>Ga0255054_10001419_pt1 | contig 14077 bp, 8 predicted proteins | sample JV7_2_23_MG_FD_188634 | JGI IMG/M metagenome (GOLD analysis project Ga0255054, IMG submission 188634) | Seawater microbial communities from Jervis Inlet, British Columbia, Canada - JV7_2_23 | ecosystem: Environmental > Aquatic > Marine > Inlet | place: Canada: British Columbia | collected...
ACTTGAAGAAGGTTGGCCGTAAAAATTTTGCCCCTGAGATAAAGCTCCTTGAAGGACTAGTTTTCTTTATGGCCAGCAAACCCAACTGCATCTCTCACACCATACCGGACTTCTCTAATGCCATCACGCTTGGGCTGCGCAAGATTATTGATGAGGCTAAAGACAAAGCGGATCAAACTTCCGACAATTCCCAAAAAGAATTCTATAATTCAGTTTCTGAAGTTCTTGAAGGCATTATTGCGTATTCAAAAAACCTGGCCGCTAAGGCTGAGGAACTTGCTAACAAAGAAAGCGACCCTGTCCTGAAAAAAGAATTTCTCAATATTGCAAAGATCAATCGTCATGTCCCTGAGTACCCTGCCCGAACCTTTCGCGAAGGGCTGACTACCGTGTGGATTTGCTGGTGTGCCATTCATCTTGAGAATCCCAATGTTGGCCTCAGTCTTGGGAGACTGGATCAGGTTCTCTATAGTCTCTATCGGAAGGATATAGACAAACAGGAAATTGATATATTGCATGCCATTGAATTGGTTTGCTGCCTGTGGCTAAAAATTGGTGACCATGTCCCTGCCATACCGGATGCCGGAGAACAACTCTTTGGTGGCACGGGCTCCAACCAGGCCATTACCATGGGTGGCGTCGATAAGGATGGTAACGATTCGGTAAATGACCTGACCTATGTCATGCTTAGAGCCACAGAGTTGATGAAACTGCGAGATCCCAATCCAAACGCGAGGTATTATCCCGGAAAAAACACCAAAGAATATCTGGCCCGGCTCTGTGAAGTAAATATTAATACGGGGGCCATTCCGGCAATTCATAATGATAGGACAGTTATCAAGGCCCTTACCTTAAAGGGTGAAACCATCGAACAAGCGCGAGATTATGGCGTAATCGGCTGTGTGGAGCCTGGAAGTAATGGGAGGTTTTATGGACATACTGCGGCGATCCTGTTGAACTTAACCTCTGCCCTTGAACTTGCCCTATTCAACGGCAGACACAGACACACCGGTATGGATGTGTTGATAAGTAAAGAGACGGGAGACCCACAATCTTTCACAACCTTTGAAAAGTTTAAGTCAGCCTTTGAGGAGCAGGCACTCTGGCTTATCGAAAAATCAACTGCCCTCAACAATCGCTTGGGGGAAGTACACCAGGACTTTTATCCCACACCTATCCTCTCTGCCTTCTTTGAGGGGCCCATGGAAAAAGGAAAAGATCTCATCCAAGGTGGCGCCACCATCAACTCTTCAGGTGCAGCCATCATTGGGCTAGCAGATGTTGCTGATTCCTTGAGTGCTATTCAGGAGATTGTCTATGATGAGGGGGAAATTTCATTTACGGACCTCCTTGATGCCCTGGAAAAGAACTTCGAGGGTTACGAAAGATTACAAACGCGGCTCACGAATCCATACAAGACCCCTAAGTACGGCAATGAAGACCTAACGGCTGATGCCAACGTCACCTGGATCGTAGAGATGCTAGATAAGGCCTTTGGAGAGCAGATGAACTACCGTGGCGGACGTTACCGGACCGGTTACTGGACTATGACCAATCATGCCGGTTTGGGTAGACTGATGGGAGCTTTGCCCAATGGGCGAAAAGCCCGTGAGAACTTTACCAGCGGCATCACTCCAGTCTCTGGCGTCACGCCCTATCTTACAAAAGCCCTTAACTCCGTTGCAAAACAGCCTGCTCGATGTCTTGCCAACGGGGTCGCTTTAAATTTGAAGTATACACCTGAATCTGCAGACACAGCGAGGATGCTTGACAATTTTGTCGCTTCCGTGGAGGGTTACTTTGATGATGCAGAGGGAGAGCGGGATGGGGGGATGGAAATCCAGTTCATCATTAGAGACCACAATACCCTTGCTGACGCGGTGAAACATCCTGAGAATCATTCTGAACTCTTAGTTCGGGTCTCCGGTTATACGGCCTATTTTAAGGACCTGAATCCACAAATGCAAAAGGAGATCATCGACCGCACAGAATATTGCCTTTCCGATGGGAAAATGATCCCCTTTAATCCATTTCCATTGCCCCAAAAAAGCACATAAACCCTGCTTGGGTTGATGTGACTTGATATAAAGTAGGCAAGGAGATGAAAAGCATCTTAGAAAAAAGGAGATGATCTATGAGCTCCAAATTCAAACGTGCCCTGTTACGCCCGATCCCCTATCTGTTTTCCGATATCACAGGAAGATTTTTGATTAGACGCTGGTCGAAAGATTTGACAAATCAGATATACGGAAGGGTGACGGATAAATTCCTGGAACTCCTTCTCAAGGGGATGGATTTGGCCTTTTATCTTTCTAAAGGCTACCGCAAAAATATAAAAGATTTTGAGGCTCGTTACGTTTTCAGAACCCTTGACCATCTTGTTTGTGTTACAACTAATTTTAGGGATGGTGATATGAGGGTCCATAAAGAGGCTGAAGATGACTGGGATGCCAGGATAACCTTTAAAAATGCTGCTGCCTTGAGGTCTTTTATATTCTCAAAGGATCAAGACATCCTAAATTCATTATTAAAAAACGAAGTAGAAGTAGATGGGAACTTAAATCATATATACAAATTCGGCTTCATGGCCAGGGATCTTGCACATAAACTTGGAATTCAATAAATGTCACAGATGAACGCTCTTCCTCTTATTGTAGACATTAAAAGGCACAGTCTCGAAGATGGTCCGGGTATCCGCAGTGTGGTATTCTTTAAAGGATGCCCGCTGCAATGTGTTTTCTGTCAAAATCCTGAGACGCAGGACCCAGGGGTGGAGCTCGCCTTTTTCCCTAAAAAATGTATCGGCTGTGGCAGCTGTGCAGATGTTTGCCCTGAGGAAGCCATAAACCTTGACCGGCATGGACGGATTCATAGAGAAAAATGTATTCGCTGTGGTCAGTGCGCTGACGTCTGTCCTGGAAATGCCCTGATGCTGCTAGGCGCATACTATCCGGCAAAGACCCTTACCGAGATTTTACTACGAGACCTGCCTTTTTACCGCCACTCAAATGGTGGAGTAACCCTCTCCGGGGGTGAATGTACAATTTATCCAGACTACCTCGAATCTGTTCTTAAATCCTTGAAGTCCAGAGCAATCCATGTCGTTCTGGAAACTGCAGGTTATTTTAAATACGATACGTTTAAGCAAAAAATGCTACCATATATCGATCTCATTTACTATGATATCAAGATCGCAGAACCAGGGGCTCACAATCATTATATTGGAAAACCAAACCAGAGAATCCTAAAAAATTTTCGCCGTCTAGTCGGCGAGAAGAGAGTTGAAGTTCATCCCCGCATTCCAATTGTTCCTGGAATCACAGCCACAAGAGAAAATCTGTTATCGATTCTCGATTTTCTATGGGAAGCAGGGGCGGATAATGTCTCTTTGCTCCCATACAATCCGATGGGCATTGAGATGGCTGTAAGCTTGGGCAGGCCGAAAGCCTCTGTCTCCAATGAGTTTATGAAGCCCGATGAGCAAAATGAGATCTATTCGATTTTCGGGGAGATAATCGAGCAAAAGATTAGATGCAGTTCTATGACATAGAAAGAATTTTCATCGTGCAGCGGTCCTTGGTACAGTGCTTAATGAATTTGGTGATTCTTCCCCGGCCTGGGACCCGGAAGGTCAAGGGACAATCTTTATTCGCAGATATCTTTTGTATCCACGTTGTAGGGCGTCGTCATGTCAAACCAGGTGTCGGGAGGCTTGGCAAAAAGTTCCCTGTTGTTTTTTTGCAGCTGTTGGCGGACATCCTCATCCATCTTAGCACGGTAGAGGGTTTTTACGGTTTTTAAATCTTCGAGAGACAGATTTTTTACATCGAGTAGATCGGCGCACCTCAGATCCGCTCCCGTCAACTTGGCGTTATTGAAATCGGCCCTCTTTAAATCTGCCAATCCCAATTGAGCGCCCCTCAGATCCGCATCACCCAGGTTAGCCTCCGCCAGGTTGGCTTCACGGAAGTCGGCACGGTGAAAATTCCCTTGCCTCAGATCGGCGCCTTTAAGGTTGGCACCGCGCAAGTCGGCATTTCGAAAATCAGACTCTCGCAACCTGGCGCCGCGCAATTCCGAATTGCGCAAATTGGCTTTGACAACAAACGTCTGATACATTTCGGCATACCTCAGATCCGCCTTTCTCAACAGGGCGCCTTCAACAGCGTTCATGCGATCTGATTCAGATTTTATCAACCAATAATTGTCCGGTAATTTAGAAACATTCCGTTCCCTGAAGTCGAAAAACACATCGTAGCCGATCTGATGAAACATCCACGGTACCAGTGCATGAACATCTTTATACTTCTTAAGGTGGCGTTCGGGGGTTCCCTTGAAGACACCCAAAGACAGGATCCAGACCACCAGTGCGACCAATGCGACACAGACGATCCCGGAACTCTTTATCTGTTGTCTTAAAGGCGCTGTCCCCTGTTCTTTGGGTCTGGAAGATCGGTGGAAAAGGACTGCCATGAAGATAGAAAGTGTTATAAAAACGATGTGAAAGCTAGTGACCGTCCAGTCGCGCCGCAACAAATAGTGCACCCACAATCCGATGAACGCGACCGGTACTGTGATCCAGGCAAGCACTTGCATACTGGCTACTTCCAACCCTGCCATCAAAGACCTGTCACCCATAAATGCTTTCGGTTGGGAGGACAATATCAGCACGAGACGCTGCAAGTGGAAAAGAAACCAAGCATAAATGCTGATCATCACCAGCGGTGATACCAGGTAGACGAGGTCGGTGGACATCTTGGTACCGATGATCGGCAGAGAAGTCGAATTGGTGGCCAACGACACGTCATCCGTCGTTGCGATCACCAGCCAGGAGTAAATGCACGCATACACACAAACGAGAAGAGAGATGATGAACATCTTGTTCGTCTTTTGTTTCTTAACACTCTGCTTCAGGAAACCCATGGCCAGGTTGAACTTCGAGTGATAGCGGGCAGCCCATTCGACATTGGGCTGCTGCTTCTGCTGCCAGTCCAGGGCCACCTGCAGGTCGGTTTCCTTATACAGGCCTGCTTTGCCGTCGGCGTTCAGTTCGGCACTCTGTGCCAATCTCTGGTATATCCGGGCGGAATCGGCTTCCCGGTCCACCCAATCGGCCAGGGTTTTCCACTGCCGAATCAGGCTTTCGTGGGAGATATCCACCAACGAGTCGTCTGTGGAGGTTCGGGATGAAAGGACTAAAAAGTTGCGGTCCTCGGCATTGAAACGCTTGATCAGAGACATGATTGTTTCCGGCAACACCTTTTTGCCGCAGATGGCCGCGATTTGGCTCAGGCGGGCGGGCCGCCGGATGCGCCGGTTGGAGGCATCGGTCTCAGTGAGGGCTTGAAACATGCGCCTTGCGGTCAGGCGGTATTCCTCATCCAGATCTTTCAGGGCTTCGTCTGCATGCAGACGCAGTGCATTTTTAAGGGTACCCGATCGTTTGTAATGGTCGAAATCAATCGCCCCCCTGCCGCCGTCTTCTGCCCATACATTCCACGTGCGCATGAGCACGTGTTGCAGCACCGGGAGATCGTCCCGGGTGTCGAGGCTTTCGTTCAGCAGTCGGTCCATGAGTCGGGGGGTAATATCAGCCCCGGCAAGCCGGATGGGGCCGAGGAAGGCTTCCCGGCGCTGTTGACGGGTAAGACGCGGAACTAAATATTGGCTATTGTTCATGGCTTCCGGCAGCCCCTGGAAGGCGTCACATTCGCCCAGAAAATCAGACCGCATGGTCAGTACGACATAAATGGGAACCACCGTCTGTTCTGCCAGATGCAACAAGATAGAAACGAAATCGGCCGCCTCCTCGCGCACCCGGGTCGTTCTTGCCTGCTGAAAACGAAACAACTCTTCAAACTGATCCACCACGATCAACAGGTTGCTGTCCTCACCATTCAGGGTTGTCCGAGCCAAGTCGACAAGAGCTTGAGCCCCCCGGCGTTGAACCGTTTCCATTAAAATTTCGACGGCATCGGGGGTGTCGGGAGATGCGGTCAGAGAAGCCAGGGACGCAACCAGATGGTAAAGCGGCGCATCACCCGGCTTGAATGTCGCGATCTCCCACAAATCCCTGTCCTGGACCAGAAAACCCGCTTCCAGGTTGGGAATGAGTCCTGCACGCACCAAAGAGGACTTGCCGCATCCGGAACTGCCTACCACGGCCACAAATCGATTGGCGTACAATTGCTTCAGAAGGGCGTGTGTTTGTTCCTTGCGCCCGAAATAGTAAAGGCTGTCTCGGCTTTCAAAGGGACGCAGACCGACAAATGGGTTTTGTACGGCGATTTCGCGATTCATTGCCCCACTCCGGTGGCAAGGAGTCGTGCGGTAATCTGGGGATCGATGTGGTCTGACTGGCTATTATCCAGAATGTCGATGTGGATCAGGGGAGGGAAGGAGGGCAGGTCCGGCCGGCCTGCGCTGCGGGGCGCCAAGAACAACCAGATGTGTTCGAGGCTTGATCGATTTTCAAATTCAAATTGTTCTGAAATCACCTTGAAAGCCTTTTTGATGCGTCCAATCAGCCAGGCGGGACCGACCTTGCCACAAACCAAAACCAGGTTTTTCACATTTTTTACGGATTGCTCGAATTTGACGAGGCTGACGGTGGGATCTCTGGATTCATGGTTGAAATCGACTTCAGCCCCTTTTTCCATAAGAAAATCGGCCAGTTTAAAGGCATATCGCTGGTCCTTCTGGTGAGTATCGATGAGATAGCTCGGGTACCTGGCCGGGTCTTCGGTTTGCTGCCGGCACTGATCAATGCGCTCGCGCACCAGACTCACGAAATCGCTTTGCAGACATTTGATAAACTCATATTGGCCCAACGTTCTGGGCCTGGTTTCGCAATTTTGAAGAAACCGGCGCTGCTCCTCGTTTTCGACGGCGGCGATGTCCAGATCGGACGGTACCCAAACCAGCTGCTGAATAGACTGCTTGAAGGCAATTTCGTACTGCTCGCGGGGATAGGTGGTTTCTTTGCGGTCTACGATTTTCCTCCCCGGCCACTGGTTCAGCAGATGAATGGAAAACCGCGCCCGAGCCAGCGATTGGCTCAAAGCATCGGCATGGCCTGCGGCATCCATGGGAGGCGGGATATCTGTGGCTACTTCCACGTTTTGAAGTTGTGCTTCGGCGATGATGCGCTCCTTGAAGTCCTGAAACGCGTCAGGCACATCAGCCATAAAAATGGATATCTGATCGGCCTGGGAAATATTTTCCGTCTGTACCGGGGGCGCCGGAGTCATTTTCTGAATGAAGTCTTCGATCGCATCCACGATGGGCCGCATTTGCTTCTCAAAAGCGCTGTCGTTCGTTGAGGTAAAGTCTCCCAGGGTTTCATCGGATTCGGCATCGTTCATGGGAAATCCGCTGGTACCCTGAAATTCCGCAGGCCAGTTTTGATACGGTATATTCTGAAGCAGGATGTTAAAAAGACGAGACGAGTCGCTTACACGTAGCCCGCCGCTTTGCTGGCCGTGGTATTGATGAAACCGGCGCAGTTCCTTTCGACAATAGTCCGACTGGAGGTAGTTGCGTGAGGTTAGAGCAAGGAAGATGGCAGATGAATCCAGGGCGTTTTGGATGGCGTCATCAAACACGGTATTGCCCTGCATCCGTTTTTTATCACGCCAGATTCGAAGATCAGACAGTCCCCGGCGCTTGTTAAGCCAGTTGTACAGCCAGTCTTCAAAAACATCCACCCAGCCCGGACGTTCGCCAAACCCATAATTGTCGTTATGTGCGTAGCTGATGAAGATATCGTGATCGTAACCAGGTGACTGTGCCATGATGTTTGACTATCTGCAAGATGTTTAAACCTGAATTGAGCGATCTTTTGCTCATTCAGGCCCGTCTTTTTGCACGCACGGATTTGCGAATTAAAATCGACGGATAAAGTATAGATTTAGTATAAGTCCTTGAAAATAAAAATCAAGCCAGAAGAAAGCTGTGTCTGTTTCTAAAGCGCACACCGCTAACTAGTTGCCAGGACCCGGAAATAAGCGTCAACAAACAACTCACGACCCGCCACAGGCAGCCCCACGCATTTTTATCCGGCGTTTTGCATTCTTTGTTCAATTGAGAACCCTTTTATCCGGCTTGACAACCAGTGCATGAGTTATATTTTAAACACAAAAAGTATTTGTCCCTTTTGTTATTTTTTCAGGAGAAATTTAAAATGGCCATTCGCAAGAAATTGCAATCGCTAGTTTTACTGGTAAGTCTAATTCTACTAGGAGATTTTTCAAATTCGGTTTGGTCACAATCATATTCTCAACTCGAGCTCGATGCGAATCGAATCCTGTGGACCCGTCTCTTGTACCAGTCCAAAAGCATTATGGTTGACATGACCACTAATGTGGTTCTGGAATCTCTGTCGGCAGATGAAGTTAAAGCAGCTCTAATAGCGAATCAAGAGGGTGTTGCCGTACAAATTCCAGGCACGGGCGGCTATAAACTGGCCAGTAATACAATCATTGATTCAATTTTCCAACCGCCTGTAAAGATAACCAACCAGGTTTGGTTCGACCCCAGAAATGCTACTGCGCTTGGTAGAATGCGGTTACGCCGGGGAGAAGATGACTTTAAGAAAATCTACCGATTTACACAGCAAGGTGTTTTTCGACATAGACGAGAACCGAAAGATCAACAGGAAGCTCAACAAGATCCGGAAAAATGGACAGATGTCTTAGATACCTTCTATCCTTACAACCTGGCTCAATTGGGCTGCGCCAACGTTTCCGAACGTTTACTATTGATTTACATTGCTTCAACAGTTGAACAATTGGAAAATAACAAACCGCTATTTTTATGCATTTTTGGAAAAAGACAACTATTTCAGGTGCAACTAAAATCAGCAGGAATACATTCAGTTAAGATTGACTATATCGAAAAAAAACTACAGACGAAACACTACCGGCAAGGTGATGTAAAGGCTCATAAAATTTTACTTGAAGCTAAGCCGTTGAAATCGAATTTAGAAAAAGTGGAAAACTTTTCATTCTTGGGAATTCTTAAGAACATTGCTTTCTTTATTGATCCTACCTCAAAATTACCGATCCAGATAAGCGGCGAAATTCCAAAGGCTGGCAGCGTAACCTTGAAGTTGCACGAAGTTCAGTTGAGGTGATTGGAGATGTCTTAAAGATTTTACGAAGTAGAGTTGCCTATGAGCGAAGATTAGATATACTTTTAATCCTTCAGGCGATAACGCGCTCCTGACGCATCGGTCTGAATCGATATCATCCAATTTCTGCCCTCAAAAAAGCAGGTTTAAAACACCAAAAAAACTCTCGTTTACTTCAATTTGATATCCCTAGTTCAAAACTGCAAACTGCGGGGGTGTTCGATGCTTGACGTCATCATTGATAATCAATTAATTCGGATTGGCGAACGCTTTGCGCTGGGTCTGCATCGTACACTTCGAATTCCTGATGACGGCCGGACTTACCCCTTGCCCCCGGGCCTCGGCCGATTCCCGCTGTTCCAGGTGTCATCTTTCAGGGATCGGGTGCCGCCACAGTGGCTGGAGCAAGGGGGAGCTTTTATTCCCATGTATCAACGGGAAGCGCTGTGGATCGGATTTCATGCCGCCGAGTGGAAACCCAACGCGGTTAAAATTTCTGTGGGCGGCATCAATGTAGTCTCCGGCGAATCTTTTACCGAAGGACTAAATGCGGACCCGCAAGACTATATTGTATGTCCTGATCAGCCCTGGCTGGATGGTATCAATACCGGTCACAGTTCAATTCGTCAGTTCGTTGCCATGCCTCTAGGGATGGGGTACACCGTCGAGGCCTCGCTCACCGGAAAGGAAAAATTCGGGGGCATTCAATTAACGGTCTTCGAGCCCAAGCCGGGCAGATTCCCGGACAAACCGCCGTTACGATCCGAGACCGGTCCGGTCAGATTCGCTACGCCAAAGGCAAGCCGCGCCCCCCAGTCTATGGGGCTTGGGGCCGGCGGTGAGATGAAACAAAAAATATATCCCGATCCTTACGGGATTGATGTCTGGGACCAAGACAACTATGGTCGTGTCGCCATTTACATCGTCAACAGCACTCATTTTTTTGAATTGACCGGAAGCCAACCGCCACCGACACCCGTTGATTCGAAATCCTACACGGAATACGGGCTGCCCTGGTTTGATCTATACGATGAATTCAAAGCGGATGTTTCGCCATCCGATCATTTAACCGGTGTAAAGACCATCGCTGAGATCGATGCGCAGCGGAAAGAATCGACCGCAGACAGTGAGTCGGTGGATGTTCCAGAGACCCAGATTAAAAAATTGGGCAAGGACAACTCCGGACCACGAAGGTGTTCGACTTCCTCTCCGGCCGAACCGGGCTCTCCATCTGAAGATGAGGAAAACGAATGATTAATCGGCCTCGATCGCTTTTCGTATCGATCGCCAAAGAAAAGGAGGAAAACCATGACTGAATACCCTAAAATGTGTTTTGATAAAATTCTGCCACGGAATATAAATCGCCCCCAACCTGCTTTGGAGGCAATAATTGTAATTCGCAAGCTGTGGCCCAACGGTTCGACACTGCGTGTGCGCTTTATGGGCGGTAAGCAGGAACAGCAGGCGCTGGCCCATGAACAAGCCGGTTGGTGGAGCGAGCATGCCAACCTGAAATTCGAGTTCAATGACGCCGCGGATGCCCAAATCCGCATCTCCTTCGACCCCGCCGACGGAGCGTGGTCGTACGTCGGGACCGACTGCCTGAGCATTCCGAAGAATCAGGCCACCATGAATCTTGGCTTCCAGGACGGGGGCACCTCTGCGCACGAGTTCGGTCATGCCATTGGCTTGGGTCACGAGCACCAGAATCCGCAAGGCGGCATCCAATGGAACGAAGATGTCGTCATTCGAGATTTGGGCGGGCCGCCTAATTTTTGGACGCCCGAGCAAACCCGTCATAACGTCATCAGAAAATACAGCCTCGATCAGATCAGGGGAACCGAATTTGATCCCGATTCGATTATGCTGTATGCGTTTCCCGGCAGTTGGACCAAAAGTGGCCAGGGCACCCACGCCAACGAGGTGCTATCACAACTAGACCGGGTTTTTATCGCCAGCGAGCTGGCCTATCCCCGGGACGAGATTCCGGAGCCTGTTGATCTCCCGGTCATCGATACCGCCGGCACACCTGCCCGCATTGGTCTGCCCGGGGAAGAAGACATGTTCAAGTTTGCGGCCTCAACAGCCGGCCGCTATACGGTTGAAACCAGCGGCCAGACCGATTTGGTCATGAAACTCTTTGGCCCCGGCAGTACAACCGACCTGATTGCCGAAGATGATGATGGTGGAGAAGGCTGGAATTCGAAAATTGTTGCAGACCTCAGCCCGGGCGAATATTTCGTTCAAATTCGACATTACAACACCTCCGGCGGTAGCGGGGATTATTTTATCAAAGTAAGTAAATAGTTTTAAAATAGAGGCGTTCCTGCTGTAGACGGCAATCAGCGGAAATGCGACCGAAAAGACCCGGGGTCGGTCCACAGTAAGTATTCGATAATCTTTTAAAAGAACTTAAAATAAGGTCGATTTTCAGGCTTAGCGATACCATTTGGTGGTAAAATGAAGGCGCTAAGCTAAAAAATCTCTCCCTATTCAGGTCCTAAATCAGGGCAAGAGCAGTAGTAAAGGTAGCTCCATGAGCAGGATTTCTATCAACCACAGCAGCCGGGACTCCGAGAGCGCAAAATTACTGGGCGAGTGGCTTCAAGAACAGGGTCACACGTCCTACTTTCTGGATTTTGATCCGGACAAAGGTATTGCAGCCGGCAAGCGCTGGGAAGATGAGCTCTATAAACACTTTCGCCTTTGCCGCACTGTCATCGCCCTGTTGTCACCGAACTGGTTGGAGTCGCGCTGGTGTTTCGCCGAGGTCACGCAGGCGCGGGCTGCGGGCAAGCCCGTATCTCTCGTCAAAGTCGAATCCTGCCCAGGCGAAGGGCTTTTCACAGATGTCCAGCATGTGGACCTGACTGCGGACCCGGCCGAAGGTTATCGGCACGGAACGTATTGCTGCTTGACCCCTCTCTGGCGTAAGGGGGTAAAGCTTGATAGCGTGTCGTCAGGGAGGACGCATGGCCGATCCCGTCATTAAAAACGACGTCTTCGTAAGCTACAGCCGTAACGATGCAACCAGGGCCGAACTGCTCGCAGCCCGCCTGACACAAGAGGCTGGCCTGCGCGTCTGGTTGGACAAGGCACGATTGCAGCCCGGGTTCTCCTGGCGCGCCGAAATCGAGACGGCGATGAACGAGTCGGCCACTGCTCTCATCGTTTGGGGCACTCAGGACTTGGGGCCAGTCCAGCGTCAGGAACGGGACTTAGCTTACGCGATTCGTGACACGCGCACGGACTTTCGCGTTATTTACGCCTTCCTCCCGGAGACTCAACTTCCCAAGGGAACTTGGGCCAGCGTAGATACCTGGATTCGTTTTGAGAGTAGCCTGGACGAACCGGATGCGTTTGCGCAAATTGTAGCCGCCCTTAAGGGCGAGGCACCGCCCACCCCTCTCGTCGCCGAACTGCCTGACGACCCAGCACCTTACCGGGGCCTCGCTGCCTTCGGCGTGGAGGACACCCGATTCTTCTTCGGGCGCACAACCTACGTACACGAAATGTTGGAAAGACTGCCGCACCATCCGTTCCTTGCGGTGATAGGACCTTCCGGGAGTGGGAAGACTTCCGTGGTTCAGGCAGGCCTGCTCGCCCGTCTCCAGACGAACGCTATCCCCGGCAGCGACACCTGGCGCCAGTCCATTGTCCGCCCAGGCCCGAACCCACTGCGTGCTCTGGCCACAGCGCTGACTCGCCTGTCGCCCGCCCGCGATTCGCTCACGGCAATAGACACGCTTCTGGAGCGTTTGCAAACGAACCCGAGCGAGCTCCCGGAAATCATTCAGTCCCTCCTACCTTCAAAGGGGCCGTTGATCTTGGTTGTAGATCGGCTCGAAGAGCTCTTCACCCTGTGCGAAGGCGAAGACAATCGACGATCATTCTTACAGGCAGTCCTTGCGTTAATAAACCACCCTCACCACCCCGCATGGGTAGTTGTAACGATGCGGGCCGATTTCTACGGCCACCTAGGCCGCTACTCCGACTTGGCCAGCGAGGTCGTGCATCACCAACTCTACATAAGAGCTATGAGCGCAAAGGAAGTCGCTGAAATAATCGAAGCTCCGACGACACAGGTGGGCGCGATTTTTGAGAAAGGACTGGCGGCGCAGATACGCACCGACGCCCAAGTCCGCGAGGAGGTGGCCCTGCCGTTGTTACAGCACACGTTGGATCTGGTGTGGCGAAAGCGCCGCGGGCGTTGGTTAACCTGGGATGCATATAAAGAAATAGGCGGGATCAGTGGAGCACTTCGCTACCATGCGGACCGGGTGATCGAGGGACTAGGTCCGGACGAGCGGGAGTTAGCTCGCCGGCTGTTGCTGCGCTTAATTTGGTTGGAGGAAGGCGCCGGGGTGCTCGCTGGGCGGCGAGTCGAGAAGCCCGGGTTGGTGCAGCAGTTTCATGATCCCGCAGCGGCCGAGCGCCTGTTGCAGCGACTCGCTGATGAGCGGCTCGTTGCATTGCGGGCAGAGGGTGAACAGGCAACAGCGGAACTTGTTCACGATTCACTGCCGCTGCACTGGGATCGCTTACAACAATGGGTACAGGGAGACCGTGAGTTCTTACTCTGGCGACAGCGGCTGCGTAGCGCGCTTGCCGAGTGGGATCGCACGAGTCACGACGTAGGGGTGCTGTTGCGAGGGGCGCTCCTGGCCGAGGCCGAGCGCTGGCTGGCCGAGCGGCGCGACGACCTTACCGCAGCGGAACAGCGATTTATTGAAAAGAGTGTGACCCAGCGGGAGCAGGAGCAGGCAGCACTCGATCGGCGGCGGCGGCGGGTCACGTACACGGCAGCTGCAGCAGCAATAGTCTTCTTGACGCTAGCCGCCCTCGCCGCTCTGCAATGGTGGCGCGCCGAAGAGCAACGAACTCAGGCACTGATCAGCCAGTCCAAAGCGCTCAGCTCTGTATCACGCCAGCAAACTGACAAAGGGC
>Ga0255054_10001421_pt1 | contig 14071 bp, 13 predicted proteins | sample JV7_2_23_MG_FD_188634 | JGI IMG/M metagenome (GOLD analysis project Ga0255054, IMG submission 188634) | Seawater microbial communities from Jervis Inlet, British Columbia, Canada - JV7_2_23 | ecosystem: Environmental > Aquatic > Marine > Inlet | place: Canada: British Columbia | collected...
CGTGCTGGCGGCGGCGGAGCGGATCCGTAGTCACGTTCACCGCACACCGGTGATGACGTCGGGGGCGATCGACCAGATCGCGGGCGCTCACCTCCACTTCAAGTGCGAGAACCTGCAGAAGGTGGGTGCCTTCAAGGCGCGCGGCGCCACCAACGCGGTGCTGTCGCTCGACGACGAGGCTGCCGGGCGCGGAGTGGCCACCCACTCATCGGGCAACCACGCCGCGGCGCTGGCTTTCGCGGCCGGGATTCGTGGCGTGCCGGCGAACGTGGTCATGCCGTCGTCGGCCCCTCCGGTCAAAAAGGCGGCGGTGGCCGGCTACGGCGCGTTGATCACCGAGTGCGAACCGACCCTGAAGGCCCGAGAGACCACCCTCGAGGCAGTCGTCGAGCGCACCGGCGCCACCTTCATCCACGCCTATGACAATCCCACGGTCATCGCCGGCCAGGGCACGGCGTCGTTGGAGCTGATCACCGATGTGCCCGACCTCGACGTCGTGATTGCGCCGGTCGGTGGTGGCGGTCTGATGTCGGGGACTGCGATCGCGGTGTCGGCATCGCGCCCTGATATCGCCATCTGGGGCTCCGAGCCGGCGGGGGCGGACGATGCCTTCCGGTCACTTCGTGACGGTACGCTCTACCCATCGGTGGAACCGAAGACCGTCGCCGATGGCCTGCTGACCTCGCTGAGCGACAGGACCTTCCGCATCCTGAGTGAACGCCTCGAGGGCATTCTCACGGTCAACGAGGAGACCATCATCCGCGCCATGCGCCTCCTTTGGGAACGGATGAAGCTGGTCGTCGAGCCGTCTGGGGCCGTCCCGCTGGCCGCGGTGCTCGAAAACCCCGATCGTTTCGCCGATCTCCGCGTTGGGCTGATCATCTCGGGTGGCAACGTCGATCTCGACAATTTACCTTGGTGATTCCAACTACCGAGTCGCTATCGCAATCGCTATCGGGATCGCTATCGAAATGTGCACCTCAGCGATTTCTGTCGATAGCGATAGCGATTCCGATAGCGATAGCGAACCGGGTTCGCTAGTAGTGGATCACCGTCCTCAGCGCCAATACGTGCGATGCCGACATGTGTCACAACCCTCCGTAGCATAGGCGCGGCCACCGACGGTATCTCCATAACAATCGGCATGCAGGACCACGCCGCAATTTGGACAGACCTTCACCGTTGATCGACCCAGTGCTCTTTCGCAGTGCAGACAGATCGTGTCTTCCTCGTCTGGACGAGTGTCTCGTGCTTCCGGGTCCCACCAGCGCTGCTCGGGCGGGAAGTCTTCATCTCTCATTGCTGATTCTTCCGATCACCAAACTTCAATTACAAATCAAGTATCTGACACCAGATGGTGGAAGGGCAGGGCTCTTTCCGAGGCATAACGAAGGTATTAATCGGGGTCCCATGGCATGGGGTCGAGCATGGCACCGCCCGTGGGGATGGGTTATTCTATCGGCCATTGTTCGAAGGCGGCGATCGCCGGCGAGGCGGGGTCGTCGCAGCAAGGGGGGCAGGGGTTGGGTCTATTCGACGGACCGGATCAACCGTGGCGGGCACCGCGCCGGGAGTCCACCCTCTGCGGTGTGGCGCTGTTCGTGGTCCTGATGGCCGTCTGGTTGCTCAACTCCGGTCACTACACGCCGCTCCTGATCGGCTTCGGTGTTGCCTCGTCGCTCTTCGTGGTCTTTCTGAGCTGGCGCATGGGCATCGTCGATCGTGAAGGGCTGCCGGTCCATCTGCTGCCGCGAGCCACCGTGTATGCACCCTGGCTCTTCAAAGAAATCTTCACTGCCAACGTCGACGTCGCGAAGCGGGTATTGACTCCGTTCGAGCCCGATATCAGCCCGCGCATCTTCGACACCGGGGTCACCCAGAAAAGCGATCTCGGGCGCGTCATCTACGCCAACTCGATCACTCTCACACCGGGCACGGTGTCGATCGGTGTCCGCGGCGCCTACATCACGGTCCACGCGATTGCCGAGGATGTGGCCGACGGTCTCCAGGAAGGTGAGATGGACCGGCGAGTCACCTGGCTCGAGGGGGAGGGATCGTGATCGACCAGTTCGGCGCGGCAACCGCGGCCCTCCTGGTGTGCATGGCCATGACTCTCGTCCGGTCGATTGCCGGCCCGACCGTTTTCGACCGTGTGCTGGCGGTCAACAGCTTCGGCACTAAGACCGTGCTCCTGATCGCGGTCTACGGTTTTCTTTCCGGTCGCCCCGACTTCCTCGACCTGGCCCTGGTCTACGCGCTGATGAACTTCATCGGCACCATCGCGGTCATGAAGTTCACCCGTTTCGGCGATCTCGCCGGAATGGAGGAGGACGAGGAGGAGATCCTGTGAACGGCGCCCTGGTGGCCGAGGTGCTGAGCTGGGCGTTCATCGTCGCGGGTTCGATCTTCGTGCTGATCGGCGGCATCGGCCTCATCCGATTACCTGATTTCTACACCCGCATCCACGCCGCCGGCATCACCGACACCATGGGCGCATGGCTGATCTTGATCGGCCTCATGTTCTCGGCGGGTTGGACGCTGATTACGGTCAAGCTCTTCATGTTGCTCTTCTTCCTCGCCGCCACCAGCCCGCTGGCCAGCCACGCGCTCGCCAAGGCGGCATTCCTGCGCGGGCTCGAGCCGATGCTGGGTCGCGGCCTGGAGATCGAGGGCGACGATGATTGACGTCATCCACGCCGTCCTCTTCACCTTTCTGGCGGTGATCGCGATCGCCATCATCCGTCTCCGTGATCTCTTCGCCGCGGTCATGCTGATGGGCATCTTCAGCCTGCTCTCGGCGTCGCTCTTCACGGTGATGGATGCGGTGGACGTCGCGTTCACCGAGGCCGCGGTGGGGGCAGGGATCTCTACCATCCTCATGCTTGCGACCCTGTCGTTGACCCACAGCCGGGAGAGCGCCCGTTTTGCCCGACCCCAACCACTGGCGCTGGTGGCGGTCGTCCTCACCGGTGCAGCCCTGATCTACGCCACCTTCGACATGCCGCGCTACGGGGACCCGGCGGCGCCGATCCACCACCACGTGGCGGACGACTACATCGAGCGAACCGACGATGAGATCGGCGTGCCGAACATGGTGACGGCGATCCTCGCCTCTTACCGGGGTTACGACACCTGGGGCGAGACGACGGTGATCTTCACCGCCTGCGTCGGCGTGATGATGTTGCTCGGTGGCGCCAGGACCTTTTACCGCTGGCGTCACCGGGAAGATGACGAGCCGGAGCAGGGAGAAGAGACCCCATGATCCGCCACGTTATCCTCCGCGTGCTCTCCAAACTGCTGATCCCCCTGATCATGCTCTTCGCCCTCTATGTCCAGTTTCACGGCGATTACGGACCGGGCGGGGGCTTCCAGGCAGGCGTGATCTTCGGTGCCGCGATCATCCTCTACGCGCTGATGTTTGGCCTCGAGGCCGCGAAAAAGGTCTTCCCACCCCGGGTGCTCGAATTCTTCGTGGCCTTCGGACTGCTGCTCTACGGCGGGGTCGGGATCGCGGCGATCTTCAAGGGCGGTAACTTCCTCGACTACGACCTGCTCGCTCACGATCCGGTCCACGGCCAGCACCTCGGCATCCTGCTGGTCGAGCTCGGAGTCGGCATCACGGTCGCCGCGGTGATGGCGTCCATATTCTTCCTCTTCGCAGGACGGGGACGTTCTAATGTTTGAGGGCGGCCTCTACCCCTATTGGATCGTCATCTTCCTGATGATGACCGGGCTCTATGTGGTCATCTCGCGGGACAACCTCGTCAAAAAGGTGATCGGACTCAACATCTTCCAGGTCTCGGTGATCATGTTCTACGTCGCTATGGGCAAGGTCCGCGGCGGCACCGCACCCATCGAGGCCGAGGGCTTCACCGTCTTTTCAAACCCGCTGCCGCATGTGCTCATGCTCACCGCCATCGTCGTCGGGGTCGCCACCACCGCTCTCGCCCTGTCGCTGGTGGTTCGCATCAACGAGGCCTACGACACCATCGAGGAGGACGAGCTGCGCGAGCTCGAACGGGAGGAGGAAGCGTGACCGGCGACCTCCTCACCCTGGTGGGTGATGACCTGCCGGCGCTGCAGATTGCGGTGCCGCTCTTGTCGGCCGCGATCTGCCTGCTCGTGCGCCGAGCGCGTGCAGCCTGGGCGGTGGCGATGGTCGTCGCCTGGGGCTCTTTCGCGAGCGCCTGTGTGCTGCTGTCGCGGGTCCTCCAGAGCGGGACGATCAGCTACGCCGAAGGCGGTTGGCGGCCACCGTGGGGGATCGAGCTCCGCATCGATCTATTGAACGCCCTCGTGCTGCTGGTGGTGACTTTCATCTGCGCCATCGTCCTGACGGCGAGCCCGCGCAGCCTCGATCAGGAGGTGTGGCGCGAACACCACCACAAGTTCTACGCCCTCTACCTCTTGTGCATGACCGGCCTTGCCGGCATGACCATCACCGGCGACGCCTTCAACATCTTTGTCTTCCTGGAGGTTTCATCGCTGTCGTCGTACGCGCTGATCGCCCAGGGTACGACGCGCCGCGCGTTGACCTCGTCAATGCAGTACCTGGTGATGGGGACGATCGGCGGCACCTTCATTCTGCTCGGCATCGGCCTGATCTACATGGTCACCGGCACCCTCAACATCGCCGACATGGCGGTGCAGCTGGCGGCGGTCGGGCCCAACCGGACGGTACTGGTGGCGCTGGCCTGCATCGGTGTCGGCACCGGCATCAAGCTGGCTATCTTTCCGCTCCACATCTGGCTGCCCAACGCCTACACCTACGCGCCGGCGATCGTCACCGCCTTCCTCGCCGCAACCGCAACCAAGGTCGCTTACTACGTGCTGGTGCGTTTCGTGTTTTCGGTATTTGGTGCGCCGCTGGCGTTCGGCGAGCTTCGGCTCGATGCGGTGCTGATGCCACTCGCCATCGCGGCCATGTTCGCCGGCTCCTTCGTCGCCATCTTCCAGGACGACATAAAGCGCATGCTGGCTTACTCGAGCGTCGCCCAGATCGGCTACATGGTGCTCGGTCTGAGCCTCGCCTCAGTCAGCGGCCTGACCGGCGGCCTGGTCCACCTCTTCAACCACGCCATCATGAAGAGCGGACTCTTCCTGGTGATGGCGGCGGTGCTGCTGCGGGTGGGCTCGACCCGTCTCGAGGCCTTTGCCGGTCTCGGACGGCGGATGCCGATCACCATGGCGGCCTTCGTGGTCGCCGGTCTGAGCCTGATCGGAGTCCCGCTGACGGTCGGCTTCGTCAGCAAGTGGTACCTGGTGATGGGCGCCATCCAGGGCGGGCTGTGGCCGGTTGCGGTGCTCATCCTCCTGAGCTCGCTGCTCGCCCTGATTTACATTTGGCGGGTGGTAGAGGTCGCCTATTTCCGCCAGCCGCCCGACGACGCGCCCGAGGTCAGTGAGGCCCCCGCCAGCCTGTTGGTGCCGATCTGGGTTCTGGCCGGGGCCACCGTTTTCTTCGGGATCTTCACCTCGCTCTCTGTCGGCCTCGCCTCGGCCGCGGCGCGGATGTTGCTGGGGGTGGAGCTGTGAGCGTCGAGACAGCCGTCGGCCTGGCGGTCGTGTGGCCGCTCCTCGGCATCCCCCTGATTGCTCTCTTCAGGCGCTGGCCGAATGTGCGCGAGACCGCGACCCTCCTTACCGCCGGCTCGCTCTTCGCCATCGTCGCGAAAGTCATCCTGCCTGCGGTGATGGTGGGAGGCAGGCCGCGCCTCGACCTCGTCGAGGTCCTGCCCGGCCTCAATCTCGCATTCGAGGTCGAGCCGTTGGGAATGCTTTTCGCCCTGGTGGCGTCGGGGCTGTGGATCGTCACCGCGCTGTACTCGATCGGCTATATGCGTGGTCACCATGAAGAAAACCAGACCCGTTTCTACATCTGCTTCGCCCTCGCCATCTCGGGCGCCGTGGGCGTCGCCTTTGCCGCTAACGTTTTCACCCTCTTCGTCTTTTATGAGGCGATCACCCTCTCCACCTACCCACTGGTGACCCACCACGGGACCGAGGCTGCAAAAAAGGCCGGCCGCGTCTACCTCGGCATCCTGATGGGCACCTCGGTTGGTCTGTTGCTCTTCGCCATGGTCTGGACCTATCTGGTTGCGGGGACCACCGAGTTTCGCACGGGTGGGATCCTGGCCGGCAGGGTCGAGGGGTGGCAGCTGATCGTTTTGCTCGCCCTCTACGCCTTCGGCACCGGCAAGGCGGCACTGATGCCGTTCCACCGCTGGCTTCCGGCGGCGATGGTGGCGCCGACCCCGGTCAGCGCCCTGCTGCACGCGGTGGCGGTGGTCAAGGCCGGTGTTTTCACGGTTCTCAAGGTCCTGGTCTATATCTTCGGCATCGATTTGCTGGCCTCGACCGATGCGAGCCGCTGGCTGACCTGGGCCGCCGCATTCACGATTCTGGCGGCGTCGATCATCGCCCTCACAAAGGACAACCTCAAGGCACGGCTCGCGTACTCAACCGTCAGCCAGCTCTCATATACCGTTCTCGGAGGAGCCCTTGCAACCTCGGCCGGGGTTCTCGGTGGGGGCATGCACATCGCCATGCACGCGATGGGCAAAATCACCCTCTTCTTCTGCGCAGGTGCCATCCTGGTCGGCGCCCACAAGACCGAGATTTCGACCATGGACGGGCTCGGCAAGAAAATGCCCTTCACCTTCGGGGCATTCCTCCTCGGCTCATTGAGCGTCATCGGTCTGCCACCGATGGGTGGCTCGTGGAGCAAGTGGTACCTCATGATGGGCGCGCTTGAGGCCGAGCAGATGGTGATGATGCTGGTGCTGATGGCCAGCTCGCTGCTATCGATCGGTTATTTGATGCCGGTTGTCGGGCGGGGCTTCTTCCGTGACCCGCCGGCCGATTTCGACCACGACCACAATGATCACGGCAGCGGCCTGCACGAAGCCCCGTTCTTATGCGTGCTGCCACCGGTGCTGACGGGGATCGGCTGCGTGGTGCTCTTCTTCTACGCCGAAGACATCTACCAACTCCTGATGGGGATGGTGACACCATGAACCAGGAGAAGAAGCTCTGGCTCGACGAACGGCGGAATGTGGACCGCATCTACTGGGGCCTGGTGATTGTCTGCGTCGTCCTCGGGGTCGCCGATCTCTTCGCTCACCGCCACGCCTACTTCGGCTGGGATGGCCTCCCCAATTTTTACGGCTTCTTCGGCTTTGCCGCCTTCTGGTGCATCGTGATCGCCGGCAAGAAGCTCCGCAGATTCCTGTGGCGGCCCGAGGACTACTATGATTGAGGCCCTCCCTCCCGGCCTGATCCTGATCCTCGGGGCGTTGCTGATCCCGCTGCTGCCGAAACGCCTGCAGCCGGGTCTGACGATGGTGCTGCCGGTCCTGGGTTTCGCGCAGCTCCTGATGCTCGAGCCGGGGTTGTCGCACCAGCTCAAAATCTTCGACTACGAGCTGACGGTGGTGCGGGTCGACCGCCTGAGCCTGGTCTTCGGCTACATCTTCCACCTCGCCGCCTTCCTGGCCGCGGTCTATGCGCTCCACGTCCGTGACACCGTGCAGCACGTGGCGGCAATGATCTACGTCGGGGCGGCCGTGGGCGCCGTTTTTGCCGGCGACCTCATCTCCCTCTTCGTTTACTGGGAGCTCACCGCGATCTCGTCGGTGTTCCTGATCTGGACCAGCCGCACCGAGGCCGCCTACAGATCGGGTCTGCGCTACCTGGTGATTCAGGTCGGGTCGGGAGTGCTGCTCCTTGCGGGCGTCATCATGCACGCTTACAACACAGGCTCGATCGCCTTCGTCAAGTTAATCGGCGACGACGGCCTTCTAAGCACCGCGAGCCCGGGAGTCGTCCTGATCTTCCTCGCCTTCGGTGTCAAATCGGCCTTTCCCTTCCTCCACAACTGGCTTCAGGACGCCTACCCCAACGGCACGGTCACCGGGACGGTTTTTCTCTCGGCCTTCACGACGAAACTCGCCATCTACGCCCTTGCCCGCGGATTCCCGGGCACCGAGATTCTCATCCCCATGGGCGTCGTGATGACCCTCTTCCCGGTCTTCTACGCGGTGATCGAGAACGACCTTCGCAAGGTCCTCGCTTACAGCCTCAATAACCAGCTCGGCTACATGGTGGTCGGCATCGGCATCGGCACCGCGCTGTCATTGAACGGCACCGTGTCGCACGCCTTCGCCCACATCCTCTACAAGGCGCTCCTCTTCATGACCATGGGGGCTGTGCTCCACCGCACCGGCACCATCAAGGCCACCGAGCTCGGCGGGCTCTACAGGTCAATGCCGGTGACCACCATCTGCTGCATCATCGCGGCGGCCTCGATCTCGGGCTTCCCGTTCTTCTCGGGCTTCGTCACCAAATCGATGGTCATCTCCGAGGTCGAGCGCCTCGGATTCACCTGGATCTTCCTTGGTTTGCTGGTCGCCTCGGCCGGCGTGATGGAACACTCGGGAATCAAGATCCCCTACTTCGCCTTTTTTGCGCACGACTCGGGGATCCGGGTCAAGGAGGCGCCGTGGAACATGCTGGTGGCGATGGTCGCGGGCGCCTTCCTGTGCGTGGCCATTGGCCTCTACCCTGCGCCGTTGTATGAAATCCTTCCGTTTGCGGATATCGACTACGAGCCCTATACCACCGGCCACGTCCTGACCTCGTTCCAGCTGCTGATCTTCGCCATTCTCGCTTTCGCGGTGCTGGTGCGGACCGGCATCTACCCGCCGGAAAAACGAGGCGTGAATCTCGATTTCGACTGGATCTACCGGAAAGGGTTGCCGAAGCTGATCGAATGGGTTGCCCGGCTCGGAGGTGGGATCGGTGAGCGACTGCACGCAGTCGTTTCAGCGCAGCTCGACAGGACCTACCGGTTGATCTACCGACTGCACGGCCCGACCGGGGTCTTCGCCCGCACCTGGACGACCGGCGCCATCGCCTTCTGGGCGGTCGTCGGCCTCTTCGGCTTCCTGCTGCTCTATCTCTGGGGCCGGTAAACACCGCCTACGGCCGGCTCTGGATCAAAGGTAATTATGCGTTTCAACAGCAACGTCCTTCGGACTGAGATGCCGCCGATGGTCGAGTTGGCTCGGCGTGCCGTCGAATTGACTCAGCAGGGCGCCGACGTCATCCGCCTCGACCAGGGCGCGGTTGACATCGCGCCACCGTCCGCGTTTGTCGAGGGTGTGGTCGAAGCCCTGACCGATCCGGAGGTCCATCGCTACGCGCCCGACCCCGGGCTTCCCGATCTGCGCGCGGCCCTCGCCCGGTACGGCTCCGACCGCTTCGGCGTGGAATGGGAATCCCGGAGTGAAATCGTCATTACCGCCGGCGCCAACCAGGCTTGTTTTGCCGCTCTCATGGCGATGGTTCAACCAGGTGACGAAGTGTTGCTGCCGTCACCGTGGTATTTCAACCACGCGATGACAGTGACCGCGCTCGGCGCGGTGCCGGTGGCGGTGCCGACCCGAGCGGAGGAGGCTTTCGCCCCGACCGTTGAGGCCGTGGCTGAAGCCATCACGCCTCGGACCAGGGTGATGGTGCTGGTCAATCCCAATAATCCGACCGGCGCCCGTTACATGGACGATTTGATACGGGAGGTGGCGGAGCTCGCGATCGAAAAGGACCTCTGGCTCCTCTCCGACCAGACGTACCACGAGTTACACTTTGGAAATGCGTCGCCGTTGAGCCCGGCGGCGGTCGCTGACGCCCGCGACCGTGTCGTCACCGTGGGCTCGTTCTCCAAGTCGCTGGGCCTGGCAGGTTGGCGCCTGGGATTCCTCGCTGCCCATGCCGACCTTGTAACCGAGATTCTGAAGATCCAGGATTGTTCGGTGATCTGCGCCGTACGCGCCGCCCAGGAGGGCCTGCTGGCTGCCCTTCCGGAAGCCGAGGAGCACGTGATGCGGGTGCGCGAGGTCGTCCGCGAACGACGTGATCGATTGATGGCTTCGCTGCGTGCCTCGGATCTCGATGCCTTCATTGAACCGGCCGGTTCGTTGTTCCTGTTTCTGAATCTGCCAGCTCTGAGAGATGACTGGACCTTTTGTCACCGCCTTTTGGAGGAGCAGCGTGTGGTTGCGGTTCCGGGAAGTGTTTTCGGCCCTGGCGGCGAGGGCTCGATTCGCCTGAGCTACGGTTCGACTGCGCCGGACCGTCTCGGTGAGGCGGCCGGTCGGATCGCGGCCGCAGTGGAAGATCCCGGCATCGAGGGTTGAACGGTAGCGTTGCGCACGCTCTCACAGGCCTCATTTCGAGGAAAACCCAGGATAGACAGTTGTTTAGATCCTCATCAAGGGTTAAAGTAACTCGCCGGCAATGGGTGTTGTGAAAAGGCCCGTTGTCATCGAGGGAGACGACTTAATGAGTAACTCCAACATCCCGTCGTTCCACAAGCTCTCCGTGCCGGAGCGTGTGCGTGCTGCCCGCGACCACGGATTGCTGTCGTCGCGGGACTACAAGGCCCTGCTCAACGGCCACAACGTGCTCGACCTGAACAACGCCGACAACATGATCGAGAATGTCATTGGCGTCATGGGTCTCCCAGTTGGCCTCGGTCTGAACTTCCTGATCAACGGGCGTGATTACGTGGTGCCGCTGGCGGTGGAGGAACCGTCGATCGTCGCGGGCCTGACCCACGCGGCGAAAACGGCCCGCTCAGCGGGCGGATTCGAGACTTCAAGCACCGAACCGATTCTGATCGGACAGATCCAGCTGGTCGATGTTCCGCACCCCACCAGGGCGCGTCAGCAGCTCGAGCGGCGCAAGGAAGAGGTGCTCAACCTCGCCAACAGCCTCCACCCGAGGATGGTGGCGCGCGGCGGCGGTGCGACTGATCTCGAGGTCATTCTCCACCCGGCCAGTCCAGACAACGTCGAGATGATGGTCGTGCACCTGATGGTGAACACCTGCGATGCGATGGGTGCCAATCTCGTCAACACGATGTGTGAGGGCGTCGCTTCCTTCATTGAAAGCATCTCCGGCGGCAGAGTCTTTCTGCGGATTCTTTCCAACCTGGCCGATCGATCACTGGCACGGGCCTCGGTGAAGATTCCGGTGGAGAGCCTCGGAAGCAACGGCTATGACGGTGAACAAGTTCGCGACGGCATTGTGATCGCGAGCCAGTTCGCCGCCGTCGATTCGTACCGGGCGGCCACTCACAACAAGGGCATCATGAACGGCATCGATGCCGTCGCCCTTGCCACAGGCAACGACTGGCGGGCGGTCGAAGCCGGCGCCCACGCATACGCCGCTCGTGGCTCGAGGTATACCTCGCTGTCGCGCTGGTACAAGGACGAGGATGGGGCGTTGGCGGGCGAGATCGAGCTCCCGATCCGGGTCGGCATTGTCGGCGGACCGTTGCAGTCCAACCCGTCCGTGGATCTGAATCTCCGCATCACCAAGGTTGAATCCTCGCGCGAGCTTGCCGAGATCATGGCCGCTGTCGGGCTGGCTCAGAACCTCTCCGCCCTTCGTGCCCTTGCCACCGAGGGCATTCAGAGCGGTCACATGACCCTCCACGCCCGCAGCGTGGTGACCGCAGCGGGTGCGCCTCCGGAGATTTTCGACACCGTGATCGAACGTCTCGTCGAGTCGGGCGAAATCAAGGTATGGAAGGCCAGGGAGCTGATCGAAGAGGTCGAGGTCCAGATGGGCCGGTCTTCCAGCCAGGCGGATCAAGTCGAAATGGCGGCCGGCCACGGCAAGATCATCCTCTTCGGGGAACACGCGGTCGTCTACGGCAGCCGGGCCATCGCCGCTCCGCTACCGCTCGCGGTCCGTGCCCGGGTGGTGGACGAAACTGACGGTGTCTGGCTCGTGGTTCCCCGATGGGGGGTCGAGCTGCGGCTTCGCGCAGACTCCAGCAAGCGTCATTCGTTCGAAGAGTTCGCGGCGCTGGCCCTCGAGGAACTTGGGCTGACCGACCGCTCGATGCGCATCGAGGTCTGGTCGGAGATCCCCCGTGCCATGGGTCTCGGAGGCTCTGCCGCGGTGGCGGTGGCCATCATTCGGGCCGTAGATCGCCGTTACGAGCTCGGCCTCAGCGACGACGAAGTCAACGCGCTCGCATTCCGATGCGAGCAGGTGGCCCACGGAACACCTTCGGGCATCGATAACACCGTGGCGACCTTTGGCCAGCCGCTGATCTATCGCAAGGGCGATCCGCCACAGATCCACTCGCTGGATCTGCCCCAGCCCATCAACTTCGTGATCGGCATGACCGGGGTCGAGAGCTTGACCGCCAAGATGGTGGCCCGCGTTCGCGATGGCCGGGCCAGGAACCGGGATGTCTACGACACGATGTTCAAGGGCATCGATGCCGTTACCGGGCAGGCGATTGGCGCGCTCAAGCGCAACGATCTCGAGCGTCTCGGCGAGCTGATGAACGTGTGTCAAGGTCTGCTGAATGGCCTCCAGGTTTCGAGCTGGGAGCTCGAGGAAATGATCCAGATCGCTCGCGAGAACGGCGCCCTCGGCGCCAAGCTGACTGGCGGCGGTGGCGGCGGATCGATGATCGCGCTCTGCCCGGACAATGCCGCCGAGGTCATGCGGGCCATGCAAGATGCCGGCTACCAGGCGATGGATGTTCGGATTGGCTGAGAGTCCTCCAAGCGCGGGCTAGGACTATGACAATGCTCGAGCCAGCCTTCGGCAGCCCTCATCGATATCTTCATCATTGGCGAAGGTGAAGCAGAGGCGGGCGAAGCCATCGCCGGTCAGCACATCGCCCACCTGCTCGTCTGCGTCGGGGTAGAAGGCCCCGCCGGGAACGAAGGCGACCTTTTCTGCAACCGCCCGATCGAAGAGTGAGCGGCTCGAACCCCGGGCCAGCTCCAGCCAGAAGAAGAACCCACCCTGCGGCACGTGCCAGGAGGCGGCAGCGACCGGGAGATGGCGCTCGAGCGCGGTCTGCATCGCCCGGCTCTTGCGGGCGTAGGTGTCGATAATGTGCTGCAGATGCTCCTCGAGGAGGCCGCGGGCGCAGTACTCGGCCACCAGGGCCTGGGTGACGGTCGAGGTGCAGAGGTCCTCGCCCTGTCGCATCAGCACCATGGCCCGGATGAGTTCCGGTGCGGCGACGGTCCACGCGACGCGCACTCCAGGTGCCAGCACCTTTGAAAAAGATGAGGCGTAGATAACCTGTGGTGCGTCGCCGACAAGGGACTTGAGGGTCGGTAGAGAATCGCCGGCAAAACGGAGGCGGCCGTAGGGATCGTCCTCGAAGATCGGGATCGCCAACTCGGCGGCGAGCTCGACCAGGCGCTGTCTCCGCTCGAGACTCATGCAAGCGCCCGAGGGGTTGGAGAAGTCGGGCACGGTGTAGATCAGCTTGGGGCGGTCACCTGTTTCAGCAACGACCTTTTCAATGACCGACGGCAGGGCATCCACAGCCATACCGTCGCTATCGGTGGGAACGGTGGCGAATCGCGCACCGGCGTTGCGCAGGCAGTGGAGGGTACCCGGGTAGGTCGGTGCTTCCACCACCACCACGTCGCCGGTGTCGAGGAGAGCACGGGCGATGAGGTCCACCGCCTGTTGCGAGCCAGAGGTGACGAGCAGTTCTTCAGCCTGTGGACGATAGTCGAGACGGCCGGCCATCATGTCGAAGATGGCATCACGCAGCGGCGGGTAGCCCTCGGAGGCTCCGTATTGCAGGACCGTCCTACCGTCGCGCTCGAGCACGTTGGCGCACGACGCAAAGCCCTCGACTGGAAAGGTATCGGCGTCGGGGAGGCCGCCGGCGAAGGAGATCATCCCCGGCTGTTGGATGATGCTGAAGAGCTCGCGAATTGGCGAAGGTTGCATTTTCTCGGCCAGCGCCGAGAACCGAAACAGTGAGTCCATTTGACCTTCCATTGCGCTGGGATTGTACTCCCATCCCACCCACCCACCCGATACTCGAGGCTGGATACTCGAATCTCGATCCACCCAGCCACCCGATACTCGATTCTCGATACTGGATACTCGATCCGCTCAATCCCGCCTTGACAACATTGTCCAGGAGTTTACGCTTTCGTCGCATCGAGCATCGAGCATCGAGCATCGAGCATCGAGCATCGAGCATCGAGCATCGAGCATCGAGAATCGAGCATCG
>Ga0255054_10001422_pt1 | contig 14070 bp, 11 predicted proteins | sample JV7_2_23_MG_FD_188634 | JGI IMG/M metagenome (GOLD analysis project Ga0255054, IMG submission 188634) | Seawater microbial communities from Jervis Inlet, British Columbia, Canada - JV7_2_23 | ecosystem: Environmental > Aquatic > Marine > Inlet | place: Canada: British Columbia | collected...
CTTGACAAAAACCGTTATTGCGATACCATGGATAATAATTGATAGTTAAAAAGCATGTTACTGAGCGGTAAAGACCGGGGGAGGGGAACAGCATTCCTGCAATGACTGGAGAGTTTTATAATGAAAGTAGTCGACGTTGCCGCTTCAGTCATCCTCTGCGTGTTGGCATTGACTAGCTGCAACACGGGAACAAACCCATCAAACGACCCTACAATCCCGGTTTTGTCCGTGGATCCTTCCTCATTGAACTTCCGTGGATCAGAGACGGTACAAACACTGGACATCATCAATGATGGGGGAGGTGCGTTGAGTTGGGAAATTGACACTGAAACAGGGTGGATCGTCTGTCCTGTCTCCAGCGGAGAGACTGAAACATCAACGACTGTGGAAATCAGTGTAAATGGGAAGGAGATCGGTGATTCGGACCAGATAAGTGAAGGCACACTGACCATTTATTCCAACGGTGGAAATTACAGTGTACCTGTTTCTTACATACCTGGTTTCACCCTCACTGGTTTCGTATACGAAGGAGAAGGGACCGATGATATTCCTCTTCCGGGCGCTAGAATCACTGTGTATAGTGATACTTTTGACTTTTTCACGGACAGCGATCAGGATGGGTGGTACATCCTGGAAGATGTGCCAATATTTTTCAATTATGTTGAAGCTACTAAAGGTAATCAACTGGATCGTCTTGAATCCGGGACAAAACTGGTGATACCGGACAACAATATTTTGGAGTATGACTTCTACCTCATGCCTGTTACAGGTGATTAGATCATATTCCACTGTTCACCACTCCACCTATCACTCCTTGACTGTTCATGCTTTGAATAATATGATTATGAGGCAGACCTGCAGATCGGTCGCGCCAGGTAAAGAATTATGTTTGAAGATCTTTGACCTGGGGAGGAAAGTCCGGGCTCCACAAGGGTTTGGTGCTGGGTAACGCCCAGGGGGAGTGATCCCACGGAAAGTGCAGCAGAAAATATACCGCCCCTCCAAGGGCAGGTACTTTGGAGGAGTAAGGGTGAAATGGCGAGGTAAGAGCTCACCGCCTGAGATGGCGACATCTCAGTGGCTTGTAAACCCCACCAGGAGCAAGGCCAAATAGACAGGCACAGAGTGAACCCGCTTATGCCTCATGGGTAGGCCGCGCGAGGTGTGTCGAACACCCCAGATAGATGACCGTTAAAACAGAACCCGGCTTACTGCAGGTCTGCAGCAATATTCTCTTCCTCAATTTCATTCCTGTGAGATGATGCCATGATACGTTATAGAATGAAACAAAATGTTCAAATCGACGAGGTGGATATCAATTCAGAGGAGTTCTGTTTCGATTATTCAGGATCAACGAGAACGGAGGAAAAGACTGTGACGACTCCTTGCCTTCCTCCGATTCTCTATGTGAATCAGAATCGGTATGTGCTGATATGGGGAAGAAACAGTTTTATACGTCATGCACAACTGGGAGAGCCTGTACCGTGGGTCCTCCTTGTCGAGGGTTTTCCATCAGTACAGAAAGCCCTGTTATACAGCATCGAGGTGAAGGCGCAGACAGGGGGATTTACAGTGGTCGAAAAAGCCCTTGCGCTGAAGAGGCTGTACAGTATCGGAGATACATGGGAGGATTGGGTCTACGACTGTCTGGATATTCCACGGAACAACACCATTATACAGCGTTATCTAACACTTGCCGATGCGCCTGCAGCTATCAAAGAAATGGTGCATAGTGGAGTTCTGCACGAGAACACGGTATTTGAAATCCTGAGCCTTGAGAGTGCTCTTTGGGCATCTATCGCAGAGATTATCAGTGGTGTTGCCCTGGGAACAAAAAAGAGGAATGAAATCGTGGTCATGCTCCGCGACATAGCGCGAAGAGACGGAAAAAGTTTGCGAAACGTGGTTGAGAGTGGTCATATACAGGCCATTCTTAATGATTCGGGTATGGACCCCTCTCACAGGGGAGAGAAATTGTACAGGCATATCAGAGACGCTCGATATCCATCCATCCATGAATTCAGGGAGAGGTTCAATAAAAAGCTGAAAGAGGTGAAGCTTAACCGTAAATTTCACCTTCAACTGCCTGAAAACTTTGAAAAATGGGAATTCAGGCTGGTGATACCATTTTCATCTCATGAGGATTTCCGGGAAAGCATACAAATGCTGCAGAAGACAAGCAAAAAGTCTTCTTTCAATGAACTCATGAACATGAGATATTAGGGAAGTGTGTGGTTGATCTTTTCAAGCATCTGCATCAGTTCATCCCGTATTTCATTGATGTAGTGCTTTCTCGGGTCTTTTTCCTTGCCAAGCAGCAGATCGAAGAGAACTTTTCTTGCACCTGAAATACTGTAACCTCTCTGATGTACCATTTCCTTGATCTTCTTGACGATAAAAACATCGCGTTCGGTGTATAATCGATGGCCTGCCCTGTTTTTCATGGGCTGAAGAAAGGGAAACTCCCTCTCCCAATAGCGAAGCACATAGGGTTTTACACCGATTTTTTCAGATACCTCACCGATTGAGTGAAAACCATCACCCGCTTTTAGCGGATCCGATTCTGTTTTCCCGTCCATTGATCAATCTCTTTATGTTCGAGATATGCCGTATCACGATCGCAATGAAGAGCAGCGCTGCAAAGAGCAGACTATAGAGATCGTAATCGGCGAATACAACGAAGAGTGCACTTGCAAGGGTATACACGCTGACAGCAACCAGAGAACCAAGGGATACGTACCTGCTCAGCTTGACAGAAACAAGAAAGGCACACAGTGCACTTAGTGATGCATAGGGATTGATTGCCAGTGTAACCCCCAGAGATGTTGCAACACCCTTTCCACCACGAAATCTGAGGAAGGGTGTGAATATGTTGCCTGCAATAACCGTTATACCCAGAAGAAACCTGAAAAGATTCTGGTTCGGAAAGAACCGTGAAAAGAAGTAGGTTACGAGAAAGCCCTTCAGGATATCGAAGACAAGTACAAGGACGCCAAGTTTCCATCCTTCTGTACGATACACATTGGTGAATCCGAAATTTCCGCTGCCGTAATCTCTGATATCCTTTTTCTTCAGGGCCTTTACCACGATATATCCGGTGGGTATTCCACCAATGAGAAAAGCCCCAAAAAATAGCAGTATGGATAGAACCATTCCTATCTCTTTCTCAATGAAACTTCAATGGGAACTCCTCGTAGATCGAAATAATGCCGAATGGAGTTCGACAGGTAGCGCTTGAAGTTCACATCTTTGGTGTCAATATTACGGATGAAGAACTCGAAACTGGGCGGCGCCGTTCCCCGCTGATAACCGTATTTGATGTTACCCTTTCCGTGGGGCAGGCGGCCGATGAAACTGTTCAATTCTGCTGTTTTAAGGGTACTGTGATAATTATTATACACCCTTACAATTTTTTTCAGTAATGCTTTTTTATTATAGCCCGTGTGTGCTGATAGAGGGACAATATCCGCAAAATGAGCATGGGGAAATGCGTAGTAGATGTCGTCTCGAAACACCTTTTCATCGATGTTCTGTGATTTCATCAGGTCCCACTTATTGGCTGCAATAATCATTGCTCTTTTCTTTTCAGCGATGATCCACGCAATCTTCTTGTCCTGTGCCGAAACTCCTTCTGTTGCATCAAGTACCAGTATTGAAACCGTGGAATGTTGGATGGCCTGCTCAGTACGAACCAGGCTGTAGAATTCAACACTCTCGCGTATTTTCCCTCTTTTTCTCAGTCCCGCCGTGTCGATAAAATGAAGTTCCCTGCCATTGTATAGCAGGGTTTCGTCCACGGTGTCGCGGGTTGTTCCTGGTTCGGGCAGCACGATTGAACGGTCTTTCTGTACGAATAGGTTGAGAATTGATGATTTTCCCACATTCGGTTTGCCCACAATTGAAACAGAGATGGGTGACGCTTTTTCATCCATGGAAAGCTCTTCTTCAGGATGGACTGTATTGGAAGGCAGGGGTACAGATTCGACGACATGCTGCATCTCCCGTACATGCTCAGCAAGAGTGTGCTTCAAATTGGAAATGTTTCTCCCATGGGAAGCTGAAACCGGCATAGGTGAGTCGAAACCAAGTTCAAAGAAGTCGATGGTATTCTCTTCCAGTTTTTCGTTGTCAACCTTGTTCACAATGAGAATGCAGGGTTTTCCACTCTTTCGTATGATTTGGGAGAGTTCGAAGTCCTGTGTGTCCAGGCTCTTCACATCACAGACAAAGAGAATCAATCCGGCTTCATCAATGAGCTCTCTGTTTGATGCTCTTGTTATGTGGGAGATATCATCCTGGTCGCGTACGTATCCGGCAGAATCGGCAATACGGCAGGATACGCCATGGAAAGACAGTATTTCATAGTTGAGATCGCGTGTTACTCCTGGTTCTTCTGCTACAATTGCCTTTCGTTTGCGGATCAATCGGTTGAAAAGAGCTGATTTTCCCACATTGGGTTTGCCGACAATTGCAACGAGGGGGTAGTCCCTAAGAGTATTCTTCATTTCGTTTTCAATGCTGCACCCGATGGTCAGCGAAAGTAATCCTCCAGAGATTTGAATCTGTGTATCATCTCCCTGCGTACAAACTGCATTATCTCCTCTGCTCTCGAGAATTCAAGGGCTTTACGGGTAAGCTGTTGTGCGTCTGAGAGAGAGGAGTTGATGATGATATCCTTGATTGTTGGTATGTTCATGGTGCTCATACTGAGTGCCCTGTAACCAAGTCCTATGAGTAGCAACGTATAGAGAGGATCTCCAGCCATTTCACCGCATATACTCGCCTCGATTTTATTCCCTGAAGACAAGTCGCTTATTCGTTGAAGCGTGCGAAGAATTGCCGGATGCATGGGATTGTACTTGTCTGCAACCATGCCGTTTCCACGATCAATGGCGAGGGTGTACTGAATTAAATCGTTTGTACCAACACTTATAAAGTCCACCATGGGCATGAGTTTATCTAAAAGTATAACACTTGATGGTGTTTCTATCATTATCCCCATCTGTAGAGAGGGATTATAGTCAACCCCATCATGCTCCAGCTGCTGTTTGCACTGATCAATGATTTCGAGAACACTCTTGAGCTCATCGATGTCATTTACCATGGGGAACATGAGGCGTGCGTTGCCATGGTAAGCAGCCCTGAGTATCGCACGGATCTGAGTCTTCAGTATGTCGGTATGTGTGAGAACGAAACGAACTCCGCGCAGTCCAAGGAACGGGTTTGTCTCTTCATAGTAGTCGAGATAGTCCGGCTTCTTGTCTCCGCCGATGTCAATGATTCTGATGGTTGCCTGGAATGGTTGAATGCCCTGTATGACCGCTCGGTATATGGCGTACTGCGTATCTTCATCCGGTGAATCACTGCTGTTCAGGAAGAGATATTCTGTTCTGAAAAGACCTATACCCATACAGCCGCATTGACCCACCAGATCAAGCTCCTCTTCAAGGTCCATGTTGGCAAACAGTTCAATCCTGGTTCCCTCTCTGGTTTGGCATGGTTTTTCTTTTATATCGAGAAGCTTTAATTCGTAGTCAAGCTGGCCTCTCTCCTTTAGCCTGTAAAGCTTCTCTGTATCCTTTTCAGGGTTGACAACCACAGTGCCCGTGGTGCCATCAACAATCACGATATCCCCGGTGTTAATGTTGTCGGTTATCTGGTCAACACCGATCACGGCCGGTATCTTTAAATCCTGAGCCATGATGGCAACATGAGATGTTTTCCCGCCGATCTCTGTGACAATGGCTTTAATTTCACGTTTCCTGAAGTGTACCACCTCCGGAGGTGACAATGTATGGGCAACGATAATCGAGTCCTTGCTCACTTCGGGAATAACACTTTCGCTGTCACCGAGAAGGTTTTGAAGAACCCGCTGACCAATGGAACGTATGTCGGTTGACCGCTCCCTGAAATATTCAATTTCCGATTCCTGCAGCTTGTCGGCCATCGCTTCAATAACTTCACTGAAAACCCACTCAATGTTTATATAGCTCTGCGTGATTCCCTCTCTCACGTTCTCGTGTATGGAAGGGTCCTCGAGCATGAGAATGGACGAATCAAGATATCCTGTTTCCAGGGTGGATCGTTTCTGTATCAGTTCATTTTTCAGGACTTCAAGCTGCCTTTTTGTTTTCACAAGGGCGGTGTCGAGTTTGTGAATCTCCCTTTCTATGGCGCTGGTGCTGCGCTCGATTGTGTAGTGTGGAATCATGAGGTTGGACTTGAGAAGTACGATAGCCCTACCAACTGCAATTCTTCGGGAACCAGCAACGCCTTTGTAATGCGTTTCCATTGTTTGATCCGCTGAAAGGTTTTCGCTATGCCAAATCAATTCATATGAATACTATTATAATATATGAAGTACCTTCTAATGACAATTGCCATTCTTTTCGGCCTTCTCATAATTATTACCGGTGTATTGTTTTACAGCAGTTATGCTCTCTGGCTCAATAACCGTGAAGAGGTACTCAGCAGACTCTACACACTCAGGTGGCTGGTAGAGGATGGGCAGCGTTCGCCAGTTTCCCTTACACCAAGTCTTAGAGCAGGTAAAAATACGGTCATATATGACAGGCATGGCAGGATTATTGGTGAATTCTCCAATGGACGACGGAGAATTCTTCCCCTGAACCGCATACCGCCCCTTTTGATACATTCAGTGATTCTGATGGAAGACCGAAAGTTTTTCATACACAGGGGGTTCGATCTGAGAAGGATAGCTGGCGCCATGCTCGTGAACGTGAGGACACTCTCTTTTTCCCAGGGCGGAAGTACCATTACACAGCAGCTGGCGAAGATACTGTTTACAGACAGCCGGAGAACGGTGCGGCGAAAAATCTACGAGCTTTTCTGCACAGTTGAGATTGAACGTCACTTCACAAAGGATGAGATACTCAGTCTCTATCTGAATTCCATCAATTTTGGCCATTCCAATTATGGTATGGAAAGTGCCTCCCAATTCTATTTCAACAAAGAGGTGTTCAGCCTCAATCCCTATGAGATTTCACTTCTTATAGGGATGATCCCCAGTCCTTCACGCTTTTCCCCCCTCCTTCAGCCGGATCGGTGCAAACGAAAACAGATGATCGTTCTCGATTATCTGTCTCAGCATGGATTCGTTCAATCTGAACCCATCGCCCAGGGTTTCGATTCATTCTGGGAATCCTTTGAACGGATAGAACATCAGCCTGCCATTTCATTTTGGAGTATGGAATCCAACCGAGCGCCTTACTTCATGGAATATGTTCGTCAATACCTGGTGAGAGAGCTTGGCGAGGAAACTGTCAAGGCAGGTGGTCTCAGCGTATACACAACCCTTGACCTCGAAAAGCAGCTGATCGCGGCCCTTGTACTCGGAGAGGGTCTGAATCTTCAACAGGCAAAAGAAGATGCTGAACAGCAGGTGCCAATTGAGGGGGCTCTCATTGCACTGGAACCAAGAAGCGGTGCTATTCTTACCATGGTTGGGGGTAGTGGATTCACCTTTGAAAATCAGTTCAACCGCTCAACCTCAGCTCTGCGTCAGGTTGGCTCTGCATTCAAACCTTTTGTATATGCAGCTGCATTTGAATCGCAAGGATATACAGCTGAAACTGTATTTGACGACAGACCCTTACGTATCGAGACTCCTCAGGGGGAGTGGAGACCTGCGAATTATGCTGACCAGTATTACGGCCCTGTCCCTCTTTCCCTTGCCCTGCAGAAGAGTATGAATTCAGTGGCTGTCCAACTTTTACAGCAATCAGGACCTGAACCTGTCATTGATCTTATTGGAGAGGCGCTCGATCTGAGCAGACAACAGGTTGAAGATCGGTTCCAGCCCTATCTGTCCATTGCACTGGGGGTGTACAGTTTTTCGCCCCTTGAATTCGCCCGTGCCTATTCCATATTCCCAAATGGCGGTGAGAAGGTGTTCCCCTATGCAGTCAGCAGGGTCGAGAATAACCGCGGCACCGTATTAATTGACAATGAACGTGAAATAAGGAAGATAGTGACTGAGTATGATCTTGAAAACAAATTGAGTGTTTTGAATGCCGATGTCGCCCATCAGATCAATGACATGCTCCTGCTGGTTCCAAAGAAAGGCGGTACTGCATACCGTGCTGTCCAGGCATCGGGATTGACCGTGGAAGCTGCAGGAAAGACCGGCACTACAAATAATTACACCGATGCGTGGTTTGTAGGCTATACAGAGGGCATACTTGCAGCAGTTTGGGTGGGTTATGACGACCCTTCCTACTCGCTGGGCCTCAGTCAGTCGGGTGGCGTCGTGGCTGCGCCTATATGGACGGAGTTCATGAAGCGTGCATTGTGGAGAGAAGAATAGTATACTGACGATGTGGGGGAGGTCTATGTTCATCCATGTATTTACTTAAGAAGTGCATACAGCTCATCATTATCTCTCTTCCTTTTCTGGGTCTTCTTTCATGCGGCATCCGCTATGAAAAGGAGAGGGAGGACAACGATAACATCGAAACTGCGATGTCTCTGCAGAGCGGCAGACAGGTAAAGGCGACTACTGTGAACGATTCAGACATTGACATGTACAGGATTATCCCAGGGCAGCGCCCCTTCAAAGGTTGGCATGAGCTACTCGAAGAACAGGGTGATGTGGCTCTTTCAGTTTCTATGTCTCATGCTGAAGATACAGACCTCATGATCAGAGTGCTGCGTGGCAACAGAACAATTAAAATAGTCGATGATTCACCCGATTATTCAGGAATTCCCGGAGAAGAGGGAATTGTCAATCTGCACTTCGCTGCAGATGATATGGCGGAGGGGAGGGTTTTCCTCGTCGTGGAGCGTGTAACCGACAGCAGTACTCAATCATTTGTCGGTGAGAGGGGGTATACTCTCAGAATAAGCCTGCGTCCAGCGGAGCTGGATGAGGAACGAGAGCCCAATGATAAACCGGTACAGGCTACGCCCATGAGTGAAGACCTGCTTGCAAGGGGCTATTTCGATCCGGCAGGGAATCTTCTCAATTTAAAAGATGAAAAGAATGAAGTCGACTGGTTCTCATTCGAAATTCTCAATTCCCGGAAACGTCAGATCGCGAATATCAGCCTCACTGCTGTACCAAATGTTGATTCCCGTTTGTCACTGTTTGATGAGCTCGGTTATCTGATACGTTCGGCAAACAGCAGCGGTATCGGTGAAATGGAGAGACTCATGAGCGTCGGGCTTCTGCCAGGCCCGTACTATATCAAGGTTGACACCGATACAATACCACAGAAAAACATGAAGGTCGGTTATCTGCTGCGCGTAGAGCTCAGTGAAGAGCAAAACAGCGAATATGAACCCAATGACCGCTACATCTTTGCCAATGACGTGGAGTTTTCCAGAGACCTGTACGGGTACTTCAATCCTCTGGGAGACGTGGATTGGTTTCAAATGAGTGTGTATGAACCTCAACCGCAGGTACTATCCATACGAATCAGTCCGACAGAGGACATAGATCCGGTTCTTGAACTGTACGGGTCTGGAGAAGAATTGATTCGTACGGCCAATGACAGGGGAGTGGACGAAGGTGAGATAATCAAGAATATTGGTGTGGAAGAGGGTATATACTATGTTAAAGTGTACAATCAAAACCCTGAGAGAGACAACCCCGAACGCCGATACACGCTGCTTGTCGAGAGGGAGGAGTGGCAGGAGGATGAGGAGTTCGAGGTGAATGATTTTCTCGAAGATGCCAATGAAATCATTTTCAATGGATTGAAACGCGGGTATATCACTCCACGGGGTGACCGGGATGTCTTCACTTTCAATGTGGTACAGGGACCGGACCCCTCTGAACCTGCTGCAGTTACGCTTGAACTGTCTCCCTGTGTACTCCTTGATATTGCAATGCGTGTATACGATAAGGATGGTGTATTTATCGAAGAGATCAACAACAATCCTGCGGAGGAGGGTGAGAAGGAAACTCTCTTTCTGGACCAGGGCCGTTATTTTGTCGAAGTTATGAGTATGAATCAGCGTGAAAACGCAAGAGACGCCTATATTTTGAGAATTTACTAAAACATAAAATATGAAAAAACTTTTAGTCCTGCTCTGTGCAATCATTGCACCACTTATCTTTTTTTCCTTTTTGGCTTCTACCGACAAAGTGAAAAGGGGTGACATTACCCTTTTTTTTGACAGAGACATGAACAGGCAAGAACGGTTGATGATAGCCCATAAACTTGTCGGCACACTGGATGAGCAGGGATACAGGGCCTATATTGAGACATTCGAAAGGGGGCAGATAAACTCCTATCTGTTTACCAGTCCCGATGCACTCTATGTCACACAGCATGTGATGAGCTCAGATCTATTTGTTCTTCAGAGCATCGATTGTCTCGATGTCAAAGTCCCTGTTTCGTTGCCAAATGCCGAATTACGTAATGTTGATGCACCCACGTTGGAGAAAATAATTCCACGGGACGGCCATGATGACAGGGATATTCTCAAAAAGGTGGTGCGGAAAAGAATTGAAGTTGGAGCTATATCTTTGGAAAATCTGTCCCTGGAAGTCAAAGCACTTTCTGTCGATGGCGTTGCACCAACTCTCAAAGCAGTTAAGAACGGTTCCTATCCCTGGATATTCGGGGCACATATATATGGTCGGGAGGACAATCTATTACTTGCAAAGGGTGAATTTCGTGAAAACATCTCCTTGAATCTGGATGAGATGTTTACCCTCGTTGCAGGGGGGGACATCATGCTATCCAGGGGAACAGGCAGGTACATCGACATGTACGGTCCACGATATCCCTTTGAAGAGATTCGGGACGTCATCCATGATCACGATATCGCCTTCGCCAACCTGGAGTCTCCCATCTCTACGAGGGGAAAACGATTTTACCCAAACAAGGGAATATATTTCAGAGCTGATCCCTCTGTGGTCGATGGATTGCTCTTTTCGGGTTTTGATGTTTTTTCTCTGGGAAACAACCATAGTCTGGACTGGGGGGCAGCGGCACTGAGGGATACTATTTCGGCTCTGGAGCAGAATGGGTTTGCCTTTTCAGGTGCAGGTGTCACCTGGCATGATGCATTTCGCCCTGCAGTCATCGAGATACATGGGACAACAGTGGCGATTATTTCGATCAATGACATCTATCCCTTTGAAGTGAGAGAGCGCGGCAGACAAACCATGGTTACGCTCACCTATGATACGGATATACTGCAGCGGGAAATCAGGAAAATGGAGAAAAAATACGATATAATTATAGCATCGGTGCATGCGGGTGTCGAATACATACACGAGCCGGAACCGGTTAAGGTCGACATGATGCGAAATCTCATCGATTACGGGATAGACGTGGTAATTGGAAGCCATCCCCACGTAATACAGGGCATCGAAGTATACGGTGATGGATTGATTGCATACAGCCTCGGTAATCTCATTTTCGATCAAAAATGGTCGCGTGAAACAAGTCTGGGGCTTCTCCTCGAGATATGTTTTTTCAAGGGAAGACCGCTCTACTATCTCCCGCGAGTCGTGCATATAGAAGATTCGCAGGCACGTATACTTGATAATGAGGAGTCACATAGCATCATATCAACGCTCTCAATGGAGAATCATGGTTATGCATACGTCAAGAATTAAGTACGTTGTACTCCTTGTAGTCGTTATTCTCATAGTTACGTATCGTCTGCTTCTCACGTTCAATCTTTTACCCTATTTCGCAAGCGGTGAGGATATTACGACCATTCTTCTCCTCTGTGTTGCAATCTTTCTCTTCTTCCTGTCCGGTACAGCAGTGAAAAATGCCAAAGCTATTGCATCTATACAGGAAAGCATGTCTATCAGTATTCAGACCGATGATCTCGATGCCACTCTTTTTGCGGAAAATCTGCGGGATATGGCCGGATACAAACTGCTTATTGGGCTGCAGCGCTATATTACAAATATCACAGATGAGGAAGAGCTGCTCAACAAATTCCTCTTTATTTCCGTGAAGCTTACACATTCTAAAAGAGCATCTATCATGCTGCATAGCAGTAAGAAGGATGAACTTTTTATCTATAAAACAATAGGTTGGGAAACTCGGGAAATCCAGTTAGCAAAAAAAATGAAGAGCAGACCAGGGGAAGGGATTGCCGGCAGGGTTTTTCTGGACGGAGAGCCGCTTCTGGTTAATAAGGCATCGGACAAAGAGGAGTTTGACACAAGGGACAAGTACAAATCCAAATCCTTTATTTCACTGCCCATCTATAAGGGCAGTAGCATAGTTGGAGTGCTCAACCTCACTGAGAAGGAAGACGGGGTCTACACACAGGGTGAAATTGATCTGCTCAGGTTTATGAGTGATGCAGTTGCACTCAAGCTGCAGGGAATTGAATCGAATGTGGGAGCATAATACGGTATAATCTTTACTTTACCCACTTCTGCTTCAATAGTATGTTTAATTTTCGATGCCACACCCCTTGAAAAGAATCGGAATCATTTCCGCTGCTGCAGTTGTCATTATTATTGCTACAATAGTTCTTCTATACACCCATTTCAATTCACCTCCCAAGTCCATGTACAGGGAGAATCATGTGGATGAGTTTTACCTGTTCACTGTCTCCTCAGGGGAGAGCGTGTATCACATCGGCAGAAATCTCCGAAAAAATGAGTATATCAGATCCAGCAGGTTTTTTGTGATGGTGGTTCGGATACGCAGGTTGGCCGGGGAGATAAAGGCTGGAGAATACCGCATTGAACCAAGTTTCAAAACAACAGAAATTATGGATGTCCTTAAAACAGGGGCCGTGGTTACACAGAAGTTTACCATTCCTGAAGGCTTTCGCATGAGGCAGATTGCTGAAGTGCTCGATCAGTCCGGAATCGTGGATGGAGAGGAATTCCTTGATGCCTGTTATGATCGATCGATCCTTGCAAAGTATGCGATTCCTTTTGAAAATGTCGAAGGATATCTATATCCGGATACCTATATCGTTGCCAAGGGATTGTCCCCGGAAAAGATCATTACCATGATGATTGATCGCTTTTTTGAAGTGGTCTATTCCATTCCCGTAGGGGAATATTCCGATGAGGAGCTGGGAGAATTGATTATCATTGCATCCCTTGTAGAACGAGAGGCAAGGATTGAGAGTGAACGGCCTGTTATAGCAGCTGTATTCTATAACCGGTTGATGAATGGGAAACGGCTTGAATCATGTGCCACCGTCCAGTATGTCCTTGGAAAAACAAAGGAACGTCTTCTGTTCAGTGATTTAAAGGTGAAATCGCCCTACAATACCTATCTTAACAAGGGTTTACCACCCGGACCGATTGCCAACCCTGGAGTGGATTCGATTCATGCTGCCATGTATCCTGCCGACGTTGATTATCTGTTCTTTGTTTCCAAACACGATGGAAGCCACTATTTTTCAACAACCTACAGTGAACATTTAAAAGCAATCGAGCTGTATAACAGTAAGGGTACCGTGGGACATCAGGTCAGCTGACTTACGCAGCGTTACACTGCAATCATAATAAACGAGGTTCAAGCAGGTATATCAGTGCCTATCCCAGAAGATACTATCAATCAAATCAAGGAAAGAGCGGATATTGTTCGTGTAATCGGCGAATATGTAGCATTAAAAAAAGCCGGGCAGAATTACAAGGGCCTGTGTCCATTTCACTCAGAAAAAACACCCTCATTCATGGTGAGCCCGTCAAAGGGGATCTATCACTGTTTCGGTTGTGGTGTGGGCGGCAATGTATTCAGCTTCATTATGAAGTTCAAGGGATTAAATTTCCCTGAAGCAGTGAAATTTCTTGGACACAGGGTCGGCATACAGGTTGACTCTTCAGTGACAGGCAGGAGAGGTGTGGGAAAAACAGCAGCTCTGCGTGAAATCACTTCCCGTGCAGCAAAACAGTTCAAGGTAAACCTGATGTCGCCTGAAGGAAGAGGTGCACTGAAGTATCTGAAAGAAAGAAAAATCCCTGAAGAGGCTGTAAAAGATTTTCACCTCGGTTTTGCACCTGACAGCTGGGATACGCTGCTTAAAAAGCTTGGCAGCGCCGGATACAACCTCAAACTCATTGAAGAGACTGGATTGATTGTGGGTAAAAAAAGTGGTGAAGGATAC
>Ga0255054_10001423_pt1 | contig 14066 bp, 19 predicted proteins | sample JV7_2_23_MG_FD_188634 | JGI IMG/M metagenome (GOLD analysis project Ga0255054, IMG submission 188634) | Seawater microbial communities from Jervis Inlet, British Columbia, Canada - JV7_2_23 | ecosystem: Environmental > Aquatic > Marine > Inlet | place: Canada: British Columbia | collected...
TGAGGAATTAAAGAAAGTATGAATAATTATTAAATAAGATACTATGAGAATAGATTGAACTAAATATAAACGATGATTGGTTTTAGATAATCAATGAGAAAGAATTACATCATTTTCAGATATAAAAGAAATATATATAAATGATAAGAATGAAATAATAATACAGTTAAAATAAAGTTTATTAACTAACTTAAGTAAGAATGGATAGAATAATAGATGACATATTAACAACAGATTTCTTTGAATGACAATTTATTTATACTTTACCAAAAAGGACGGCAATTAAAAAAGTTAAGCTAAATAGTAGAGTAGTAAAATATAAATATCCTATTATAAATAATAAGATAGAATTATTATGAGTTGAAAATGAGAAGAATTGAATATTGCAAATACAAATTTACTAATTAATATAAGATTATGGAATTAAAAACTAGAGTTGAAACAACTATGGAAACAGTTTATATAAAACCAAGTGATACTATTGATATATCAAATGGTAAGGTTAAAATAATAAGAGATTGAGAGATTATTAAGACATTGGAATGAGACTTGAGAAGTATAATATAAAGTTTATTAATTAAAGAAAAGGATTATGAGTTGACAATTAACTAAAGCACAAGAGGATGATGTAGAAGATTGTTCTGAAATAGCAGATAGAGAATATCAGTGCTGGTTAAGATGAGAATAACCAAGGTTAGTTACGAATATATTATTAATTAAATAGAAGAGATGAAAGTAAAAGAATTAATAGAAATTTTAAGTAATTTAAATCAAGAGAACGAATTAGTTATGCAAGATAATAATTCAAATGCTACAATATGAGCAACTCCTGTGTTAAGACTAGATACTGTATTTCAGTGATTTGATTGGGATACTTGAAAAACATTCCTATATTTTAAGGATAAGTGAGATACTTCAACAAGCGCTTAACCAAACCAATTACTATATTATAAACTAATAGAAGAGAAGATGAAAAATAAGACAGAAATAAAATACGAATTAAAAAATATGTTTGCAGAAATATCTAGAAAGTGAATGTCCGTAAAAGAATATTGAGAAAGAAAGTTATTAGATGAGATATGGGATTATATTATAGAATTAAAATAAAACATATGTATAAATATAGATGTAGGCATTGCAATAAAGAGTTTGAAAGAGAAAACTTAATTAAACGAAGTACTTGTGAAGAAACTTGAAAAAGAACCAATCTAATAAGACTATTTAACATATAAACTATAGAGTATGAAGGAAGGATTAAAAAGAAAAATAGATAACATTATATATAAAATAGTATTTTGTGAGGATTCAAGTATAAATCAAAAGGTTTGAGAATTGAGTGAATATTTTAATAGATACGATTGAAAAGAAATACTTCCTGAGATATTCCCCTTTTTAAAGCCAGAGCCTAAAGAGATTAAAGACATGATATATAATTGTTATAAGGTTGATTCATGATTACAAATAGATATTTTTAATAAATATTCAGAACAAATAACAGGTGTAATGATAAATGAATTAGAAATTAATTTAATTAACACATAACATAATATAGATTATGACAAAGAAAGTAAATATTCCCCATAATCTTTCTTATAGAGATTATCAAAAGCCTTTAATGGAATACATGAGAACGTGAGATTCTTTTAGAGGGAAAAGAGCTGTAACTTGCTGGCATAGACGTGCCTGAAAAGATAAGACATTCTTTAATTTAGTAATTGAAGCAGCAATAAGGGAGGTTTGAGGGTACGCTTATATATTACCAACCTATAACCAAGGGAGAAAGATTATATGGGATTCAATAGATAAACAATGACATAAATTCAAAGACCATATACCAAAAGAAATATTAGCCTGAGAAAATGGAACTGAATTAAAGTTCACACTAAAGAACGGTTCTTTTATTCAAGTATTAGGTTCTGAGAATATAGATTCAATACGTTGAACGAACTGGAAATGAGTTATATTCTCAGAATATGCTTTTCAAAACCCAACTGTTTGGGATGTACTAAGACCTATTTTAGCTGAAAACGGCTGATGGGCTATTTTTAATTCTACTCCTAATGGTAAAAATCACTTCTATGAGCTTTTCAATACTGCCAAAGCTAGCGATAAATGGTTTAATCAAAAACTATCAGTAGAGGACACATGAGTGGTATCTAAAGAGTATATAGAACAAGAACGTAATGAGTGAATGAGTGAAGAAATGATTCAGCAAGAGTTTTATTGTTCATTTGATGTAGGTGCAATAGGTTCTTACTATGCTGACCAAATATGAGATGCTAGAAAGCAAAACAGAATAATCCAATTGCCATTTAGTAAGACAACTCCTATTGATGTGTATTTTGATTTAGGTAGAAATGATGCAACAAGTATATGGTTTAAACAGAATGACTGACAATTCTTTAATTTTATATGATACTATGAAGATAATTGAAAATATATTGAAGAGTATTTTAACTATATAGATAATTACATTAAAGAACAATGAGGACAACTAGGTTCTGTATATCTACCACATGATTCTAAACAAAAGAAAATTGATTCTAAGTTTAGTACATTTGAATTAGCGACTGAGAGATACGGTTCTCATAAGATTGAATATATAACACAAACGAAAAGTACTGTTGAGGATATAAACACAACAAGAAAGATATTACCTAGATGTAGATTTGATATAGATAAGACAGCACAAGGGATTAAATGTCTTGAAAACTATAAGAAAGACTACGATGATAAGAAAAAGATATTTAGAGACCAACCAAGACACGATTGGGCTTCTCATGGAGCAGATTCTTTTAGATATTTTGCTGTATCACACAAAGAAGTAGAAATTGATAATTCTCCTATTATTATAGATTTCTCTGCTTGACTATAAAAACTTGCAATATGTCAAATATTAATTAATATAATTAAAACACACAATTAACCCATAAATATATAGCTATATGGTGGCAAAACCTAGACTTCCAATGTCTGAAAGTGAAATTATTACACAAGTACAACAAGAAAGACAGCTTTGAGTTAATTTTGTTGACCAAAAAAGACAACTATTCCTAGAAAGACTTCAATTATATACTAATATTGCTGACCAATGAGGGAAAAGTGATAAAGTATATGTAAGAACTATCCGTTCTACAATGCAAACACTAATGTCTTTGTATTACTCTGACCAAATAACTGTAAACTTTGCAGGTAGACAACTTTGAGATGATGAGTTAGCAGATAACTATAATAATCTTGCTGAGTTTGATTACGAAGAAATGGATATGGAAAAACTTACTTATGATGTACAATGGAATAGATTATTCTATTGAGTAGGTATTAGAATATTTGACCATTGGGATGAAGTAAGAAATGTTCCTGTTTATAGGTCTATTGACCCTATATCATGGATTCCAGACCCTTTAGGTTATATAGATAACTATAGATTCCACTGATTTGAACTAGAAGTAGACGATTCAGACCTAACAACAAATATTTACTTTAATGTAGATAAAATAACACCTTCTGAGTCTGAAAGAGAACAAAGAAGAAGAAATGAAATCCAACAATCAAGACAAACTAACTGAGGAACACCTCAAACAGAAAATCAACCTATTTACTGAATATATAATCATTATACTACAATCAAAGGTAAAAAGTATTTAGTTACTTTAGCTAATGACCAAACTCTTCTAATTAGATTTGAAGAAATTAACCCAGTATATGAAGAAGAAAAGAAAGATAACTCTTTGATTAAATATCCAGTTATCATAAATCACTATGAACCATTCAAAGGAGACCCATTTGGTATCTGTGTTCCTGATTTATTAGAAGATAAACAAAAGATTGAACAATTATTCTTAAATCTAAATAGAATTAAAGCAGAACATGAAGCATGGGGTGATACATTCCTAGTTGATACATCTGCAATTAAAAACCTAAATGACTTAAGACAACATACTCAATGACCTAAATACGTTAGAGCTGATTTACAAAAGAACCCTAACCCTATTAAGGAAGTACAAAGAGGTACAATCAAACAAGATGCTTATAGTATGGCTCAAATTATTAGACAGCAAGGTTCTAATGATATGGGACTAGATGAAAGAGCAATTGGGTGAACTCCTGATAAATCTATTACAGCTACTGAAAACCAAAGAATCCAAAGAAACCAAAACGTTAAACTTGTATTAAACAACAAGATTAATCAATGGTGAGAAAAAGACTTCTGGAGAGATTGGCTAAGAGAATATTATCAATTCTTCCCATTCAATGGAGAAAAGAATATAATGTTACAAAACTCTTTCGGTAATGTGATACAATCAGTTAAAAGAAAAGATATTGACACTTGAGCTAATATTGATGTTAAAATCATTAATAAAAGTGAAGAGGAAGCAATGAAAGAGCAAGAAAAGGCTGGTTTGCTTGTAGTTGCTGATTTAGTATTACAAGACCCTACTTCTCCTACTATTAGTAAAACATTTGCTAAAAGAAGTATTGCAAGAGCTCAATGATTAAGTAAAGATAAAGTTTCTGTATTATTTCCTTCATCTGTTGAAGAAATGAGTGCAAGAATGGACTTAGAACTACTGAATAGAGATAGAGATGTAAATGAAATTGAAGATTTACAAGAAGACCACATGACTTACATTGTTGTATATGGAAAAGCAATGGATACTGATTCTAGAGATAGAGCAATTCAAGCCAGGAAAGAAGCAATGATATTAAGTGGACAATCAAGACAACAACAAGCACCTGAACAATGAGGTTGAGCATTAGGTTCTACTGCAGCACAACTTACTAATGCTGCTATACAATGAAATCAACAACAAGGTGCAAGCTCAATAGCAGACGTAGTAACTCAATAACACACACAATATGGTAGAAGTAAATGAACTAACTCCTGAACAAAGACTAATGTGAGATATTCAAAACTTACAGAAGTCTAGGGGGTGGAAATATATAGTAGATGAATGGTTAAAAGATAAAGTTATGCTAGAACAAAAATTAAACAAACTGTCTACTACTATAAGAACTCAGGAAGAAATAATTGACATTAATTATATTTGAAATAAGATAGAATTAATAGATACAATGATTCTAATGCCACAAGCAGTAATAAATGAACTAGACCCAATAATTGACACTGACTCTCCTAATACATAGGGAGAGTGTAGTTAACAAATGACGATTTGCTGATTGCTACTCTTTATGTATCGCAGATATAACTGCACAATAAATATTATTCTTAATAAAGAACTATGACACACGAAACTAGCCAAGTTGAAGGCATAAATTCAAACGATGTAGAAGAAGAAGTAATTGATGAAACAACTGAGGATACTCAGTCTGAATCTGATAATGAAAATAAGGCTGCAAAAGGTAAATCTAATGTCCCTAAAATATTAGCAGAAAAGAACAAGTGGAAAGCAGAAGCTGAAAAGTGGAAAGCAGAAGCTGAATCTAAAGAGTTCAATGAAGAAAAAGCACAAGCTATGATTAACCAAGCTTTAGCTGCACAAAAAGCAACAGACTTCAAAAACCAAGAAAGAAACAACTTTGTTGAATCTTACGGAGAAGAAAACGTTGAAGCAGTAGAAAGCGTGTTACAAGAACATGGGACTTTATCTTATGAACAAGCTGCTGTTATTGCAGGAATTGGAGTTACACAAACAAGCAATCCAAACAAATATAGTTTTGCATGAAACACTCCTGCTTCGATTAAGAAAGCTAAAACTACTCAAACTTTATCTGATGATGAACTTAGAGCAAGTATAGTAGACCAATTCCAAGAAATGGGGTTCAGAAATGCTAGCTAATGGATTGTTATATATTAACAAATAACCATTATACACATGGCAACTACTACTACGTGAAATATAATGACTTCTGGTAATTTATGAGAATTTATACAAAGAGAAGCCATTAGAAACTTTGAATCAGCTTTATTCTTTAAACAAACTGGTAAAGTTGTATCACTTCCATTCGGAATGAATAAATATACTTTCCCTACTGTTGATAATAAAGACGGTGCTGCTATTCAATTAACAGAAGGTGTTACACCAACTGAAACTGCATTCTCTTTAACTAATGTTGAAGTTACTCTAGCTCAATACGGTTCTTATGCTCTATTATCTGATGTTGTTCTTACTGACTCACCAGTTAATGCTGTACAAGAAGCTGCATTCGAATTAGGTAGAGATTTAGCAAACAAAGCTGATGCTGTAATTCAAGAAGCTATTGACGGAGGTACTAATGTTATTTACGGTGGAACTGCTACTTCAAGAGTTGAGGTTGCTGCTGGATTTACAATGACTGCTGCTAAATTAGCTGAAGCTACTTCAAGACTTAAAACTAACGATGCTCCTTTCTTCGATGGAATGGCTTACGTTGCAATTATGCATCCTGATGTTGCTTACGATTTACAACAAGAATCAGGGACAGGAACATTTATTGACTTAAATAAATATACTGACTCAAACGCTAGAAAACCTTTAAAAGGTGAAATGGGAATGTTATTTAGTGCTAGAGTTGTTGCATCTTCAAATGTACAATTCTTCGCTGATGCTGGTGTAGGTGGAACTGTAGACGTTTACCCAACTTACGTTGTAGGTAGAAACGCATACGCTACTGTTATGGCAGGTGGAATGGAAACATTCATCAACGGTCTAGGTAGTGAAGGTTCAAATGACCCTTTACATCAAAGAATGTCTGTAGGTGGTAAAGTTAGATTAGCTTCTGCTATTCTAAAAGATGAAGCACTATACAGAATTGAAACTTCTTCAAGTTTAGGTGTTAACGCATAATAGAAATTGGGAGAGCTTAGGTTCTCTCTTTTTGCTTTATTCTTTATAATTAAAGGGTAGAGCAAAGAGATATTAATTAATAATACAACATTATGGACGTAAATTCAATTATAGGATTAGCCAGAACATTAACGCACACTGACGATGAACAAGTTACAGATACTAATGCTATGCTGTACGCAAATATTGTTTATCATGATATAGCAAACGCTATTATGGAAATAGATGAAGACTTCTTCTGGGATATATTTACTACAACTCCAATTGTTTGACAAAATGAATATACCTTTGCTGTATGAAGTGCTACTACAAGATGAATGAAAAAAATCGAAAGAATCCAAATTAAATGGGCTGATACAGATAGTTTTCAAACTTTAGTGAACTCTGATACTTTAGCAAATTATCCAACGACTACAGGTCGCTTAGATACTCAATTAGGTACAGATGAGTGATTCTTTGATATAAAAGACGGTTCATACTTTATTTATCCAGCTCCTACTGAAGCAGTAACTGATTGATTACAAGTTCAAGCAACTACAACTCTTATTGATTTAGTTTTATGAGGTGCTGAGAATACAGTATTCCCAAGAAATTCTGATTTAAGAGATTACCACCAAGTTATATCTATTGGGATGAAGCAATATATTTATTCTCAACAAGGATTAACAAATGATAAAAACGATTCTATTAACGAATACAATCAAAAGAAAGAAGAAATGTTAGATACTATTAGAGATAGATTCTTTAATCCAGTAATTACACAACTACCAAACGCTTATAGCTTAAAAAATTAAACATGACAGAAAGAACGTACAATACAGCCTTTAAATGAATGTTTGAAGATGATTATTTAACTAATTGAGCGAATTATATTGAACACAATAATGTTACTTGATTAAATACAGGGTACGCACTAACTCTATGACCTAAACTAGATAAACAATTACTTACAAATTGAAATGCTCCTAGAACTATATTTGGTAGAGAGTTAACGAGTCTAAGTTTAGAACAAATGGCTGTATGATGTGATAATTGAGAAATATATAAATTAACTTCTACTGACAACACTCCTGAATACACTCTATCTAGTGGTTGGAATATAGTTAATTGAGAACTTTTATTAAGTGGTTCTTTATATATGTATTTTGCTGCTAAAGACCCTTCTTCATCTTCTAGTTCTATAAATATAGCTCAAGTATTATATACAGATTTTGTATCTTGAAGTTTTGCATCTATTAATGAAACATTTTTAAGTATAAATAATATATATACTCCACCGATGCTTCAAGACTCTAGTGTATTATGGATTTGATGATTAAATACAGTTTATAGGGTTTCTAATACATGAGTTGTAGTTTCTACATCTATATTTGATAGATATGTAACATGAATAACTAAGCAATGAACACAATACGTTGTATATACCGATGAATGAAAAGCAACTTATTGGGATTGAGTTTCTTCAACGATTACAGCTACAAAAGATTTATGATTTATACCAGCAAGAGTTAAAAGTGAAGCATGAATAGACCATATAATTACTACTGATTGAGATTATTATGTATGAAGTTGATATACATTCCAATTAGTATCAAGAAAAAGACAATCAAATAGACTAGATGACAACTCTCAATATATAAAGAAAATAGATTTTACTCCTGATTTTATAACATGACAAAGTATTTCTGTTTGAAGATGAGGTATATTTATAGCATCATCTGATACAAAACCTTGAGTATATAGGAGAGAAAGTATTATAAAATGATTAGCTGAATCATTCCATAAATCTATTACAAAAGATAATTGAAATTTTGACTTTGATGAGGTATTTACAACAACATACTTATCAAAAGGGCAATCTAAATTGTTAATAGGTAAGCAATCAAATACTACAAGTTACTGAGTTGATATATTAGACTTAAATACTAAAGTTACAGCAAAAGATTGATATGCAGTTACAGATGTATTCACAGGTTGAACTACATTTAGTAAACAAATAAAAAAATTTAGAATAACTACAAGTGATACAAGTTGAGATAATTTTATAAAACTATACTTCAGAAAGAATAATTCATCAACTTGGACTTTAGCAAGAACTATAAATAATAGTACCAATACAATAGATAGAAAGTCAATTACTGAAGTTACATGAGATTTTATAGATATACAGTTTAAAGTCGAGTTACATAATGACAACCAAGACGATACTCCTCCATTATTACATGAATTGTACCTAGAATATACTATAAACAAAAACAATGGCTAAATCAGAAGAATATAGAGCAGAATATTTAAAAGATTATAAAGAACCAGTATTTGAACCTGAAAAGGTTGCTGGGATAAATGATATTACTATAAATACTGCAATAAGTATTGAATAATCGGATAAAATCCATATACTTTAAACAATAACTAAAAAAATTTATGGTAGTTAATACAACATGAGCTGGAAGCACTGTTCCAACTTGAGAATTACAAGAAGATTTCAATGTAGAATGATTAAATGATTTTAAACTCCCTACAGAAACAACATGAACTGGTAGCACATTGACTACTCCAGATATAATTGAGCCTGTTCAACAAGAAGAGGTTGTTTCTGCTCCTATAGAACAAGTTACAACTCCAGTTGTAGATACAAAACCAGTAGAAGTTACTCCTGTAGAAAAAGTAGAGCCAATTGCTACTCAACCTATTGAATCTGCTCAAGATATTAAATCAAAAGAATTAGATAATCAACAAAAAGAATCTACACAAAAAGAAACTGAAAGACAAGCAAGAAATCAAGATATATTAACTAAATCTGCTGCATTTGATGAAGCTGCTAAGGCTTGAAATCTAGAGTTAATGAATCAATTAGCTACAGATAATCCTGATTTAAAAACAGCTTTTAATACTTCTTTAAGAAATGTTTTTGGAAATAAACAAAACTTAACTTTCGTTAGTCAATATCAAGGTGCTACAAATGATGAGATGAAAGCATGAGTTGATGACGGTTCTATTGTTATCTGAAGTAAACAATATAATTTACTACCAGAAGAACAAAGAAGAAGATTCGAACAATTTAATAAATTAAATGCTTGAAAAAGAACAGATTTCTCAAATGATAATCAAAACACTATATCAACAGAAGATATTACTGCTAAAGTTCCTACATTAACAACAGTAGATTTTAGAGCTGAAATGAATAAGTTACTAAGTACCCCTGAATTAACTCAGACTAGAGCAGACTTAGAATCAAAACAAAATGAAATCACTGAAATTGATGATGCTCTTGAAGCCTTAGAAGATGACTTAGTAGATGAATTTCCATGAATGCCTAGAAGCTTTATATTAGCAGAGAAAGCTAAAAGAAGTAAAGACTTAATTAGGTCTAAAAATACACTTGTAAATCAATATAATGCTAAATTAGGTACTTATAAAGACATCAAGAGTAACATTGATATGGAACTTGACGTACTTAAATTTGAAGATGCTCAAAATAAAGCAGTATATCAAACTGAGCTAGAAAGATATAAATCAAATAGAGCTGAAATGAGAGAAGATGAAAAACTTAAATTCTTAGAAGATAATAAAAAGTTATCTGCTGAAACTCAATTCGAAAGACAAAAAGAATTGGCTGAATTTAATAAAAAGTTATCACAAGAAGGAAATACGTGAGGTAAATACTTCGATGACGGAGAAGGGAATATGGTTTATGTAAAAAATGGTAAAGAAATTAATGTATTAAGTTGATTAGGTAAAACAGTTTCTACAAGTGAGGATAATAACTACACTTGGCAAATAAAAGAAAATGAAGATGGATGATACACTGCATTTGGTTTACCAAAAAAAGGTGGTAATATTATGCAAAAAACATATACAGCTAATTGAGCTGAATCTACTGATTATATTAAATCAACTGGTACTGGAGAAATAACTTCTCACGGAGGTAAACATGATAAATTCCAATGACTAGATATTGACGGGAATGTATGAGACCCTATAGCAGTTCCATTATGAGGTAAAGTACTTGAAGTATCAAAACATCCATGATATGGGAATACAATGTTAATTGAAATGTCTGATTGAAATAAAATCAGATACTCTCATTTAGATACAGGATACTTTAAAGAATGAGATACAATTGGTAAAGGTTCTATTATTGGTACAATGTGAAACACTGGTAATGTTCTTAAATTAGATTGAACTAAACCTAATGCACAAGAATTAGCTCAATGATTTGGTTCTCACTTAGATATTGTAACTACAGACCCTGAGGGAAATGTAAGAAGTGGTAAAGAAACTGAATCATACTTAAATAATATTGGTCTTAAAAAAGAAAGTTCAGACGTTTTATCAGATAGACAACAAGTTTTCTTTAATCAACAACAAAGTAAGTTTAAATCAGACCCTCAAGTTAAAGCATTTGAATCAGCTTTATCTTCAGGTTGAGATTTACTTAAATCCTTAGACAGTGTTAGTTGACCTTGAGATGTTGCTGCAATATTCCAATTTATGAAAACTCTTGACCCTGCATCTGTAGTAAGAGAATCTGAATTTGCTGTAGCAGGTAATAGTGCAGGTATATCAAGTAAGCCTGAATTAATACTTTGAAAAATTACAACATGAGAATTATTAACAGAAGCTCAAAGAAAAGAGTTTGGTAGATTAGCATTTGAATTTGTTAAAAATAAAGGTAAATTATATGATATAAAGTATGATGACATGGAAAGAGTCTTGGGTAATGCTGAAATTTGAGGTTCTAACCTACCTACAAGAATAACAGATTTAATTGATGACTTTAAGTCTAATGATATTGACGTAATTAGTTGAGGGAAAACATATACAACAACTAGTGGTTACTCTTATGATACAACATGAGCTAACCAAGAAAGGTCTAATTTCTTTAATAATTAATATAAAAAACTATGGCAACTTGAAACTTTGCAGTAGATTTAGGGATTGAGCAAGAAGATGTATTCGGAGCAACTACAGATATGTCTAGTCCAGCTTCTTATTTACAAGATATACAAAACGTAGTACAGCCTACTTCTAATATTCCAGAAAAAGCCGAGCAAGAAATTGACTTGGCTAGTTTTGGTTTACATAATATGGAAGAATACCAACTAATGGTAAATATTAAAGAAGACTGAGGTAGCGAACAAGATTTTAACGAAATATTAGAACAAGTAAGAGCTGATAAACAAGTTAAAGATGAAGTGGCGGATGATATTGAAGACAAATCTGAATTTCTTTGATTAGATTGAACCTTTGATACTTGAGTTAAAATATGACAAGGTATTAGTGATATATCAAAAAAGTTTAAATTTGATTCAAATGTAGATGATTGAGTTATAAAGTCCTGAGCTAAATTCCTATGAAATCTACCAGCAAACACCGTACAAATAGGTGGTGATTTAATAAGTGTATTATCAGACCCAATAGGGACAGTACAATCTGTTTGAAATCTAGCTACTGCATGAATTGAATCTTGATTAAATAAATTATTCCTAGAAGAATGAGAAGAATTTTTCACAAGTGATGAAGTTAAGCAAACAGCAGAATCTGTGGGGAGTGAATTATCAAAATTATGAGAACCATGAAGAATAAAAGAATTATTAGTAGAAAACCCTGCTGACGTGTTATTAACTTTCTTATGAGGAGTAGGTGTAGCAAAAAATGTTGCAAAATCTAAAAACTTAACTGGATTAGTAAATAAACTAGAAAAAGTAGAAGATTTAACTAATCCTATAAAAATTCAATCAGAAGCATTAAATACATTAGGTAAATGAAAAGATGTAGTGAAATCTAAATTATTTCCTGAAAAATGATTAGATGATTTAGTCTTAGAAATATCACAAGGGAAAAAATCAAATATTCCAGCAGTGAAAGAATCTTTATCTAAATTAGATACTAGAGAAATTAAAACATTTGAAGAATTAAATACATCTATTTGAGATAAGATAACTGAGTTATCTAGAAAACAAGATGAATTACTGCCTAGCCAAGCTACATTAAAGGTTGAAGACTTATCTACTACAAAAGGGAAAAGAACTACAAACTTCATTGAGTCAGCACTAGATGATTTAGAAAAAGTATGATTAGAAGGAAATGATTTAGAATTATTGAATAAGGTTGATGATATTAGAGCAAAATCACTTATTAGTGAAAAAGATATTAACGATTTAGCTAGATTCTACGGTAGTACATTTAAAAACAAAAGTTTTGATGCAAAAGGTAATCCTAAGTCATCTCTAACTGCTTCTAAGTTTGAAAATACGAGAAGTTGATTAAAAAATAAATCAAGAGAATTACTCCCTGATGATTCAGTTAAGGCAATAGATGATGAATTAAGTAAATTGTTTGAAACTAAATTATTAACTGATAAAATGGCTGATAATGTAGTTAACTTACAAAAGAAGATAAGTGAAAGAGGTTTAGCTGAAAAGGTGGCAAGATGAATAGGTAAATGATTTGATTTATTAACTCTAAATACTGCAAGTTGATTCTTGACTTCATTCTTACCAAGTAATATTGGGAATAAAGTATTAAATAGTTTAGCAATAGAATCAAATTTAGCTAAAAATCTAAAAAGATTAGAAGAGTTAAATAAAAAAGCAGACAATATTAGTGAAGTGGAATTACAAAAACAATCTAGTAGCTTATTAAAAGATATAGTTTGAAATAATCCATTGAAGATAGAAGCTTCTTCATTAGAACAAAACTTAGAAGATAAATAAAAATTATGACAATATTATATATATGATTAACATTAATAACTTTCTGATTAATAGTTTGGGGAGTTAGAATTATAAAAGCTATACTCCAAACGACAAATTATATACTATTAATAAAATTATTTATATTATTTGTTATAATTTGAAGCATTATTAATAGTATAGATTATTTAATAACTAATTAATTATGCCAAGAACTATACCAACTACCCCGTATACAACGAGGACAGAACCTACTATTTGATACGAGAACCCTCGTTATGTAGTAGGGACTGCATTATGTGATATAATAACTGACTTATTACATGATATAACAGGTTCACAACTTGTTACGTCTGACCCAAATGCAGAAGAAGCACCGCTTATTGACACTATTTACACTTAATTTATAAAATATGGTAAAAAGAGTAACCAAAGACCTACTAGACAAAAGTGTACTGGTAGATGATGATAAATTTCCTATATCAGATAGCGAGGATTTATTCAACCCTAGCGACCCAGAATCTGGACAACTAAAAAGAATTGGTTGGTGAGCATTAAAAGACTTATTTATAAATAATAC
>Ga0255054_10001424_pt1 | contig 14050 bp, 31 predicted proteins | sample JV7_2_23_MG_FD_188634 | JGI IMG/M metagenome (GOLD analysis project Ga0255054, IMG submission 188634) | Seawater microbial communities from Jervis Inlet, British Columbia, Canada - JV7_2_23 | ecosystem: Environmental > Aquatic > Marine > Inlet | place: Canada: British Columbia | collected...
AGAGGTCGAGATTACCATTTACCACTCGCATCATGATTTGCAGAAGGCCGTCGAGGTCCTCGAACTCCTCCCCAAAGCGCGACTGCTTGAGCGCGGTCAGGTTCTCGACGATCTCTCGGGCCCGCTTGATGTACAGCCCCTTTGAAATGAACTCGATGTCGGACCCGTAAGGGATGCAGTAGCCAAAGGATTCCGCGTAGTTGTACGCCTGCCCTCGCTTGAGGACCCTCCCCGGATCAGCCAACGATGCCTCGTACTCTTTCTGACCCAGGCCAATGACGTGATTCATCAGGTCTCCCCAACCATCGTCTCCGCACCCGGTGCTATTCCCGGTTTTCTGCTCCTCCGCCTCAACAGCGCGGGCTAGCTTCGACTGGAGCTCATCCTTCATCTCGTTGAACTCTTCGAGGAACTCCCCAGTCCACCTACGCAAAAGACGCGCCTTGGCCTTGTCGGAGAAACCCTTCTCCGGGTTGTCTGTCCACCCAATCAGGGCGACTTCGGACCAGAACGTTTCAGGGGTGCAGGGGGTGTCGACTCTTGCCATACATCTATTATGGGGACGGCGTAATAAGAGTCAAGGGCTAGATCGTGAAAAAGGGAGCACCTGATCCAGGCACTCCCTTCTTCTGGGTTCGAGCTCAGGGCTAGTTGAGGTACGAACCGGTCTTGCTGAGGCGGTGGACATTGCGACGGTATCGCGCGGTCGGGCGCAGGTTCTCTCGAACCAGGGGTTCGTGGCGAAGCTGCTTGGCCCGCTTCGGGCTCAGCACCTTCCCACCTCGGCCAGTTCGTTCGACCATCCCTGCGTAGAAGAGGTCTTCGAGCATCCCTGCGGCGGTCGGGAGTTCACCCGAGTCCTTGATCTTGCGCATGGCTCGTCGCCCCTTCGCGCCCAGGCCAGTGAGCTTGCGAGCATCTTGCTTCTCGACCTCCGTCACTGCCATCTGGTAACGGGCGACATCCCGGCCCAGCTCGGTCAGGGTGTATAGCTCGTTGCTCTCCGACGATTCGCGGGGATCGTGAAGCTCAACGGTGTCACCCGCGAACTCGAGGATGCCCAGGGCAATCAACTGCCCGATGTCCTTGTCCGTGCCAAAGTACTTGGTGGCGGACCCAGATCGAGCCGTTCCTCGAAGCAGTCGCTCGAGACGGAAGGAGTGGCGCTTGGCCTTCGACTTCTCGTCGATCAGACGCAGTCGGTAAAACAGGTCTCGAACCTCAGCGGGATCGTTGACCAAGAAAGAGAGGAACTTGCGGTCCCGGATGGTGATTACGTCTGCCATGTTTCCATTATGGGGCTGGTGTAATAGGAGTCAAGGGGTCCACCAAAGAAAAAGGCGCCCCACTTGGGACGCCTCCATGACGCAGCAACACAGAAATCAGACTGCTTCTGCCTTGAACTTGGCTGGGTCGTGCTTCGTACCGCAATCGATGCAGCGGTCGTTCTCCCAGTACTTGCACCCGCACTCGCACCGGTCACATCCGGACTGCGCGGTCTTGTTCTTGACCGTCAGCAGGTCGTCGAGAAGGGAGCCCTCTTCCTCGAGCTCGCGAGCTCCCGTCAGCACCCACTCGAGAAGGAGCTTCGCGGCGTACCGCTCTTCCTTGCTCCCCGTTGAGGTGTCCCCCAACATCTTGGCCAGATGCTTGAACTGTCCCATCAGGCCGCCGTCCCCTGCTTGGGGTACAGGCGCATGAAGTGAGGATGATTGTGGATGTTCAGCTTCGATTTCGCTTGGCCGAACGCAATCAACGCGTCACGGTAGCTGTCGAAGTTCTTGGGGTCGAACTCACCGGCGTCGATGCGCGGCTGGAGTTTGGCCCGTCCAGCCTCTTCTCGAGCCAGGAACTCCGCTGTTCGCTTGTCATTGATCATCTGGGAAGTCACCCCCGTCGCTGCGTGGCGGTAGATCTCCGCACCACAGGTCTGACGGGTCGTACGCGAGTCAGGTTTCACCCCGCCCTTGCGACCGAAGCGGTGCTCCTGGGTCATGAACCACATCGCCGCTTCTCCTCGAAGACGACCGTACTTCTTGCTGCCGTAGATGCCCCAGTACATCGCCTCGCGCTTCGTCTTGCTGATGGAGCCGTAGACATCCTGGGGTCCGACGAGCACAATCGCGAACTCGGTCTCGACCTCGAGACATTTCGTCCCACCAACCTCGATCTCCTTCTCGGAGAGGATTGCGTGGCCGAACTCGCGCCTCCACCTGGGGATGTTGCATTCGGACGCAAGCACCTCGTGGTCCTCGTGGGATGCCAACACCAGCGTCTTGGCCTCGTAGTCCTTGGTGGCCTGCACCGTGGTGGTGAATACTTTCGTGGGCTGGCCCTTGGGCCTGAGCGTCACGATGAACTCGAAAGTTGGGGTTGGCTGTGTCATGTCTCTACTATAGTCCTTTATCACACCGGGTCAATAGCCTGGGATCAACTTTCTCCACAAGCCTGGTCCACGTCGTAACCGTGCTCGCACAGGTCCACCAAGTTCTGGGGTCCCCTGCGGTCCGGCTCCAACGCCGCAGCCTGGGCTACAAGGCGCGCAATCACACCTCGAACATGCTCGTCCTTGATGTCATCAAGATCGGCACTGTCCAGCTCGCTCAACGCGTCCGCAACACTCTCGGCCGCTGCCAGGTAATCAGAAGCTGCCGAAGTCAGGGTCTCAAGGGCGTCGGTGATTGTTGCCATACACCCACTATAAGGGTGTATGACACGAGGTCAATAGCCTTTCTTCGATTTTCTAGTCGTGGACCTGGATCTCCCAGCGCTTAGCCCACTCCCCGAACCAGTCGCCGAACCCGACAGCGTCGGGCCATTCGTCGAGATCCACGGTGGCTCCGTTGCTGTCTCCGTGCTCAGAGACCTCGAAAGGGTGGTCCACCTGCTTGCTGGCGTGGCTGACAAAGTCGTGCGCCGCCTTGATGGCTTTGGGACCTCCCCAGAACACACGGCTGTTGTAATGCTGCCCGGTTTCGAGTTCCATCCCTCCAAGGTAGACACGCTATCACACCCTGTCAATACCCTCTTCGTGAAAAGACTCCAGGACGTTCAGCGACGAGCTCGTCGGGCCGCGTCGTTCAGGTCCTGGACGCCTTCCCCAATCCCCATGCCCCACAGCATGATGGAGACGCGGTCCCCAGCTCGGATGGGATTCTGGTCCTGGGTGTTCTCCACCCCGTTGATGGAGCCCGTTACGCCCAGGAGGTCCACCTTGCGTACCTCCAGAAGTTGCTCCGCGGTCATATCCTTCGCCATCGTCACCTCGAAGAACAGCACGTTCTTCCCGCCCGCCAAGCTCCTCAACGGCAAATGCCGCACCTTGGTGAACAGCCCCTTCACCTTGAACAGCGAAATGACCTTCGCCCCACTCGAGGTGCTCCTCTTTTTGGACGACAGTCGCTTCGTCGAAAGGTCCTTGACGCCCAACAACTGGGCGAGCTGCTTGAGGTCCGCCTCGTCGATGGTCTTGATCTCCGCCTTCTCGATGCGCTTGATCTTCGAGCGCACCCAGCCGAGTTCATCCGCAATCTCGTACTGAGACTTGGACGCCCGCTCTCGAGCATGAAGCAACTCCTCCGCCATCTTCTTCGTCAGCGCTACTCTCGCCATTTCCCTACTCCTCTTTCTGGAGCCCTTCGAGGCCCCCTTTCGACAACCACTCCTTGACGTGCGCCTCTGAGCCGTAGCACCCAATGGGGCATTTGTTGTGCAAGTACACTACCGCCGGCCACAGCTCCATGACGAGGTCCTTCCCTCCTCGACGACACAGTTCGTGAAAATCCCCCTCGAAGAAGGCCAGCAGGAACTGCCCCGGACGGATGCCGTTCATCACGTAGCGCTTGAACCCTCCCCACAGCCTCTCGGGGAAATCCTCTGGTCGCTCGGTCTCCGCGTTGATCATGTCAAAAGACTCCCCGTCAGGAACCCTGCACCAAACACCAGCAACACGAAGATCCCGAACAGGAGGTACGGGTGCACCACCCAGCCCGGAAAGTAGAACCAGCTCTCGCTACTCTTTTTCATCAGTGAAATGCCACAAACCCGTTCGACGCATCCGCGAACGCCTTCTTCCAGTTCTGGTACGTCTCCCAGAAATGACCTCCTCCTGAGTAGCCACCAATCTCAAGGCCCTCCTCCTCCGCCTTCTCCCGCGCCTTCTCCTCGGCCCACCCCTGCGATATCAACCCCTTGACGTTTAACTCGAGCGCATACTCCTTGGCCCGTTCCTCCCAGTCGACGAAGTCCTTCGCCAGCTTCTTCGCAACTACAGGACCAATGGCCCCCTCGCAGTCGGAGAAGTTGATGAGCTCCTCGAGCGGCCCGTGGGTGTCCGCATCCTGCTTCTGGATCCACGACCTGAACGGCCCGAGCCCAAGCATCGTACACAGGTCCTCTCGAAACTGCGAATGCCCGCTGTAGCTCCCTGCCCGGAAATGCCACTCCTCCTCGAAGTCGTAAGGCACCGCCTCTACCCCCTCCTCCCTGCCCGGAAAGTCCTCGTTGATGTACGGGTACGCACAGCCCGCTGAGTACGAGCCCTCACCCGGCCCCTCCTCGTCCCCCATGATCTTGCGAGCTCGGTCGCCCTCCACCTTGGTGATGTTTTTGTAAACGTGGATGTCTAGTCCCATGGGTTCATTCCTTCTTCGACACGCAACTCTTTGGCTCGAGCTAACACTGGCTCCCACAACCCCAGGACGTTCAGCGCCAGCTCCATGCCGAACACGACATCCATCGCGGCCTCGTCCCTCTGGTTGTTCCGCATCTTGGCCAACCGCTCTTTCTGCTCAGGTGTCATCCCTGCTCCCTCAAAAAGTCGAATTTCCCGCGCAACACCGTGAACACCAGCTCCGCGTTGGCACGGACCAGAGCCACCAACCGGCGCCGCCCGTTCACCAACCCGAACTCCTCGTCCACATGGATGGGCTCCGGCGTAGGCATCCAAGCTCCTTGACGCATCAGTTTGGCGTAATCCTCCACCTGCCTCTCGTCGATAGGGCGGTAGTTCGGCATCAACTTGTCGAGGAGAGCCTGCGCTTCCTTCGGACCAATGGTTTCGTTTGTGTGTTCCATGACGTTCCTAAACGTAAAGCGTTGCACTCCGCCCCGCATCCAGCTCCCGTTCAGCTTGCTCGTTCATCAGGACGCACCACGCGTCGTGCTTACGGAACAGCAACGCGAGCGTCGCGAGATTGGTGAATATGAGCATCAGTACCACGCGAAGTACCCGAACCCTCTCGAGCCCCAAAAGTTTAACCAGTCGATCGCTCCTTGCAGCAACTCCTTGCCCTCTGGCCCGTCAGGGATCGTGGGCAACACCTCCGTGAGCCTCTTCGCGTAGTCCACACACTCCTCCGCCGTGTGGTCCTCCCACGCCTCGTTCACCAGCTCCTCGTCGAGCCCGGTCACGAAACGCATCATCTTTCCACGAAAGTCGATGCTCTGCACAGCAATCCCACTGACAGCAGCCTCTCCTCCCTGTTGTTCAGCAAGCTCCATGACGTGCTGCCCTACGTGCTTCTCGAGACACTTCTCGAAAGACTGCAGCCAGAATTCCTTCGCGTCATCCCGGTGATCCAGCTTCCCAGCCTTCGCATCAGCGTGCGCTGGCTCGTAGTTGTGCTCCTTGAACCAAGCCGTTGCCCGGTCGTCCTCCCCGATTTTGGGAGCTCCTACCGCCTCGTAGCAGGAGATCGAGATCTCCTCGAACTCCTTCTCGAGCTGAGGCGACTCCACTTCCTCCTCCTTGCGCATCTGGTCGAGCATCCGAGACACGGTTGCGTACCGCTCCTCGTGCCCAGGCCGTGGCTTCCTCTTGTTTAAGACCCAATCAAGTCCGATTTTCGTACCCTCCTACGTCTCCAAACTTGCGGCCCATAGACGTGACGGGATTCAACCGCGCAAGGTGTTGTTGAAAAAGTGAAACCTCTGAAGGTTTCATGACGATGACCCAACCGTCTCCGTTGTTGTCAGGTCGAAAATAAAAGCCAGTTTTCTCTGACAGGAGCGTTGCCCGCCAACAGACATCCTCATAGGTGAAACCGTTCGTGGCCATCTTGAAACGAGGAACCTTAACCGGACCGTTTTTACGGGGCGCCGACACTTCGTAAAAAGAGCCATCGTCCGCCGTCCACACCAGGAGAACTCGGTCACTCCAAAAGTGACGGACGAAGTCTCGAGGGATGATCTTGACCCCATCGGGATACCAAAGGTCCCGAAGAATCGACAGCTCAACATGACGCCGAGTCCGGATGCGGCTCCAGTAGTAGGTCTTTTCCGTCCGACGGTCGTAGACCTCCCCCAGTCGAGGCGACGTACTTTCCCACGGCACATCGCTCATCTGAGCCATCAGCCAGAGGTTGTAGTCGTGGAAGCCCGCGTTGCGTTGAATTTTGTGCCGGGAGTTGATGCGCCCTGTTACGGCCCCAAGTCCTCCGTCCCCCAAAAGAGAACCGTTGAGAATTTCGTAGGTTTGCCGTGAAAAGCTCATCAGCGCCTACTCCTTTTGGTCGCAATATCAGGCTGACCCGCTCGTGGTGAAGGCTTCGCCAATACCCGAGCCAAGTCGTACACGGCACGGTCCTTCTGCGCCCCACTCATCGGGATGTCGTTGCAGTCCGGACACGGGCTGTACGAGTTCAGCCCCAGGACGCCCCGTGGGTCGTCCTTGCAGTGCTTGCATTTTGGTTGGTTGCTCATAGCTCCTTCATCTCCTGCGTCAGTTTGTCCGCCCCCTCATCAGCGCGCACGCACATCGCCGGACTGAAATACGACAGCCCAGCTCCAGCAGACACGCTGTACCCGTGCAGCATGACGAACTGCTCGTGGTCCTTCTGCGAAAACCCTCGGTCGTGCGTCTCAAGGATGCCCTGGTCCATGATCTGGTTCAGATCTGCCCGCCCGTTGTTGACGAGCCAACGCACGATGGCGTTGCCCTTCTCCCCCTCCTGTAGCAGAACGGCGAACTGCTCCACCATCCACTGCTCTACGGGGAGATCATTCGGATGGCGTGGGTGCTTCTCAGAACCGATGAGCCTGGACACCAGGACGTTCTCTCGGAACCGGATGACATCCCCAACCCAGACAATCTCCTGGAGATCGCGCTCGGCAGCAATCTCGGGCGTCACCTTGGCAAGAACCAAGGCCATCTTGTTGTCGTACTCCTCCATGGCCTTCATCGCCTCGCCGGAGTTCACCCACTCCATGTGGGCCGCGACCTCGGCTGGAGACATATCGGTGAGTTTCGTCATTGGGACCAACGCCTTTCTGTTGCAGCCATCTGCTCCGGAGTAGCTTCCCCGGTTACGACGAAGTCCTCGGGCTTGACCGTGGAAGACCACATCATGTCCGTTTCCATCGAAACGAGCACGAACGGCTCCTTGAGGTTCACCACGATGGCCTCGGAATACCGGCCGCACCCGGACGCCAGGACGAAATCACCAACAGGCTCAACGATGTCCCCGATCTTCATCCCTCGTCCCCACTGTTCAGCGCAGCTACTCCGCTTTCGAGTACTCCGTTCGTCATCACTGCCGACGGGGCCCATCCGGATCGGCACATCCCGAGCCACTGCTCGTAGGTCGCGCCTTCATACCCGAACGCACTCGCGTTGTTGTCCGCCAACCATCGTGCCAGCTCCTCGGGAGTTTCGAACGCCGGTGAAAGCGGGGTCCCCTCCGATGTGTTCTGGTACATCATGATGTGGGTCTTCTCCTCCTCGGTCCAGGACGGCATGTAGTCGTCCGGGTCCGGCGGCCCACCGTAATTCTCCTCGAAGTACTCTTCGAACGTGGAGTTCTCGTAGATGTCGTCATCCACGTGAGTGCACGCCCGTTTGTCCCAGAGCGCCTTCTGCTCCGCCATCTCCCCCTCGAAGTACTCGATCGCATCCTCAATGGGACCTTCGAGCTGAGCCTTGAACTCCTCCCCGCGATGAGGGTTGATCCACTTGGGGTGTTGCCAGTCAGCAGGTACTCGTCGAATTTCTCTTCCCATGGTTACCTCTTGCACGGAGCTGCCGACCTTTTTACACAAGGCATCTCCTCTTTCTTCGAAATCAGGTTCAAACAGGCCACTGGCTACGCGTTTCCGACTTCCTCGGACTGATCCTGATCGGCAGGCATCAGCAGGATGTGCCAGAGCGAAATGTTGGCCACCAACCCGGCAACCGAACCCCACCCGTCACCCAGGAAGTGAACGCAGGCGTACCCGGCCGGCAACGCCAACAGCAAATACAACGGGAGCTTCTTGATGACGCGCTCCATTAGGCTGCCACTCCCTTCTCCGACAACGCCACCTTCCAGTGCGTGGTCCGCCCAATTATCGCCCGAGCCATCATCGAAATGTAGCCCAGGTCCTTGAGTTCGCCCAAAGTCCTCCCACATCGCATGTGGAGCTGCTCCCCACGCTTGATGCGCTTGAGCATGTTCTTGTGGGTCGCCGTCATCGGACCCGAAAACTTGACCGCCGGAGGAATAACTACGGCCGGCGCCGAAGGCAGCACGCTCCTCCGGATCACCGGGAACGTCAGCTCCTTCCCCTTGGCGTCGTTCCCAAAGAGCGCGCCTCCACCATTTCCCTCGTCATCCTGCGACGGGAACACCATCGTGCCGTCGTTGAAGATGATCACCAACACCGACTCGCTCCAGCCCAACCCGTCTACCTCCTCCTTCGTCAAGTAACGCGCCTCAACCACCGTCTTGCCGACGAGGGCATCCTGCGCTTTCACTGTCCAAGGAGTTCGGGGATCTTGCTGTCCGGGCATACACTCACTATGGGACCGCTGTAATAGGAGTCAACCCCAGGACGTTCGATATTTTCACGAAGGGGGAGCGCAGTCCGGATGGAACACGCCATAGTCTTTCACCCAAACGACCGTGGCGCCCTTGGGGACGTGCTCACCGCACTTCACGCAAATGGTGGCTCGGATGGTCTCGACCCTCCCGGACCCCTCCTCCGCCAATCGACGATGTCGACCATCAGGACTCCCGGACGTTGGCATCCCACCCGGCCGGAACTTGTCGTACAGATCGCCTTCGGGTGCATGACGTGCCCTGAGCTTTGAAGCCGGGGTCCGTTCGAGCTCGGAAGCCGGGACGCCCGCGATGTACGCCGGCCCCGGCTCGTACGGGAAGCCCTTCAACTCGCGAATTACATCACGGCCGTCCTCCGTGCAGCTCCAGGACTTCTGGTCCATCAGGCCCAGCTCCCGTAGCGATTCCTCCACCTCGGGCCCTTTGCCGCTCGGTTTCCGGTTGCTGCACCGAAGAAGAACCACCACCTGGGCCACGGTTAGCTCCTCGTCCACCAGCTCTTTGATTCGTTCTTGGGTCAGCATCTACCCCTTGCACGGAGCAACTCCCCTTTTTACACAATGAGGAGCTCCCCGCCTGGTGGCCTGGTCGAGCTCGCCTGGCCGCCCTCGAGCTCCTCCTCCCCTTTTTCGGGTAGATCAGCTACTCCTCGATCCAACACCTCCTGGACGCCGTAACTACCCGGAAATACACGGTCCTCTAGATCACCAGGTGAGGCCAGGCTCCTGGACGCATCAGAAAAACGACCAGGCAATGTCCAGAACCACCTCCCCGCTCGGCATTACCCGGTGAGCCCCTCGAAGTTTCTTGCCCTGCGCTGTCCCCACAACGCCTCGACCCGCCATGTACCAGGTAGGGCTCCTCTTTTTCGCCAACGGACTACTCCTAGGAGCCCTCCTCCACCTTTTTCGAGCTCCTCCACCTTTTTCGAGCTCCTCCACCTTTTTCGAGCTCCTCCACCTTTTTCGAGCTCCTCCACCCAAAACCAGCTCCCCGCTGCCCCTTAACTAGTGAGCCCCTTAACAAACCGCCCCCGCGCGGTGCTTATCTCCTCGAAGCCCTTATCAAAACAGCCCCGCGTGGTGTGTATCTACATGACGCCGCCGAAAACTCCCTCCTAAGTACCCAAAACCTCCCTACCCGCTACGAAAAGGACAAAAAATGCACCTCCAGGACGTTTCAAACTCCCTTCCGGCCCTTTTAAGGGCCTCAAACCTCCCTTGGAAACCAGTTTGGGACCACCAAGCACCCGCACCTCGAGGCGACGACGCCTGGCGGGCGCAGATCGGGCACTTCGAGCTCGAACTGGACGCCAATGACTACTCTTGGTGCTCCGCCAATCCCAATCCGGGCTCCTTGACGTTCGAGTTGCGCCTGATCCACACCCTCTTCGACCGCGAGCGCAGCTCCTGGACCTTCAACAACCTCCAGGACGCCACCACCTGCGCCGAGACGGCTTACCGGATGCTGCAGGACGCCCTGCTGCTCGAGCTGGACAGCGCACAGGAGAGCCTCCGTGCCGTCGCCTAAGCCATTACCCCTTCGGGAAATCCTCATCTGCGAAGTCCACGCCCTCAACAAGCTCATCTACGCCCTCGTCCGACGCAAAGGCATGTCCTTCGAGCTCGTCGCCCTCCTCAAAGGAGACCATTGCGCCTTGATGACCGACGAAACCACCCTAAAACTCCTCGAAGGGAGGTTTCAACTCCCCGTTCGAGTGTTTTCTGGCACCGAAGGTGCCTTTTTGGGTGCAAAAACCCTCCTCGCACACCGAAACGGGACTTCCTACTCGCTCAAATAGCTCCAGGACGCGCCAACACCCTCCGACATCCGAACTCGAGGTGCCCAGGACCCATTACCTCGAAGAAATCCGCCTCCACATCCCACTGTGGAGCTCGACGAGGGGCCACCTCACCGATCTCCACCTCCCGGACGCTCTTCCGCACCAGGCTCACCGGTGTGATCCATCCCATGACGTACTCATCTCCCTCACCGAACCCGAATGGCTGCATTCCAGGACGCTAACCAGTCCCGACTGCCACCGCGACGACATCCAGACGACACCTCACCGACACTTTGTCCTGATCTACGCGCTCCAGGACGCCCCGCCCGAGCTCGGCGCGGTCTACCGGCATAGCGTTGCACGACGCTCGAGCGATCTACACCTCCTCCTAACTCGACCCCGAAAAGCTCCCTACAACTCCTCTTTTTCGTGGTTTACACGCCGAAAGGGAGTTTAAACCCCCTCGGTTACGCCAACACCTGGCGTAACCGAGGTTGTAGGGGACTTATTCCACCCCTAGAACCCTCTTTCTGCAGCGCGCTCCAGGACGCCACCTCCTCCTTGACGTGTAGGACATGGTGGGATAGTGTGTGCACATGACCCACATGAGATGTCACGTCTGCAAATCCTCCGTCCAGATCCGCACCAGGGAGGGCGACGGTGTTTGGGCCGTCTTCTGCACCCCGAAAGAGGCGTACGATTGGCAGCAGCCCCTCACCGAAGACGAGATCATCGCCCAGACCAGTGGCCCAGGGATGCCCTACGACCGCTGCCAGTGGTGCCACTGCACCTTGAAGAGCGGATACCACGAGAACGGCTGCCAGGTACGCGCCTACGCGGCCTCCCTCCCCGCTACTGCTCCTTGACGCTCACCCACTCCCCCAAACCAGGGGACCCAGCCTTCCTGAACGCCCTGTTGCACCTCTTCCCGCAGAAGAACTTCGGCCGGCGCACCACGATCAGCTTCGTACGGCACCACCAACACCTGTCGTTCGGTTTCAACACCATCCCCTCCTCCCTTCTACCCCTTGAGCAGCTCCTTGATGACCGAAACTCCCCGATCCGCGTAAAGAGACTCTGTGCAAGAACTCCTCGCTGCCCTCGAAGCCTCCCCCTCCTCTCAAGAAGCCCTACTTCGCCTTCTGAGCTCCATGACGCGCAAGCTCAGCGCCTTCGAGGACGCCCTCATCGCCCTCGAACCACACCTCCCGGACGCACCCAAAGCCAAACTCCGGGCAACCCTGGCCCAAGAGCTCCTCCTCGACGGCTAAATCACCTCGAGTTCCAGGACGCCTCGAAGTGATCGAGCTCAAACCCGAAAAACCCACTTTCAGGGGCCGAAAACCTCCCTACGATCTCCAAAAACCGAGCTTTAGCGCCTTGGAGGGAGGTTTTCGACCCTCCCCTGATCTAAACGAGGTGATCGAAACCCCTCGAGGTCCCCGTGTCACCTCGGAATCCGTCTTCCTCCTCCGCCAAGCGGACCACCTCCCCCCCAGTACTCCTCGAAGACGTACTCCGCGTCCTCGAACCCAGCTCGGAGCTCTTCGTAATGCTCTGGACACAGGTGACTCCAGGACGTTTCAGGGTCCTGGACGCTCGAACAAAAAGGGACACAGCAAACTTCGTGCTTCATCCCCCACTGTCGAGCTGTCTCACCACGAGACAACTCCAGGACGGCACCCGTACACCAATAAAAAGAGGGCCTCCCACCGCTGAGAGGCCCTCTACACCGAAAACAAGAGCCGGAGTGGCTCATCTCTTCTACCCCAGGGTACCTTAACCACCCCTCCGCACGTCAAAAACCTCCTTGACGTGCCCGCCAGGGAGGTTTTGTGCCCCTATAACCCAGGTTTAACCCCAGGACGGGCTGATCCCGGGAGCTTTTAAGCCCCTTGACCATCCCAGGACGCGGTTTCTACGCAGGCGCTAAATACTTCGTAGGTACTTGACGCCCGAGCCCGCACTCCGTTGCCCACAGAGCCGTCTGCCTACGCAACCAGGCCAGTGCACGCGAAACCAGGGATGGCTTCCTACCCGTCTCCCGGACGATCTCCCCCCTCTGGTGCCCAGATGCCACCAGGGCCAGGATCTCACGTCCCAGCAACGCCTCTGGTGTCGTATCAGGCAATGTCTCGAGGTACTTCGACAGGTCGTCGATGGCCAGCATGTCTCCGAGCTCGGAACCCTCGTGGATTTTGCAGGACCCGAACTGGCCAATGTCGGCCAGCTCCTCCCCGTCCTTGTTCTTCATCGTCAGGGACAACGCGTCCTTGTCGATCCGACGAACCTGCTTGCGATGGTAGTTCGTCAGGACACAGCCGATCACCAGGTACACGTAGTGACCGAAGGTGCTCTTCCTGGCATCCCAAGGACAGGTGCCCTTGTTGCGTACGAGCAACCCTCTGTAGATCTCTTGCAGGACATCCTCGGGGTCGTACCCCTGACTCAGCATCTTGCCAGCGAACCCACGCCACAAAAGCTTGCGTACTTCGTCTGCCCGGTACACGACGCCCTTGCGCAACGACTTGTCACCGAGTTCGATGCCGACGAGGTCGTCCAGCCGGTCCAGCTCCAGGACGATCGCCTTGTCGAACACAGCCTTCATCTCCTCCGTAGGTTCGATGAACGCCTCCAAAGGGAGTAAATCCTCCCCCATAGCTTCGACAAACTCAGAAACCGCTGCGTCAGGGGAGTTCAAACTCCCCTGTAAAGTCGGATCGACTACGATTGGAGTTTTCTGGGGGACTTTTAACTCCCCTCCGTGGATGACGATGGGGGTTTTCTTCGACGTTCCACCTTCGTGAACGTCGAGAAGGGTCAGGAGGTTGGCACTTCCACTTGCTCTGCCACTCTTTCGATAGCGGCCCAGGCGGAAGTAGCGATCGAAGGGCATGTGGACATCGTGTCCGAAGAAGGAAGCGACCATCTGTCGAGCTGACGTGTAGATGATTTCCTTCGTGCCCGTTGCCGACGTGTCGCTCGAGTAGGTGACGCCGTAGCGGGTGTTGTTCTCGGGAGTTCGAAACACCCTTACCGGAAGGTTTCCGTGCTCGTATCGAGAGTACAGGTGCATTTCTGGTACCTGGGCAAATCCACCATGAGTGGGGGCTGAGCCCAGGTTTGAAAGGTTCTGTGTTTGTGCGCTGTGGTGCATTTTTCTTCCCTCAAACTTCATTCGAACCTGTTTTCGGTAGCGGGAGGGGAGTTTAAAACTCCCTGTTTCTTCCAGAAACTCCGAATCGGGTTTATGAAGGTCGCTTTTCGTTCCTTCACACGAGCGGGCTTGAGAGTCAAGTGCATCACGCGCAACCTAGTTTCGTTTTCACCAGCCACCAATTTGGATCTGGGTCTATCACACCGCGAAGATCGCAGGCAACCAACCGAACTCGTTGGACACGAATTCAAGAACGCGTTCCTACGCCTATAATTCGCAAACGGGGAACTACCC
>Ga0255054_10001426_pt1 | contig 14041 bp, 12 predicted proteins | sample JV7_2_23_MG_FD_188634 | JGI IMG/M metagenome (GOLD analysis project Ga0255054, IMG submission 188634) | Seawater microbial communities from Jervis Inlet, British Columbia, Canada - JV7_2_23 | ecosystem: Environmental > Aquatic > Marine > Inlet | place: Canada: British Columbia | collected...
GTTGGGGCACCCGGAGCGCCTGAAGATCGTCGAGGTGCTCGAGAACCGCGAGGCCGCGGTTTCGGAGATCCAGGAGGCGTTGGACCTGCCCCAGCCCATTGTCTCCCAACATCTGGCCAAGATGCGCGGGGCCGGCATCGTAGCCGCCCGGCGCGACGGGATCCACGTCTACTACCGGATCGTGGAGCCCAAAGTGGAGCACATACTCGGCTGCATCCGCACCTGTGACATGTAGCCCCCACGCCTGATTGCGGAGCCGTCCCTTTTATTTGCCGAACTATATATGTTTATAGCTATTAATGCCCTATTGATGGTGGCCCAACTCGGGATGGGCGGCGACACGCTACAGCTGTCGATAAGCGACGCCGTGGAGCGGGCCCTCCAGGCCAACCCCGCGCTCCTGGCGGAGCGCGCCGTGGCCGACGCCGCGGGCGGCATGACGCAGCAGGCGACCCGAGCATTCCTGCCCAGCATCACGCTCGACCTCGGCGGCGTGCGCACCACGGACCCGGTCGGCGTCTTCGCACTCAAGTTGCGCCAGGACAACTTCCAGCCCGGGGACTTCGAAATCGGGGCGCTCAACAATCCCGACCCCTACGGCGGGTGGACCAGCGCCGCGGTGCTGGAACAGCCGATCCTCGTTCCCGAAGGGCTGTACGGCTACAGCGCGGCCAAGCGGGCGGCGGACGCCCAGTCGGCAGTAGCACGCCGCGCCGCCGGGGCCACTGTCTTCTTCGTCTCCCGCACGTACTGGGACGCCCAGCTCGCTGCACGCCGCGTCGAGGCCCTCGACACGGCCATAGCCGCCGCGCGGTCCCACGCCGACCAGGCCGAGGCCATGCACGAGCAGGGACTCGTCACGGCCCTCGACGCGCGCCTCGCCCGTCTGCGGGCATCGGGCCTCGAGGTGCAACGCCTGGCCCGCGCGGCGCAAGCCGAGAACGCTCTCGCCTCGCTGCGCACGCTGCTAGCTCTTCCGCACACGCTCGACCTCTTGCTCACGGACTCGCTGCACGAATCCAGGCCCGCCGGCTGCGAGGCCGGTGACGCGTGCAGCCTGGAGCACCGGGCCGACCTCGAGGCCTACCGCCTCGGGGCCGAGGCCGCCGGCCTCGGCGTGAAGCGCGCGTGGGCATCGCAGCTGCCGTCGATCGCGGCGTTCGGATCGGTGGCGTACCACGGCGAGAGCTCACCCTGGAGCGAGGGCAGCGGCAACTGGACCGTCGGTATCGGCCTGCGCTGGCCGATCTTCCACGCCCTCTCGGGCGTAGGCGCGGTGAACAGCGCCAAGGCGCAGCATCGCGCGGCCATGGCGCGCCGGGAAGCGGCCGAGAGGCAGGCCAGCCTCGAGGTGCAGGAGGCTTCGCGCATGCTGGAAGCGGCGAGCGAGGGTGTCACGGTGGCAGGCTCGGCCGCCGCCGAGGCAGCGCAGGCCGTCGACCACGCCCGCCTGCGCTACAGCACGGGCTCCGCCCCCATCACCGAACTGTTGGACGTCGAGGCGGCGGCGACCGCCGCCCGATTGAACCTCCTGTCTGCCCGCCGCGACCTGTTCGTGGCGCGGGCGGCTCTCGAATTCGCCTACGGAGCATACGATCAATGATTCGTCGTCTTATCCCACTCGCGGCGGCCTTCGTGGCAGCGTGCGGCCACTCCTCGGCCGACACCGAGCAAGCGGCCAAGCCGCCGGTCACGACTATCACCGTGCAGCATGAGACCCTCTCCACGGTGGTGCCGGTCGAGGGGACGGTGGCCGCGCGGCGTCGCGCGGAGATCACGACCCGGATGATGGCGCGCATCACGGCCATCCTGGTTGAGGTGGGCGCCCGTGTCGAGGCGGGTCAGACTCTCGTACAGCTCGGCACCGACGACATCGCCGCCAACCGGCGCAAGGCCGATGCCGCCGTCGCGGCAGCTGGGGCCGGGCGCGACGAGGCCGCCCGCCAGGCGGCTCGCATGGACACGCTGTACGCGCAGGACGTCGTGGCGCAGGTGCAGCGCGATGGAGCGCGGCTGGCTTTGGCGCAGGCCGACGCGCAGCTCGAGCTCGCCCGGGCGGCGCTCGAGGAGGTCGAGACCGCCGCGAGCTACGCCAGGATCCGCGCGCCGTTCGACGGCGCCGTGGTGAACCGGTTCGCGGACGCCGGAGACGTGGCGGCTCCGGGCATGCCGATTCTCGTCGTCGAGAGCGCCGGCGCGCGCGACGCCAGGATCGCCGTGCCGGCTGACCTGGCCGCGACGCTCGAGCCGGGCGCGACCATAACGGTGACCGCCGCTGACGGCCGCTCGACGAGCGCCACGATCCGCGCAGTTGCCGCCGGCGCCGATCCGATGACCCGCACCGTCGAGGTCCTCGCCGTGCTGCCGGAGGATTGGCCCACCGGGATCTCGGTGACGGCCCTGGTGCCGGCGGGTGAGCACGAGGGAATCGCCATCCCGGCCCACGCCGTGGTGCGGCGCGGCCAGCTCACAGGGGTGCGCGTGCTCGTCGGCGACGACGTGGTCATCCGCTGGGTGCGCCTTGGGCGCACGTTCGACTCCGGCGACCAGGTGCAGGTGCTGAGCGGACTCGAACCGGGTGACAGGGTCGTGCTATGAAGACCGGACTGTCCGGCGCCATCACGCAGCGCTTCCTCAACTCCAAGCTGACGCCGCTCTTGGTGGCGGCGTCGCTGGCAGCCGGCGTGGGCGCACTGCTCACCACGCCGCGCGAGGAGGAGCCGCAGATCCTGGTGCCGATGATCGACGTCGCCGTGGGCTTCCCCGGCGCCACGCCGCGCGAGGTAGAGCGGCGCATCGTGGAGCCGTTGGAGCGCGCCATCTGGGAGATCGAGGCGGTCGAGTACGTGTACAGTGTCGCGCAGTCCGACGGCGCGCTGGTGACCGCCCGGTACGACGTCGGCACCGATCCCGAGATCGCGCTGACGCGGCTCTATGGCAAGCTGCTCGCAAACATGGACCGCATGGCGCCCGGAGCGACGCCGCCGTTCGTCACGCTGCACGGGATCAACGAGGTGCCGATCCTGACGCTCACCCTGTCGGGCGGCGCCGATGCAGGTGACGGCTACCTGCTCCGGCAACAGGCCTCCGAGCTGGCAGCCGAGCTCAAGCGCATACCAGACGTGGCAGAGGTGTGGGTGATCGGCGGTGCGCCGCGCGAGGTGGCGGTGACGCTGGACCCACAGGCCCTGGCCGCGCGCGGGCTGTCGGCCGCTGCGGTGCTGCACGCGCTCGGCGTGGCCAACACGGAGCTGCCGGCTGGCCGCATCCTCTCGGGCAACCGCAGCGTGCCCGTGCGTATCGGTCACCTGCTGCGCAACGCCGACGACGTGCGCGAGGTAGTGATCGCCGTGGTCAACGAGCGCGCGGTGCGGCTGCGCGATGTGGCCACCGTGACGGACGGCCCGGCCCAGCCCGACCAGTACGTGTCGTTCATCCCGGGCGGCGGCGGCGGTCTCGCCTTCGAGCCCGCCGTTACGATCGCGCTCGCCAAGCGACCCGGTACCAACGCCGCCACCATCGCACATCAGGTGCTGCACCGGGTGGACGAGCTCAGGGGCAAGGTGCTGAGCGACGACGTGCGCACCACGGTCACGCGGGACTACGGAGAGACAGCCACCGAGAAATCGCAGGAGCTGCTGTTCCACATCCTCATGGCCACGCTCGGCGTGGTGCTCCTGGTGTGGTTTACGCTGGGGTGGCGCGAGGCCGTGGTCGTGCTCATCGCGGTGCCGGTCACTCTGGCACTCACGCTGATGGTGTACCGGCTCTACGGATACACCCTCAACCGCATCACGCTGTTCGCGCTGGTGTTCGCCATCGGGATCTTGGTGGACGACGCGATCGTCGTGGTCGAGAACATCGCCCGCCACCTGCGCTTCAAGAACCGCCATCCGGACGAGGCGGCAGTGATCGCCGTGGACGAGGTCGGCAACCCGACGATTCTCGCCACCTTCACGGTGATCGCCGCCATCCTGCCGATGGCGTTCGTGTCGGGACTCATGGGTCCATACATGCGCCCCATCCCAGTGGGCGCCTCGGTGGCAATGCTGTTCTCGCTCGCGGTGGCGTTCATCGTGACTCCATACTTCGCCGTACGCCTGGTGAAGCAGCACGCCGGGCCCGCCAAGCCCGCTGGCAAGCCCATCGAGGAAACCAACGAAGAGCTGCCCACGGGCCGCGTGGCCATGTGGTACAGACACCTCATGGAGGAGCTGCTCACCTCGACGCGCCGGCGCAGGCTCACCTACGGAGTGTTGGTGGTGCTCCTCGTGCTGTCGGCGGCGCTCATCCCGCTCAGGTGGGTGACCATCAAGATGCTGCCGTTCGACAACAAGAGTGAGTTCCAGCTCATTGTGGACATGCCCGAGGGGACGTCGCTGGAGCGCACCGCAGAGGTGGCGCAGGCGCTGGCCCTAGCGGTCGCGCGTGACGAGGCGGTGAGCGACGTCCAGACGTACGCGGGCGTGCCGGCGCCGTTCAACTTCAACGGCCTCGTGCGGCACTACTTCCTGCGGCGCGGCCCCACCGTGGCCGACGTCCAGGTGAACCTCAAGCCCAAGCACGACCGCTCGGAGCAGAGCCACGCCATCGCGCTGAGGCTGCGGCCCGTCGTGGACTCCGTGGCACGGGCGTACGGCGCCTCGGTGAAGCTGGCCGAGATCCCGCCGGGGCCGCCAGTGATGGCGACACTCACCGCCGAGATCTACGGCCCCGACTACGAAGACCAGATCGCCGCGGCGGAGCAGGTGCGGGAGGTGTTCCTCGCAACCGACGGCGTCGTGGACGTGGACTGGACAGTGTCGGCGCCCCACTCGGAGCTGCGCGGCGTCGTGGCGCAGGCGGAAGCCCGCCGCGCCGGCACCAATCCCCAGGAGGTGGCACAGACGATCGCCGCCGCCCTGGGCGGAGCGAGCGCGGGCCTGCTGCACGACGACGCGGCGGCCGAGCCGGTGCAGATCCGCGTGCAGCTGGCCGACTCAGCGGCCGCTTCCGTCGGAGACCTCTCCGGGCTCCCGATCGCGACGCCACGGGGGGCGCGGCGCCTGGGCACGCTCGCTACCATCGACTCCGCGCCGGCCCCGACTCCGATCTTCCACAAGAACCTGCGGCCCGTCGTGTACGTGACCGCCGACGTCGCGGGCCGGCTGGAGAGTCCGGCGTACGCCATGATCGAGATGGACGGCGCCCTCGCCGACGCCACCGGCATGACCCGCTACTGGGCCAGCTCGCCCACGCTCACCGAGGAGCCGTTCCTCGTGTGGGACGGCGAGTGGCAGATTACGGTGGACGTGTTCCGCGACCTCGGCATCGCATTCGCCGCGGTGCTGGTGCTGATCTACGTGCTGGTGGTTGCGTGGTTCCAGTCGTTCACGGTGCCGCTCGTAATCATGGCTCCCATACCGCTCACGCTGATCGGGATCCTCCCGGCCCACGCGGGCTCGGGCGCGTTCTTCACCGCCACCTCGATGATCGGCATGATCGCACTGGCCGGCATCATCGTGCGAAACTCGATCCTGCTGGTGGACTTCATCCAGCTGGGGCTGGAGCGCGGGCAGCAACTGAAAGACGCCATCGTTGCCTCCGGGCTCATCCGCGCGCGGCCCATCCTGCTCACCGCGGCCGCCGTGGTGATCGGCGGGTTCGTGATGGTGCGCGACCCGATCTTCGAGGGCCTCGGCATCGCGCTCATCAGCGGCGCGGTCGTCGGCACGGCGCTCACGCTCGTGGCCATCCCACTCCTGTACTACGAGATGCACAAGTGAAAGTGCTCCTGATATTCGTGGATTCCGACCACGCCGAGGACGTAGCGCGACTGCTCAAGAAGAACGACGTGCCTGGGTACAGCGAGTTCCCCCACGTGCGGGGCAAAGGCGAGTCCGGCCGCAAGATGGGAACGCGCGCGTTCCCGGGATCCAGCACGCTGTATTTCGTGGCGCTGCCCGACGGCACGTGCAAGGGACTGTGCGACGACCTGAAGGCGCTGCAGCTCGAGAAGGGCCCCGAGGTGGGCGTCAAGGCCTACATGCTCGACACCATGGAGGTGCTCTGACCATGCATTACCTGATCCGGCGCATCGCCGGCACGTTCGTCCTCGTCTCGCTCGCCCTGGGGTACTGGGTGAGCCCCTGGTTCTACCTGTTCACCGCGTTCGTGGGGGTGAACCTGGTCCAGTCCAGCTTCACCAAGTGGTGCCTGATGGAGCGGATCCTCGAGAAGGCGGGGGTGGCGAAGCGGGACGCGTAGCGGCGAGTCGCTCAGCTTTCAGCGACCGCTACTCCCGCGTCAGCCGGTACACCAGCAGCGCCGCCCGCTTCGCCATCACCGGCACCGTGTTCAAGTACAGTGTCTCGTGCACGGTGTGCGAGCCCTCGCCCTCGGGGCCGAGCCCCGCGAGCGAGCCCTCGCGCACGTGCGCCGCAACGAACGAGATGTCTGCTGCGCCGCGCCGCCCCGGATCCACCTCGCCGACCGGCCCGTGTTCCAGGTCGCGGCTCACGCGGTCGAGCTCGGCCAGGACCGCATAGTTCCCCTCGGTCGGCGGCATCGACGGGTAGGAGTCGCGGAAGCGGATCGTGGCCGACGTGTGCGGCAGGTTCCGCTCCACGATCGCGCGCATCCGCTCCTTGGCGCGCTCCCCCTGCTCGGATGAGATGGTCCGCAGGTCGCCCGCCACCACCGTCCGCTCCGCAATCACGTTGGTCTTCCCGAACGCGGTGCCCCGGTTCTCCGGAGCATCGTACTCCACCGCCGTTCCGCCCAGGATGATGCCCGGGTTGAAAGTGAGGTACTGCTCGCCCCGCAGCTCTTCGTGGAACGCCGTCAGGATGCGCGCCGCCTCGTAAATCGAGCCACTGCCCAGGTCCTCCCGGAAGATCACCGAGGAGTGCGCCCGCGTGCCCGTTACTTCGAGCGTCCAGCCGATGAAGCCGCGCCGCGCGACCGTCGCCTTGCGCACGCCGCCCACGTTGCCCTCGAAGCCGAGCGCCACGTCGCTGCGGCTCCCCGCCTCGATCAGGTCACGCCGGTCGATCTCCAGCGGATCGCCAGTGTGCTCCTCGTCGCCGGTGAACGCCACGATGACGTTCATGTCGTGCAGCGCCCCCACCGCGTTCAACGCCTGCAGGGCCATCAGGATGACGAGGTTGCCGCCCTTCATGTCGGCCACGCCGGGCCCCTTCGCGATCGAATCGCTGCGCTCGTAGCGCTGGAACGGGCTGTCCTTCTCGAACACGGTGTCGAGGTGGCCGATGAGCAGGACCGTCTTGCCGCTCCCGCCCCGGGTCTCGGCGAAGAGGTGACCCGACCGGCTCACCGCGTCCATCGGGATCCAGGACGTTTCCATGCCCAGCGCCTCGAACTCCGCCGCGTAGAGACGGCCGACTTCGGCCACCCCCTCCAGGTTCATCGTGCCCGAGTTGATGTTGACCGAGCGCTCGAGCAGGGCGAACGCCTCCTCGGAGTGGGCGTCGATGTGCGCCACGATCTCCCGCTCGACCTGTGAGAGCTGTGCGCGCGCGTGCGTGGCGGGCAGGAGACCGAGGGCGACGATGAGGGCGATGGCTTTTCTGGTCACGAGGGCCTCTGTTCTTCGTGTCTGTTACGAGGAGATTGCGTGATGCGACGGCCACCACGCAAGTGTACACTATACCCATGCCGGCCTACCGCTCCCTCGCCGCCCTCAACCGCGCGGTCGTTTCCTGCCGCGCCTGTCCGCGCCTCGTAGAGTACCGCGAGGAGCTCGGGCGGGTGAAGAAGCGTGCATTCCGTGACTGCGACTACTGGGCGCGGCCCGTGCCCGGCTTCGGCGGCCCGAACGCGCGGCTCCTCATCGTCGGGCTAGCACCTGCGGCGCACGGCGCCAACCGCACCGGTCGGATGTTCACCGGCGACTACCGCAACAACTGGCTGTACGAGGCGCTGCACCGCTTCGGATTCGCCAATCAGCCCACCTTCACCGGGCGTGACGACGGACTCGCGCTCACCAACTGCTACATCACGGCAGCCGCACGTTGCGCGCCGCCCGAGAACAAGCCAACCCGCCAGGAGCTGGACGCCTGCCTCCCCTTCCTCGCGGCCGACCTGCGACTGCACCGCCGGGTGCGGGTGACGCTGGTACTGGGCCATGTGGCCCATCGCCAGTGGCTCGAGGCTGCAGGTTGGTGGAATCGGCTCCCTCCGCGCGAGCGCTCCAAATTCGCGCACGGCGCGGTGGACTCGCTGCCGGACGGGATGACGCTGATGTGCTCCTACCACCCGAGCCTTCAGAACACGAACACCGGCCGGCTCACCCGGCAGATGTGGAACGCGGTATTCAGGAAGGCACGGGCGCTGGTGGACCGGGTCGCGTAGCGGGTCCTACCCCATCAGAAACTGGAGCGATGCACCCGGAGCCACCTCGAACGGCTCCTCTCCCCGTAAGAAGATCTTGGCGGGCTTCTCGCCGATCAGCTGCAGCTCCCCGTCCTCGAGGTGCAGGATGCAGCCCTCGGGCAGCCCCACCACGTAGGCGCCCGGGTTGGCCTCGACGAATTCCCTGATTCGATCTGCCCGCGTCTCTCCGCCGTGGTTCGGGATCTGCGCCTCGGTGTAGTGCGGGTTGATCTGGAACGGCACCAGGTCGAGCGCGGTAAAGCTCGGCGGCTCGACGATCGGCATGTCGTTCGTGGTCCGGATCGAGCGGCACACCACATTGGAGCCCGCGCTCCAACCCATGTACGGGGTGCCGTCCAGGGCGCGGGCGCGAATGGCTTCGAGCAGGCCGGTCTCGTACAGCCGCGCCAACAGGTGGAAGGTGTTGCCGCCGCCCACGGCTATGGCCTCTGCATCTCCCACAGCCCCGACCGCGTCGTCCACCTCGTGCACCGAGCGAAGGCCGTAGCCCAGCTCGGCGAAGCGCTCCTGCACGAGACCGGTATAGTCGTCGAAGCTGACGGTCACTCCGGCGAACGGCACGAACAGCACCTCCTGCACATCCTCCAGGAAGCCCTTTATCGTGTCCTCTGCGTGCTCCAAGTAACCGTGGCCGTAGTTCTTCGAGTTGCTCAGCAGCAGCAGTCTTGTGTGCGGCATCGCGTCCCTCTCACATGGTAGTTGGCCAGCGGCCGCCCAGCGGCCAAGGGGTCGCTACTGCGCCACGAGCACGATCAGGGTCGCGAACAGCGCCGCCGCGGTGAGCGCCGCAATGATCGTCGACCAGGGCGTACCGTCGTCCCCGCTTTCCGGAGTCTCCCGCACCCGCGTCGAGTCGACGTCGGCTCGCGCAAACCGCATGCGGCACTCGGCGCAATCCGGCGGGTCGTGGAACGCCACGCCGGAGAGCGAGTCGGCGGTCATCCGGATGCCGTGCATGTCGTAAACCTCACCCCCCACCCAGACCATCACGCGCGTCCACTCCGACGTGGGCTCCGCTTCCTCCGGGCTGTGCGCAGCCCCGCCCGCGCACGCCGCAATCCCGACGAGCGCGACCACCCACCGCGCGCTGCACCAGCTAGGCAACCGCACAGCAGTCCTGCGGCTCGCGGAAAGCTTCGGCCTGCAGCGAGGCACGAATCTCGGCGCGAGCCTCGGGCGATCCGACGGCGGCCACCACATACGCCTCCCGAAACTCACCGATGGCGGATGGGTGGACCACCGGAGCGCCGTGGATCGTCTGGCCGATCTTGCGCCTGTCGAGGTCCACGAACGCGGCGACGGTCTGGCCCTCACTCTGGAGCGCACGCGCGAAGCTCTTGCCGACCGGACCCGCGCCCCACACGACCACGGACCTCCCGGCAATCCGGCGCTCGAGAAACCGCGCCTTGCACCGGCGGAACGCATCCTCCCCATAGCGGCCGTCCGTCCGGGAGAGCCGATCGGGACGCTCGCGCCACTCGAGCAGCACCTCGGCGACCTTCCCGAACCGATGCCCCGCATCCCACAGCCGCAGAATCAGGTCGTAGTCCTCCGGCCATCCCTCGTCCCGGTAGCCTCCGATTTGCTCGAACGCCTGCCGTCTCACCATGAGGCTCGGGTGGGGGATGGGGCACTCCACGAAGAGATCGCGCTCCATCTCATCCGGGCTGACCACGCTGTTGATCCACTCCTCGTAGCGCCGCGCGCCGTCGCGTACCGCCTCACGCGGGATGTAACGGATGCCGGTACCACACGCCACCAGACCAGGGTTCGCATCGAGGAAGGCCATCTGCCGCTCGAACCGGCGCGGATCGGCGATGTCGTCCGCGTCCATGCGAGCCAGCACTTCACCCCTGGCACTCCCAGCGGCCGCATTGAGCGCGGCCACGATCCCACGGGGCGGAGTCCGAACGGACTCGAGGCGCGCATCGCGCCTGGCCCATTCGGCGAGTAGCTCCGGAGTTCCGTCGCTGGACCCGTCATCGACGGCGATGATCTGGATGGACGCGAACGTCTGCGCCACTATGGAGCTGAGCGACTCGTCCAACGTCGCGGCAGCGTCGCGGCACGGAAGCAGAACCGATACTCGGGGAGCGGGGGTCACGACGGCGCCAGTCGCTCCTCCATGCACTGCACGTGAGCCCAAAAACGATGCGGAGGAGAGTACTCGCCGACATCGAACGTGAGCGGGTGCCTGCCGATCACGGGCAGCTTCTCACCGCAGAATGCGCAGCGCGCCTTCGCCGGCACGCGCCCATGGTCCCTCGGATCATCCGGCTCGACGGAAGAAGCGCGCGCGGCCGAGAAGCACTCCTCATGTGCCCAGGAGATCACGGGCTTTCCGTCCGGCGGCGGAGTGATCGAGAGTCGCAGGGACGCGGCCTCATCCGCCTTCCCACAGTCACGAAAGCAACAGGACATGGCTCGCCTTTTCCTCCGTTTGGTCCTCTCAAGGTATCAGCGTGGCCCGGCGGCGACCGGGTAAATCCGTAACTCCAGTATTCCCAATCGTTTCCCGACGTTTGTGACGCAGCGCACTAAAGAGAACTCGAATAGTCCTCATTGGTATTTCACCGAAACTTTAAAGGACCTTGCCGAAATTTGACAAACTTTGTAGAGATAGCGCCCACAGGAAGCGAGGACAGCTTCCGCCAACTCAGAGGGGGACACGTATGCGAACAAAGAGTCGTCGAACGATCGGCCTGCTGCTGGCCGGAGTTCTGATTGTCGGGGTTGCTGCTTGCAGCGATGGGGGGCCCGAGCACTTCGTGGATGAGAACTGGAGCACTGCCGACATAGTCGCCGGCGGAAAGCTCTACGACAAGTGGTGGCCGATCACCGCGGCCGCGGAGCCTACGACGGACTTCGACCCGATCTGGGCATCTCAATCCACGAACACCCGAAGTGGTGGCGATACCTGGCGGTGCAAGGAATGCCACGGGTGGGACTACATTGGCAACCTCGGGCGGTACTCGTCCGGCAGCCACTTCACAGGATTCGCCGGAGTCTGGACGGCACGAACCGACGAGAGAGCCGTCATCTTCGAAGCGATCAAGGGCGAGGGAGCAGACCACGACATGGCGGGTGTGCTCACCGATACCGACATCTTGAACCTCACCAAGTTCATCGTGGATGGTCTCGTCGACATGGGCCTGTACATCAACACGAGTACGGGTGCGGCGACCGGCAACGCCACCGCAGGTCAAACGCTGTACGACGCCAATTGTCGTTCCTGCCATGGTGCTGACGGACAGGATATCGATTTCGATGGCGATCCGGGCGTTCAGGGTGTGGGGTGGCTTGCAAATGACAACCCACAGGAGACGCTGCACAAGATCCGGTGGGGTCACCCTGGAAGCGCCATGCCCAGCCAGGTTGGCAGCGGGCGAACCGACCAGCAGACGGGAGACATCCTGGCGTACGCGCAGACGCTGCCGTAGCCCATAGGGAGATCCGCGCCGCGATGGCGCGACCAGGACAATCCTGAGGACCCGAGAACCCCCTTCGTGAGCACTTCCGAAGGGGGTTCTGCTGGATCAGCGAGCAGGGGAGCGTCAGAAAGGCGAGCACCCCGAGGCAGTCAGGGTCCGACAGGGCGTGTCACCGAGTGCCCTGGGCCGAATTACTTGGCCCGCAATGTGGTGTCAATCGGGAGGATTTCGTCGACCTTCCAACCGTACATTTGATATACGGTTCCGCCCCGAGCATGGCGCACCCAGTAGCCGGCCGCGGCGGAGTCGAACACCAGGGCGGCCAGCGTGTCGCCCTCCGCGCCGAACAGCGTGACCCGGGCATCCGGCCCGGCGAAGTCGGCCGAGTCAGCCTCCGCGGGCGTCGCGAAAGCGCTGCCCTGAGCCTCCACGTTGCGGTACTCGCGCAGTAGATCCTCGACGGCAGCCGTGTCGGCAGCCGCGCCGTCGAGCGTCCAGCCGGCCTCGCCGCGGGCCAGGGTGTAGCCCGCGCCGCCGCGCTCCACCTCCATCCGGGCAACGACCGCCGGCATCAAGCGCACGATGCCCTTGTCGCGCCAGTCGGTGACCGAGCGGTCCAGCTGCGGGCCGATGCCTCCCTGCAACAGGTAGACCCTGTCGTCCCCGTCCGGGCGCACGTAGACGCTCTGAAACGGCCGCCCCTGGTTGCCGATGAGCAGGTCCACCTCGGTCCGATCACCCCGCACGATTCGCAGCCGGTTCGCACTCGCGGCGTCGACGCCCATGCGCGCATGGGACGAGGCGCTGCGGGCCACGAGTCCGGCGGCAGCCGGCTCGGCCATCGCCTGGAACAGGCCCTCGACCGCGCTCGCCGAAGCGAGGTGGCCGTTTACAGTCCACCCACCCTCGGGCGACTGTGCCAGTCGCACCGTGTCGTCGGTGCGGGCGAACACGAACGTGTCCACCTCGGTGGCAGTGAGAGACGGCAGCACCTCGAGCTCCTCTATCTCATCGCTCCTGCCGCCGATCATCTCCGAGAGACCCCAGAGGAAGACGGCGATCACGAGTGCCAGGGCGATGTGCCTGAGCTGCTTCGCGGTCATGCCGCCCCCGCCGGAGCGTAGGAGTGCCGGGCGCGGAGGCGCCGGCGCCACAGGTGCACCGCCGCGAACAGGATGAGCAGCAGCGGTACGCCCACGAGGTTGACGTACTTCACGAAGTCGCGTGTCGCATCGCTCTCGAAGACGAGTGGCGGCGGCCGGCGATCCTTGGAGCGGATCTGGATCAGCGCCTCGTCCTGCGCGAGCCAGTCCACCGCGTTGAGGGCGAACAGGACCCCGGCCGGCGCATTCTGCGCGTAGCGGTCGGCCGCGAAGTCGCCGTTCCCGACCACGACCAGGCGTCCGCGCAGTCCCACCGCCGAGTCGGCCGCAAGTGGGTTCACCAGCACGGCGAGCACCTGAGTGCCGAGCGAGTCTTGCGGCCAGCTCCGCTGGGGATCCACCATGGCCCGGCCCACCTCGCGTCCAGCCGACCGGCTCGTCGTGAACAGTGGGGTCACGGTGCCGGGAGCGGCTCCGGAGGTGTCCACGCTGCTGGCCCACGGGAACAGCATCGCGCCCATCTCATAGTTGATGGGGGCTGCCCGCGTGGAGAGGCCCCGCAACCAGAAGGGGTACGACATCATCACGCGCCCCATGGCGGACGGCATGGCGACCGCCTCGTTGGACGCGAGGTCGAAGACGATGTCGCCGTTGATCGCGACGCCGTAGGACCGCATCACCTTGTTCCAGCCCACCGGGCGCGCCGCCGCCATGAAGCCCTGCGGCTGCAGCGCCATCCCACTCGCCATGACCAGCGCGCCGCCGCCGCGCTCGAGGAAGCGCTCGAACCTGGCTACCTGCGGAGTGTCGAGGATCACCGGTGCGACGCCCGCGAGAACCAGGACGCGGACGTCGTCCGAGATGGGGACGCTGTCCGTTGCGGTGATCGCGCGAACCTCGTAGTTGGCCTCGAGCTCGCGGCGCAGGATTTCGTAGGAGTTGTCCCCTCCGGCGTCGGCCGTGGACTCGAGGAGGCCGATCACGGCGCGCCCGGTACGGGTGAGCGAGCGAATGCCCGTCACCAGGCGGTACTCGAGATCGTCCGTGCGCTGCACGAGCGGAATGATCTCCACTCCGTCGGCGTAAAGCACCGCGATCCCCATGTAGCCTTCC
>Ga0255054_10001428_pt1 | contig 14027 bp, 15 predicted proteins | sample JV7_2_23_MG_FD_188634 | JGI IMG/M metagenome (GOLD analysis project Ga0255054, IMG submission 188634) | Seawater microbial communities from Jervis Inlet, British Columbia, Canada - JV7_2_23 | ecosystem: Environmental > Aquatic > Marine > Inlet | place: Canada: British Columbia | collected...
TGTTCTGAAGAACATCCTGAGTGATGCTATGGGGGTGATGGTGGTAGTTGACAAGGAACGGGAGATCTATTTTATTGAAAATATTAAAATTCACCTTGACCGGGTGAAAGGATTGGGCACTTTCCTGGAGATCGAAGCCCAGAGCGAGGAGGGCGATAAAAGTGAAGAGCTCTTAAACAGACAGTGTGTGCAGTTAATGGATGAATTCGGGATCAGGCCAGATGAACTGCTGAGTGATTCCTACAGTGACCTGTTATTGAACCCGCAGGATGAAGATCATTAGCGGAGGACCTGGCTGATTTGTGCAGTTGGCTGAATAATAATAAGATAGAAGTTTTGAATGTGGCAGGAAACAGAGAGAGTAACAGTCCGGGTATACAGGCTTACACACTTACACCTCTGGAACGCTTATTTTTTCGCAGGTAGGTGATAAATGAATACGTGAAATCCAATCCCTCCCCTGAACCCTCTTCACGTTCAGTTTCTTCCCAGGTTTCGGGATCAATTTCAGGGAAAAAGATATCTGCCTCAAAGGATTTGTCTACCCTGGTGATATAAAGTTTATCGGCAAGGGGCAGGAACTGTCTGTAGACCATGCCGCCTCCAATGATAAAACATTCTTCATCCTGAGTGCAATGTTCCAGGGCCTCCTCTATGGAATAGGCCATGACACATCCTTCGTAATGGTCTCCGGGGATATCTGAGATGACGATATTGCTGCGGTTCTTAAGCGGGCGGTACGGGAGTGACTCGTAGGTTCGCTTCCCCATAATGATCTTATGCCCGCTGGTAATTTGCTTGAACCTTTTCATGTCCTCCGGGATATGCCATAGCAGGTCATTGTTTTTGCCAATGGCATTGTTTTCTGCGATTGCTACAATGATGGAGATCATTTTAAACGGATATTTCACCCCTGATATGGGGGTGGGGATCATAATTCTGTAACTCGAAATCTTCAAATTTAAAATCCAGTATATCTTTAACTGCCGGGTTTATGGCCATTGTCGGCAGCGGTCTGGGATCACGGGTAAGCTGCAGCTTGACCTGGTCCAGGTGGTTCCTGTAAATATGTGCATCACCCAGTGTATGTACAAATTCACCGGCTTTGAGCCCGGTTACCTGGGCGATCATCATTATTAACAGGGCATAGGATGCAATATTGAATGGTACCCCAAGGAATATATCGGCACTTCGCTGGTAGAGCTGGCAGGAGAGTTTCCCCTGGTTTACGTAGAATTGGAATAACACATGGCAGGGAGGGAGGGCCATTTTGCTCAGTTCACTGACATTCCAGGCACTGACAATATGCCGCCTGGAGTCTGGATTATCCTTTATGCTGGTGATCACCTGGTTGATCTGGTCGATCTGGTGATCCTCACCGGCCGGCCATTTCCTCCACTGGTATCCATAAATGGGACCCAGATCCCCACCGGCATCGGCCCAATCATCCCATATACTCACCTTGTTCTGTTTGAGGTAATCAATGTTTGTTTCTCCTTTGATAAACCAGAGTAGTTCATGTATAATGGACCTGAGGTGCAGCTTCTTTGTGGTCAGCACCGGGAATCCATCTGACAGGTTAAAGCGCATCTGGTAACCAAAAACGGAGATGGTTCCGGTGCCTGTCCGGTCACTTTTTTCAGCACCATTTTCGAGTACATGTGAGAGGAGGTTCAAATATTGCTGCATTGCTCAGAAAAGAAGTTTTATTTGTCTGTCAAAAATACTTAAAAACAGTTCAAAACAAAATAAGTACATTTGTAAGATAGCACATGAATTCCTTCTGCAGATATCTCCTTATCATCCTCGGTGTAGCCGTACTAGGTTATGTTCTATGGTACTTCTCGAATGTCCTGGCTTATGTGCTGGTAGCTGCCGTCATTTCCCTGATTGGTAGACCCCTGGTAGGCCTGCTTGGGCGGGTGAAAATTGGCAGCTTCTGACTGCCTGATGGACTCAGGGCCCTGATCGTGCTGGTCCTGATCTGGTTTGTGTTTTTTGGGTTCTTCAGGGTCTTTGTTCCCTTGATTGCCTACGAAGCAAATGAGCTGTCACAGATAGATTCAGAATTGCTGTTGCAGAAACTGGAAAAGCCCTTCGATAGACTTGAGGAATGGTATAATGATTTCAATACCGGTCAGGATGATTGGACCAGCCTGGAGGATTCGATCAATGAAAGAATAAAATCAGTCCTGAACATTTCCATGATCACCAATATTTTCAGTTCTATTGTCGGACTGCTGGGGAATGTCTTCATTGCCATTTTTTCTATCTCTTTCATTGCCTTTTTCTTCCTGAAGGAGGAATCCATTATTACGGATTTTGTCGTATTGCTCTTCCCTCAAAAGCATGAGCAGGCCATTCTTGATGCCATGAATTCATCCCGGCACCTGCTGATGAGGTATTTTGCCGGGCTCCTGGCACAGGCCACAGGCATCCTTGTTATGGCCACCATAGGCATGCTGATCGTGGGCATAGACTTTTCCCTGGCTGTAACCATAGGGTTGATCATGGCAGTGATCAATATTATTCCTTACCTGGGACCCTGGCTCGGGGGTGCCATCGGGATTATGCTGGGAGTGGCCAACAATCTGGACCTGAATTTTTCAGTAGAATTACTCCCCATGGTACTATCTATGCTGACTGTGGTCCTGGTGGTCCAATTGGTAGATAATTTCGTATCCCAGCCCCTGATCTTTGGAAAAAGTGTGAAAGCCCATCCCCTGGAAATTTTCCTTGTGATAATTATTGCAGGGACACTTGCCGGGATACCAGGGATGATCCTGGGGATACCCATCTATACTGTCATCAGGGTATTTGCCAAAGAGTTCCTTAGCCAGGTGAGGGTTGTTAAAAAGTTAACCAGAAAACTATAGGGGTCTCCTTCCAATTTTAATATATTTGAGCCAATAAGCTGCAAATGAAGTTTTTGAGGTATATCGTCCTGCTGCTATGTTTAGCTATTGGAATTCCTGGCCTTGCCCAGATTACCTTTATCGCAGACAGCACTACAGGATGCAGCTCCCTGGAAGTTACCTTTACCTACATTGATGCATCCGTTGTTGATACGGTAACATCGGTGGACTGGGATTTCGGGAATGGGCAGACAGCTACTGGAAAAGAATCCCAGACTGTCACCTATGACAGCGACGGGATATATACTGTAAGCATTACCATCAACGGTAACACCACCATTACCAGATGGGACTATATCAGGGTCTATCCCTATCCGGATGCAACTTTCTTCTGGTCAGATTCAGTCGAACTTGGATCATTCACTGTTGTGTTTACCAATGTACCCCAGGATCCTGATTCCATCCCTTATCAATACCAGTGGTTCCTGGAAGATGGAACGCAAGGCGACACCAGGGTACTCATCCACAGTTTCCAGGACGAGGGCCAGTACCAGACGGCCCTGATTGTTTCGAACCAGGCAGGTTGTGCAGACACTTCCATGAGATGGGTTGAGGTCTTTGATGTGCTCGACTGTGCAAATGTATTCTCTCCGAATAATGATGGGATGAATGATTATTTTGTCATCAACTCAAATGGTGTTACTATTTATAATCTACAAGTATTCAGCAGGGCAGGCGTAAGGGTATTCCAGGCAGAGGCTCCCGTGATCATGTGGGACGGGAGGAACCAGTCCGGGCAGGAAATGCTCCCTGGCACATACTATTACATAATAAAGCCGGTCCAGGGAACGAGCCGTTTTGAGAAGACCGGTTTTGTGGAATTGTACCGCTGAGTTATTTAGAGCTTATTTAGAAAATCCCATACCCATTATTTTTTTTATATTTGATAACCTCATCGGAATATTAATTCCATTGACACAATAGATCTGTCTATATGAACCAATTATCACGATCAATCAACCTCCTTTGCATATCCCTTGGATTGATACTTGTATGTCCATTGCTGGTTTCAGCATCTGAGGATCCTGATGACCACTCCTCCTCCAACGATGGTCATGCCATTTCGCATGATCAGCTGAAAAGGGGCGAGCGCCTGTTCTATGGACTGATCCCCATGGGGGAGGGAGCCGTAAGCTGTGCTTCCTGCCATAATACACATGAACTGGATACCCTGAACTGGAATCCTTCGGCTTACGACATTGCTGTAACCAGCCATGAAAAAACCCTGGAGGAATTTACTGCCGTTCTGCTTTCACCTTCAGGCCAGATGATGTCCCAGGTGCATCAGCATTACGATCTGTCTGAAGACGACCTGGTTCTGATCAAAGCCTACCTGGAAGAAGTAAAGGATGAAGGCCTGACAGCCAGCAAACCAGCCATTACCAAAAAGTTACTGTTCATCCTGGCCATCGTGCTTATCCTGGCAGCCATTACAGATCTGGCGGTCACCCATAAGCTCCGGTTTAAATTTGTCCATGCAGTATTGATACTTGCCTGCCTGTTCCATATCGTTGATACCACTGTGAGGGAGGCTATTGCCATTGGTCGTTCACCGGGATATGCTCCCGACCAGCCCATCAAGTTTTCGCATCAGATTCATGCCGGTCAAAACAGGATTAATTGTTTGTATTGCCATAATACAGCTGAGCATAGTAAATCTGCCGGCATCCCCTCTGCAGCTGTATGCCTGAATTGCCACCAGTTGGTTGTTAAGGAGGGTACCCGTTCGGGCAGTTTCGAGATTAATAAGATCATTCGTGCAGTAGAAAACAATGAACCCATTGTATGGAACAGGGTTTACAACCTTCCGGATCATGTATTTTTCAGCCATGCCCAGCATGTGAAGGTAGGCCAGCTGGAATGTGCTGAATGCCACGGTGCAGCTGAAGATATGCATATCATCCGGCAATTCAACGATCTTTCCATGGGATGGTGTGTGAATTGCCACCGGGACACAGAGGTACAGTTCATTGATAATGCATTTTATCAAAAATATGAAAAACTACATCAGGAGATGAAGGAAGGAAAGCGGGAAAGGGTAAGTGTTGAGGATATCGGGGGGACAGAGTGTATGAAATGTCACTATTAAAATTTTAATGCCTGTGAAAAAATATTGGCAAAGCCTAGAAGGGAGAGAGAAACTGAGGATTGATACTGGGGACAATCCGGGGGACGGTCATGAAAATGCAGTGATTGACCTGCTGGGCAGCAAGACGGTGGACCAACCAGCTTCGAGGAGGGACTTTCTGAAACTCTGGGGGTTCAGCATAGGTGCTGCCGCGCTGGCTGCCAGCTGTAAAAGACCTGTACAAAAGGCCATTCCTTTCCTTATCCGTCCGGAGGAAGTTACACCCGGGATGGCCAAGTATTTTGCCTCCACCTATTTTGATGGTGAAGAATATGCCAGCATCCTGGTGAAGACCAGGGATGGCCGGCCCATTAAGCTGGAACCCAATGACCGTTCCGGGTTTGGTTCCACTGGTACCACTGCCAGGGTGCAGGCTTCTGTATTAGGACTCTACGATGATTCACGATACAAACACCCAACGAGAAATAAGGAAGAAATAAGCTGGGAAGAGGTTGACAGGGAGATCATGGGAAAACTTGCCGAGATCAGTGCCAGGGGTGGAAAAATTGTCATCCTCAGCGGTACGCTCATCAGTCCATCTACAAAAGAAGTGATGGAGGGTTTCGGGAGGAAGTATCCCGGGACCGAAATCATCACCTATGATGCATCTTCTCAATCGGGGATGCTGAAGGCAAACCAGAAAACTTTCGGAAGGAGGGGTATCCCGCTGTATCGATTTGATAAGGCGGATGTGATCGTAAGTTTCGGAGCGGATTTTCTCGGTACCTGGCTTTCCCCCGCGGAATATACTGCACAGTATGCTTCCCGGAGGGATCCAAAGCAAGCGGAACCAGGCATGTCAAAGCATTTCCAGTTTGAGACTGGGATGTCAGTCACCGGCAGCAATGCGGATGTAAGGATCCGGATCAAACCTTCCCAGGAACGGCTGATCCTTGCCGGACTCTACAATATCCTTGCAGCCCGGCTGGGTACACCAAGATACCTGGCACCAAAATCTCCTGTTCCACTGGAGGAATTGGTGGAAGAATTACTGGCCAGCAAGGGCAGGTCCCTACTCATATCCGGCTGCAATGATGAAGCCTGCCAGCAGATTGTGAACCAGATAAACCTCCTGCTGGAAAATTATGGAGAAACTATTCATTTTGGCAGGCAGTTGAACATCCGGGCCGGACTGGATGAGGATATGATACGGCTGGTTGATGAGATGCAGCATGGCAGGGTGGATGCGCTGATCTGTTACAATGTCAATCCGGCTTATGACTATCCCAATGCGGATGCCTTTGTAGAGGGATTGGATGATGTGGGACTGACAATTTCTTTTGCCTGCCAGCCGGATGAAACTTCTGACCTGGTTGAATTTGTCTGCCCTGACAGCCATTACCTCGAGTCCTGGAATGATGCCGAAGCCAAAACAGGTTATTTCAGCCTTGCACAACCGGTCGTTACCACCCTATTTGAGACCAGGCAGGTGCAGGATACCCTGCTTTCCTGGAATGGAGTGGATGGTGATTTCAATTCATTCATAAAGGCCTACTGGCAGGATCATTTGTTTGGGATGCAGAACAAATACGCATCATTCGAGGATTTATGGAACCATTCTCTGCAGGATGGTGTGTTCGAGATCCCGGCCCTGGACATATGGCAGCCTGATCCGCGTGAAGTGGGACTCAAAGAGATCATGGAAGCAACGGGTAAATCAGGTACGACCGACGATATTGAATTGCAGGTATATGAGAGTGTCAGCCTGGGTACCGGTAAGCAGGCAAACAATCCCTGGCTGATGGAACTTCCCGATCCGGTGACAAAACTAACCTGGGATAACATGGCTGCCATTTCACCTGCATTGGGTAAAAAACTTGGACTGCTTACCGGGGATGTTATCAGGATTGCCGATGAGGTAGAGTTGCCTGTATTGGTTCAGGCGGGACAGGCAGACAATACGGTATCCGTGGCAGCCGGTTATGGCAGGACTGTTTCAGGCAAGGTCGCTTCAGGTGTGGGATCCAATGCCTACCCTTTGCTCCGGGGAGAAGCAAAGACTTTTGTCAAAAGCGTGTCCATCGAAAAGACCGGAATGATCCATGAGCTGGCCTTGACACAGGAGCATCATTCAATGGAAGGGCGGGCCATCGTGCGCGAAACCTCCCTCGAAAAATATAGAGAAGATGCGCATTCGGGGAATGAATTACATCAGCATGTGGAAGAACATCATACTTCCCTTTACGAGGAGACCCATTTTGACGGGCATCACTGGGGATTGGCCATTGACCTGAACAGATGCATTGGATGCAGCGCCTGTGCCATTGCCTGCCAGACAGAAAACAATATCGCCGTCGTAGGGAAGGAAGAGGTGAAACGGAGGAGGATCTTGCACTGGATCAGGATTGACCGATATTACTCTGATTCTCCTGTTGATCCGAAGGTTTACCACCAGCCTGTCATGTGCCAGCATTGTGACAATGCCCCATGCGAAAATGTATGCCCGGTTTCGGCGACCAATCACAGCAATGAGGGGATCAACCAGATGTCGTACAACCGGTGTATCGGGACCAAGTACTGTATCAATAACTGTCCCTACAGGGTCAGAAGGTTTAACTGGTTTGCCTATGTGAATAACCAGGAATTTGATTTCCACCAGAATTCCAGTCTCGGCAAAATGGTCCTGAACCCGGATGTAGTGGTGAGGGAGAGGGGTGTGGTCGAGAAATGTTCCTTCTGTGTACAGCGTATACAGGAGAAGAAATTGCATGCCAAGGTGGAGGAGCGTTCACTGGTGGACGGGGAGATCAAGACCGCATGCCAGCAAGCCTGCCCGGCTGATGCTCTGGTATTTGGTGACTTGAATGATCCTGAAAGCAAGGTGTCAAGAATGTTCAGGGACGAAAGGAATTACCACCTGCTGGAAGAATTGCACACTTTGCCTTCGGTAGGCTACCTGACCAAAGTAAGAAACACTAAAGCATAATTTCATGTATAACAGAGAGCTTAGAGGACCACTGATCATTGGAGAAAAATCCTACCACCAGATCTCCACAGATATCCTTGCTCCCACTGAAACCAAACCCGGAAAGTGGTGGTTTGCCATGATGACCATTGCCACCCTGGCCAGTATCTGGGGGATCTATTCCATCTACATTACTGTGACCAAAGGAATTGGTACCTGGGGTGTCAATAATACGGTTGGATGGGGATGGGCCATAATAAATTTTGTCTGGTGGATAGGGATAGGTCATGCAGGGACCGCTTTCTCTATCTTTTTGCTGATCCTTCGTCAGAAATGGCGGACCTCGATCAACCGAGCGGCAGAAGCCATGACCGTATTTGCTGTGGGCTGCGCTGCCCTCTTCCCCGCCCTTCATATGGGGCGTATATGGCTTTTTTACTTTATCTTTCCTTACCCGAATACCCGCGGACCCCTCTGGGTTAATTTTAACTCACCCCTGTTCTGGGATTTCATAGCCATTTCAGCTTACCTGCTGATCTCATTTTCTTTCTGGTACCTGGGCATGCTGCCTGATTTTGCCACCATCCGTGACCGAACCACATCAAAGCTCAGGAAAGCCCTATACGGGTTTTTCTCCATGGGATGGGTCGGGTCATCCCGGCAGTGGCTGCGATTTGAATCCCTGGCTTTCATCCTGGGTGGCATTGCCGCCGTGCTTGTGGTTTCTGTGCACTCGATTGTATCGACGGACTTTGCCGTATCGGTTGAGCCAGGCTGGCATACTACCCTGTTCCCGCCTTATTTCGTGGTGGGAGCCATTTTCTCAGGCTTTGCCATGGTGATGACCCTGATGATCATCATCCGCAAGCTTTACAATCTGGGGGATTATGTGACAGACGGGCACCTGGATGCCATTGCCCGCATCCTTACATTTATCAGCCTAATTATGGGAACAGCATACCTGACAGAGGTTTTTATGGCCTGGTATTCAGGCAGCGAGTATGAAATATTTACTTTTTTCAGGAACAGGATCACCGGGGAATATGCCCTCCAATTCTGGGGGATGATCATATGCAATGCCCTGATCCCCCAATTGTTCTGGTTTAAAAAGATCCGCTCCAGCCTTTTGATGATGTTTATTATCTCCCTGTTTATCAACCTGGGTATGTGGTTCGAAAGGTTCAATATCGTCATCACGTCACTGAGCAAGGATTATCTTCCTTCGGCATGGGCCACTTATACTCCCACCTTGGTGGAAGTTGGCACATATGTGGGTACCATCGGGATATTCCTGGCCGGTGTATTGATGTTTTTCCGGTATATCCCAATGATCGCGGTTAGCGAAGTGAAGACAGTGAGGGACATCGGTAAGCGGAAATATGATTAATAAATGCAATGAAATTAAAATCAAATAAAATGAGCAGCAGTCATTTAATCGCTGTGTTTGATGATGAAACCGGATTGGTAAAGGCGGTGGAAGAAATCAGGGGAAAGGACCTGCAGATCGAAGAAGTTTTTACTCCTTACCCCATCCATGAAGTCATCCATGCCATGGGCAACAAGTCAAAGCTACAGATCTTTGCTTATTTCTATGGATTGTTCGGGGCTGTAGCAGTACTGGCCTTCCTCTACTATACATCTGTCATTGACTGGCCAATCAACTACGGGGGAAAACCATTTAATTCATTCCCGTCCTTCATCATTATAACAATCGTCCTGACCATATTCATAGTAACCATTCTCAGTCTTGCTACCTTTTCGGTACGGGCGAAACTATGGCCCGGCAAGCAACACAAAACTTATGACAAGCGTGCCACCGATGATAAATTTGTCATCGTGGTCAGCAAGGATGATACCGACCCCGGCGAGCTGGGAACCATACAGGGCATTATGAAAGCAAACGGGGCAGTAGAAATAAGGGAGGAAGAAGCATGAACAGATCTATAACCAGACCCTTTATCGTCCTGTTGCTAATATTTGCAGCTGTATCCTGTGACAGGGACAGGAAGAATCCCGGCTGGGATTATTTTCCCGATATGGCTTATTCCAATGCCTATGAAACCTATTCCCCCAATGATATATTTTCCGATGGCAAGACCAACCAGTCCCCCGTCGAAGGAACCATTTCCCGGGATGCCCTTCCCTTTGCCTATGGTACATCCATAGAGGAAAGAGCCAGGGCCGGGCGGGAATTGATCAACCCGGTTGAAGAAACAGGAGAAAACCTGGTTCGTGGTAAGAAGGTCTACCAGGCCTTCTGCCTGAGTTGTCACGGGGATCTGGGTGACGGACAGGGCCATCTCGTGACTTCAGGTGTTTACAAATACCCGGTCAGGACCCTGGTATCAGATGAAATGAAAGGCAGGCCGGATGGAGAATTGTTCCATACGATTACCCTCGGATTCGGGGTAATGGGCGCTCATGGATTTATGATCCATTCCGAAGATCGCTGGAAAACCATATTGTATATCCGTAAAGAACTACAGAAATGAAAGATCAAATACATCTTTCGCGTACATTCAAGATTGGTACGGGCATATTGATCGGCATTGGCCTGGTAGCCTTTATTGCCGGTTTTATTACAGATCCGGACCGCACCTGGGCCAATTACCTTTTGAATAACTATTATTTTTTAATGCTTGCGCTGGGTGCAGCCTTTTTTATTGCCCTTCAGCATATATCCCAGGCAGGATGGTCTGCTGCCTTTAAAAGGGTGGGGGAAGCCATGGCCGGTTATATCCCCGTGGCCGGGGTTCTGTTCCTGCTGATCATATTCGGGATGCATAACCTGTATGAATGGTCCCATCCCGATGCCGCAGCCCATGATACTCTCATAGCGCATAAATCTCCCTACCTGAATGTTCCCTTCTTCTTCCTCAGGATGATCCTTTTCTTTGCCCTGTGGACACTGATGATCTGGCTTATCAGGAAGACATCTTTACAGGAGGACCTGGAAGGCGGACTCCAATCTTTTCAGAAAAGTGAGAAATACTCAAAGATCCTGATCTTTATCCTGGCCGTGACGGTTTCCCTGTCTGCAGTTGACTGGATAAAATCCATCGATGTTCACTGGTTCAGCACATTGTTCGCCCTGAAAAATTTCGTGGCATCATTTTATCACGGTGTCACCATCCTGGTGCTGATCGTTTTCTTACTGCACCGGAAGGGGTATTTCGAATTCCTGAATGAATATCACTTACATGACTTTTCCAGGTATATATTCATGCTGGCAATAGTCTGGGGCTATTTCTGGTTCGCCCAGTTCATGCTGATATGGTACGGGAATATCCCGGAGGAAACCGTGTACTATGTCAAGCGCTGGGAAGCCGGATGGCAAACCCTGTTTTTCGCCGAAATTGCGATCAACTGGTTCATTCCATTCGTTGTGCTGCTTCCTACCAGGACCAGCAGGAGCAAACCGGTCATTTTTGCCGTGGTTATACTCCTGGTCATTGGCCATTACATAGACCTTTACATGCAGATCATGCCTGGTACAACCGGACAGCTAATGTTTGGGTTCATTGAGATCGGTACTTTCCTGGGTTACACCGGGATTTTTACCCTGACTACAGGCTACTGGTTGTCAAAAGCGCCATTGATCCCCAAAACCATCCATATCTTGGAGAGAGCCTGGAGCATCATTTCTAGGATTTACCGGATTGTAAGAATACTGTGCCTTGACATCCTGGCGGATGCTGTATTCCTTCTTCCTGGACTGCTAATATGGATGCAGTGATCAGAGGAATTTCCTGGACAGGTAGCCGAATGCCCAGGTGGTGAAAAATGAAAAAGATCCATACACTACAGAGACAAGGGCAATGGTATAATTATCGAGGAGGCGTGTAGCTACAAAAATAGCCAGGGTACTGTTCTGCAATCCGACTTCAACAGCAATGGTAAACTGGTTTCGTTTACTAAGGCCAAACAGGCGGGGAACATAAAATCCAGAAATATATGCCAGTACATTTAATGCCAGGGTGTAGGGTAGAATGTGAAAAAACATCGGCAGGTCGATCTCTCCATCTCCCCTTTCAATAAATAACACTCCACCGTAAACCAGGAACAATAAGACAGGCAGGATATACCGCAGGGGATTTTCAAGCTGACCGGCAAAAACGGGCTTATACCTGCGGATAAGTATACCGGTAGAAGCCGGCAGGACTGTCAGCATGAAGATCTGGCCGACAGCATCGATAAATGAGAGCTGGATCCGGGCATCCTGGTGCATGAAAATCTCCAGTGCCAGCATGGCGATCAGCGGTATGGTAAAAATGGTGATCAAACCGTTGACAACCGTGATAGATAGAGAAAGCGCCACGTTTCCCCGGAGCATGAAATTTACCAGGTTAGAGGTGGCGCCGCCTGGACAGATGGAAATGAGGATCAGTCCGACCGCCAGCTCTGCCTGGAGTCCCGTTACCCACGCGATGGCAAAAGCAATGATGGGTAGCAAAAGCAGCTGGCTGAATAATCCAACCGAAATATTCCTGGGCTGGATCAGGATGTTCCTTATATCCTGTAGCGAGATGGAAAGTCCGATCCCCAGCGTGATAATAGCCAGGATAATGGGCAGGAATATTTCCGTAAATATGTTGGTAGTGATCATGGGAAAAGGCTTGCCGGAATAAACATCTGCCAAGATAGAAATAAATACCATTAAGAGCCAGCGCTATTTGGTATTACAGACCGAACGATTAAAGAAGGGGGATATTATTGGCGGAAAAATTCCTGGATGCTGAACATCAGTACTTCAGGACTGATGGGCTTGTTCAGTACCTTGGAGATCCCTGCAGCCCTGATAGTTTCCTCTTCGTAATTATAGGTGAAGGCAGTTTGTGCAATGACGGGAATATGGTTCCTGATTTTTTTAATGGCCCGGGTGGCTTCCAGGCCGTTCATGACGGGCATCTGGATGTCCATAAGAATAAGATCGATCTGGTCATTTTCCATGAATTTATCCACGGCTTCCTGGCCATCCCTGGCCCAGATCAGATGGACACCTGTTTTGCTGAGGATAGCTTCGATCAACATGTAATTTGTAGGTACATCTTCAGCTACCAGGATTGTTTTATCAGACCAGTCCAGCATTCCGTTCTGTTGGTTATTTGAAGTATATCTTGCTGCTCTCACAATGCATATCTTTAGACTACCTTTAGTTTAAATTCATCCTGGTCAATGGAAACCTCCTGGGGAGTTTCGCCAAACATCTGTATATGTTCCTCGGTCAGTTCGGCCAGCCTGCTGGCAAATCTCCAGGCTGAATCACGGCAGCTTGTTAACTCTGCTAGGACCTGTTCCATTTGATCGATGAGGTCCTGGTAATCTTTGACGTACCCAGCATACTTGAGTAATTCATCGGGATTAAAAATACCTTCAAGCATGTCAGAATGCTGTCTGGACCTCAAAGCAACATTCCGGATATACTGCTTGCTCTTTAAGTCCTGATTACCATCCTGCGCGGTGGGTTCCGATGCATCAATCACCGGAACCACCGAACGGATGCTTTTTAACAAGTTCAGTATGAGCTTCTTGGTGGCTGCATCGAGGTGCAGATCACCGTAATATGGAATAGCCTCTTCCATATGTTTCTTAGATCCTTCGAATTTTCTTAGTTGCTATTTAATAATAGGCATATTTGGATCTTCTCCATCTCCACCGCGGATCATATTCATATCCTCATCGGTGAGTTTGTCATCCAGTAATGCTGACCAGTTTAATTCCTTTTTCATAGTAATAAGTATTAGTTTGATTCCTACTCTGTTGAAGCTTTTCGGATGCCGCTTGTGTAAGGTTATCTATTGATTAATCTGAATTATTCAAAAAGGTAGCCGGTATTTTTAATGTTTTTTTTGAATTTCTTTTACCAGCGTGTATAAGTTATTGAAAAACAATGGACAGGGAAAGAGAAAAACATGATAAAATTGACATATTAATAAAACAATAGGGATTTCCGCTTTTTGCCAGATCCCATTTGTTTGATAAATTTGAATCAACTAACAATTTCATGGGTTTGAGTATCCGGACAATCATTATAATCCCAGTCATAATCCTGTTTGGTAGTTCCACGTCACCAGCAATG
>Ga0255054_10001430_pt1 | contig 14019 bp, 7 predicted proteins | sample JV7_2_23_MG_FD_188634 | JGI IMG/M metagenome (GOLD analysis project Ga0255054, IMG submission 188634) | Seawater microbial communities from Jervis Inlet, British Columbia, Canada - JV7_2_23 | ecosystem: Environmental > Aquatic > Marine > Inlet | place: Canada: British Columbia | collected...
CCCAGCGCAAGGCCGCCCATGAAGGCGCTGAGTACGGTCGTGATCGAGAAGACTGTGTTGCCGATCACGAGCGTCAGCAGCTTCATCCACAGCACTTCATAGATCAGCCCGCAAGACCCGGACAGCAGCAGCAAGGTCAGGACCCATCGCCGCGCATCTCGCGAGGGAGTCATTTCAGCGCGGATACCGCAGCCAGGGGGGCGAGGGATTCCCCCTGTTCGAACACCTACGAATCTTGCGAGTTACTCTCTTCATGAATGGGGGTGATACCTCAGGCCGACGGTTTGATGATGCCGCGTATCAATACGAATAAAGCAACTTCCTTGGTCAGCGTCAACTATTATTGTGACAACTATTCGCACAACCGCGAAGGCAAGACTCAGTCCTCAGTACGCACCTTACTCATTTGTTGCGGTGCACTGCAGTAGACGCTGCGGTTTCTACCGGTGTCTTTGGCGAAATACATGGCATCGTCGGCAAGCTGAAGCAGATTTTCAGGACTTTCCGCTCCACTAGAAGTTGAAGCGACGCCGATACTCAAAGAAACGACACCGAGCGGTTGCTGTGCCGCGTTCGGGAACGCCTCCTTCGCGACTGATTTTCTGATTCTCTCGGCGACCGCGCATGCCTCTTGTTGACCGGATTCAGGGGCCACGACGATGAACTCCTCGCCACCCCACCGGGCCAGGATATCCGACTCTCTAACAGCATCCGTCATTAACCCGGACAGTATCCGCAAGATTTCGTCGCCGGCCTGGTGTCCGTGCGTGTCGTTGTAGAATTTGAAATTATCCAAATCCATGAACATAACAGACAGCTCACGTCCGAATCGTGTTGAACGTTCAAATTCTTCATTCAGTCGTTCCTGCGCATAGCGGTGATTGAATAGACCGGTCAGACCGTCCCGAATTGCCATCTCCCTGAATTCCTTATTCAGGTCGTCGAGCTCCACGTTCTGTCGGGTCAATGTATTAACTAGATATTGCTGCCGGCGAATACTCGACAGGTTGGCTATGGCACGGTCTGCCGCATCTGTGACGATATCCAGATCTTCGAACGGTTTGAGGATATAGTCGAATGCGCCTTGCTTGAGCGCGCCGATGGAATTATCAATCGATGCATGGCTGGTCATGATGATGAACTGGGTATTTGGGTTGATCTCTTTGACGGCGGCCAACAACTCGATACCGTTCATATTTGGCATACGAATATCGCTGAACACTAATTCATGCCAGGAAAGATTGAACTTTTCCAGGGCATCCTTGCCGTCCTTGGCCAGCGTTACATCGTGGCCGTCGGCCGCAAGAATTTCGCCAACCAATTCGCGAATCGTGACCTCATCGTCAGCAATCAGGATATTCATGATGCTTGCTCCAAAGTGACAGTGGGTTCAGTTTCAAGCGGCAGTTTGACCACGATTTTCGCGCCGCCACTGTCGGCCCTCTGAACCGAAATTTCGCCGCCGTGATCCTTGATGATGCCATATGATACCGACAGACCGAGGCCTGTTCCGTGGCCCGCCGGTTTGGTCGTAAAAAAGGGTTCAAAAATCTTCGCGGCTATGTCTGCATCGATGCCCGGCCCGGTATCGGAAACCGTAATTATGACAGACTCCTTCCAAACAAAAGTTGCGATGTCGACCGTGCCGCCGCCTTCGCCTATGGCGTGCTGTGCGTTGATCATCAGATTCATGAGCACCTGCTGTAGCTGATTGGCATTGCCCATGATGTCAGGTATATCCTCTGCAAACTCGGAACCGATGCGGATATCCTCCAAAGACAGTTGGTGATCGACGATGCCGATGGCTTTCCTGACGACATCGTTGATAGAGATCTGGCTGCGTTCTCCTGTTTCCTGTCTCGAGAACTGCATCAGGTTGCTGATGATCTCGTTGCAGCGCCGCGTTTCTTGTTCGATCGTGTCCAGATATCCCTTGAGCGCATCCGGTTGCGACAATTTGCGCTTGGATAGCTGTGCATAGCCCAATACGGCGGATAAGGGATTCTTGACCTCGTGAGCCAGGCCTGCGCTCAGCGTGCCGACCGCGGCCATTTTCTCGGATTGAACGAGCGCCTGCTGTGCGCTCTCTAACGAGGCCTCACGCTCCTTGAGTTCGCCGGCCATGTCATTGAACGAGGTGGACAATTCGCCGATTTCGTCGCTGGACTCGATCGCGACGTTGACGTCGAAATCGCCCTTGCCAATGTTGCGAACTGCCTTTGACAGGCGCTCCAGCGGCCGCGTGATCCGCCGGGACAGGACAACACCCAGGATGGAAGCAAGGAGGACAATTACCAAGCCGACAAAGAAAAGATCATCAAGGAGCTGTCTCGCCGTCAGATAGGCGGCGCTCGCCGATATTCGCGTAATGATGGTCAGATTCCCGATCTGCGTTTTGGCTATCGCGGCTATGTAATCTTGTCCGTCGGCTGAATATTCGAATGCCCCGCTCGTACCGGCGCCCTCCCAACTCGCCAGTGCCTGGCGGGACCAATACACGGCATCTTGCGTGTCGCCAACGGCCAAAAGCGGCTTCTGATCAGGATCAAGCAACGCCGACTCAAACGGCCTGCCGTCGAGCAATACCCGTGAAAGCTCCTCAGATGACACGACCGCGATAACGGGCACATCTTTTTCCTCGTCCGGCAGCCGGTGACCAAACGTGAGGCTCACGGCCCCCCTGTCGCTGTCGTTGAGGGCGCTGCGCACTGTGACTGCGCCTTCGTCGCGCAACAGCGTGAGCGACGATAGCTCGAGCAACTCATCCGGCTCGATGTCTGCCTTGCGAAGGGCATCTTTGTTATACAACGAAAGCGGCTCTCTACCAGCGCCGATAGTTACCAGGGCAAGCAGGTCCGGGTAAGCGACAAATATCGGCTTCGCAAGCCTTTGCTTGGCAGCCGTGTCGATATAGTCGGCAAACAGAAATTCGGCAAGGACCCGGGCGGCACTCAGGTGACTACCCAGAGTCGTCTCAACGTCGGCCTGCATGTTGCTCGTTACAGCGACGTTGAAGTCCCGTACGTAAGCAATCTTGTCCTGCTGAAACAGGTTTGCCATTGTCACCGTAATGACGCCAACGACCAACATCAGTGTCAGCATCAGGGTAACCAGCACTTTTAATCGGATGGGGAATGAAAATTTAGTCATGGTCCTGTCACTTCGCGTTTACCAACAGTGGGACGTAACTTAGGTTTCCAACATCATCGACCGCCTTCACGACGATGAGGTTGGCGCCAGGCCTCAGTTCGACAGCGTGATCGATACGGCCACTTTGGTGCTCGATGGGTGCCTCATCGATGAAAACAATCGCTTCTTCATCGGTGCGTCCGTGCAGGCGCCAGGTACCCGCCTGGATGGTGTCGGGGGGCGGATCCACTTCAAGCGCCGGCGGAACGAGATCCTGTGTCATGTGCAATCGACGCACTGTGCTCCGGTCACTTTGCGACCAGCCAACACGACTGCGCACAAACCAGTAGTAGGTGCCGGCGCCCAGCGCGCTGTGTGTAAACGTCGTGCCAACGACATCGTCGTCAACGACGCGATCGGAAAACTCCCTATCCCGTGCGATAACGATGTGATACCGGTCGGCATCGGCGTTTTCGTTCCACGTGAATTGAACCTGCTGCGGCACATTACGGTAAGTTACGGCCATGTCGTTGGCCGGACCGGTCGTTTTCGGCGCCCGCGACCGAGTGATCACCTGAAGTTCCGATCCGGACGGGTCGATGGTGACGGATTGATGCTCGTCGATCGTCTTTCGTGCGCCGTCGCGGGCAATAATCTGCGCAGTCCCTTCATGAACATTGACCGTCGTCGACTCATCGTCGTTGACTGTTATCAGGAACCCGACATCATCACCGGTCGTGCGCGGTTGCAAGACAACCTCGCTGTTGGGCAGTTTGACGTCGAATCGCAAGGGCGATTTGCCAGCACTGGAAAGCTTGCCGGACAATTCGCCGGCGCTCATGACCAGCGCTGTGTTCTGCTCCGTCAAAAACGGATCGGCCACCTGCTGATTGAAGACGATCAGGGAGTTCGGGCCCATCGTCAGTTGGCTATCTTGATTGAGGACCATAACAGCAGTGGAGCGGGAAAAGGTCTGCACGGCGTCATTGCGCACGATCCTGTCACCAACGTCGGCATCTATCCAGGCCAGCGCATTGGCGCTGCGATGCTGCACATGCCGTTGAATCTTGAGAATCTCCCCCTCAAACAACGGCTCAAGCGCTGCGTCTTTGGCATTAAGGCCGAGTTCCACCTGTTCGCTCCGGAAAATGTCGGTCAAGATGCTCGTAGCCGGGTCGACGTGCAGTGACGTTCCAGACGGAAAGAACACCCTGATCAATACCATCAGAAAACCGAAAAACACGAGAATGCAGCCAGCCACCATGGCCATTTCCGAAAACCACACCACCTTTTTGCGGCGTCGATCGTCTTCGGATCGGCTGCCGTGGTCTGAATTCTGAATCGCTTTGTTTGTCGTCATCGTGTTTACCGTCAGTACATGCCCTGAACGCGGAGGAACCAGCCGTACTCCGAGTAGTCGCTGTCAAACCGGAGATCACTTGAGAAATCGGTGAAGTTGTATCCCACCCCTATGCCCAGGTGTTCGAAGGCGTCCCACATCACTTCGCCTAACCAGCCGGCACGGACGTCATCGGCTTCCTTCTGATGAAGCCGCCGGTACTCCGCGCCAAAGGAGAAATTCCGCGGTATGTCGAAGTTCAGCCGCTGAATGCTCAGCGATGTGTTTGTTTCAATAGCCGACAGGCCGTCCAGTTCGGTCAGCTTCCTCTTGAATGCCTGCTTGCCGACCCACTCGATGCGCTGGTGAAGCTGCACGGACCAGTCCGTCGATAAGAGGTCAGCAGTGCTGTCGTCGTAGCGAGGATCGATCTGCGCCGGGGTCGCATCGCTATCGAGGCTCGAGAGCTTGAAGAGTACATTCCAGCGATCATGATCAATTGGTCGAATCGCAAATCCGAGACTCGCCTCCTGGAATCTCGTCGATTGATCCGGCAGCAACAGGTCTTCCGACTTGCTCTGGCGATACTCGCCGAGGAACGTGAACGCCGGCCGCAATTTCACCTCGCCATAGTTGAACGTGGCGAACTGGTCGAGCGATTTAATGCCTCGCTGTTGTCGCCATTCGTTTCGCGTATTGAACTTGATGCCGTTGCGGTCAAAGCTGGCACCGCCGATCAACGCATTCAGTTCGTCTTCGCCCCCGTCGAGCGCCTGCAGCGTTGTCTGTTCGCCGGACACGAGCAGCGACAATCCATCCGTAACAGACCAGTCGCGCCTGATGCCGGTTATCGAGCGAAGGCCGCGCTGATTGCCAGTGCGATCCCATTGATATTCGCTATAGACAGTGCCGCCGGCGCCGAACGGCGCTTCAGCGCCGAGCACCGTTTTAGCAGCGTCATCGGACGACTCCGGTCCAAGCAACTGCTGTTGCGCGTAGAGCCTGCCGAATGCCGTGTCCCAACTGGCGCCTCCCTGGAATGCCTCGCCGTCGGCACTCACGACGACACGGCCGGAAAGCAGCAGCTTCTCCTTGAAAGCGTATTCCACACCCGCGGCCGACTGCGTTGTCGCATCGCCGGACATCGATTGCTGATGTTCCAATGAAACCGTCACACTATCGGTCCAGTCGTATTGCGCGCGCACCGCAACAGCAGATCCGCTGGCCCCCAGGGTGCTGACCTGCCGATCGAGATACTCGCCCTCCAGTACCAGTCGGTCGCGGCTATGACGCCAGTTCAGCGTTGTTTGCGTCGACGACATGCCTGGACCCTGGAGCTGATCGTCGATGCGCAACAGTACCGAATTGAGGTCGTTTAACTTGTAATTCAGTACGGCGCCATACTGGCGATCATCATTCAGCGAGAAGTTGCCATTGGAAATGAAGCCGGCATCCAGGTGCCTGTAGTATGCGCTGCCCAGCAGGCGGCCCGGTGATCCGAACCAGGCACCCGCATCGAATTCGGCAGCCAGCTTGTATGCCGAACCATCCTGTGCAGTGCCAGCCGTTACCGGTGAGAATTCAAGGCCACCGTCATCGCTGCGAAATACCAGCGAGTCCGTGCCCTCGGACTGGGCGTACTCGGCGACGATGCGCGCCGTCTGGAGTTTGACTTCCATGTCCACGCCGTCGAGCGTGTACTGCTCCGCGCCGCCGCCATCTTCAACGTGGATACCACCTATGTTAAGACGCCCATCAGCGAATCGCTGCTTGAAGCGAGCACCGCTGATGCCGACTTCGAGCCCATCGACAGGCGTCTCGTAATCCACCTGGATCGTGACCGGGTTGCCGGAGAGCAAGTTCGCCCCAATCAATGTACCGTCAGCGATAACGCTCGAGATCGGCCGCGTGAACCAGAGTCGTCCTTCTCTGTACCTGATGGTGTAATCCACATTCCGTTGCTGCGTTATGCGTTGCAATAGAAGCCCTGTGTGCTGGTCGTGCACGAGCAATGACACTTGTTCACTGCCCTGGATAATGTCGGTTTGACTGAGGAAGTACAGTGAGCCACCGGTCGCCAAAATTTCGTCGCGCACCGGGATCTGATCGACCTCCGCCACGAATACCTCGGCTTCCGTGTTGGGTTCGTCGGCGGCGGTCGTGCCTTGCGAGCGCCACGCACCACGGGCGCCATACAAGGTGCGTTGATACGCCGTCAGTTCGGTATCGGTGAAGTTCAGCGCGTAGTTGCCGACGACGGCGTCGACTTGGTCGCCTTCCAGCGCAAGGTAAAATTTGCCCTGCGACTCGGCGTCATAGACGAGGGTACTGTCGTCGCCATAAACCGGGTAAATCGTGTCTGGATCGAGATTGGTGAACAGGCGCTCGTTTTCGATCGAGTCGATTTCGCTGAACAACTCATCGCTGTCGCTTGATCCGCTGTCGTAAGCGGCCGTGATCAGGTATTTGCCGAGCACGGTTCCCTTCATGTAAAGCGCAACCCTGCCCTCGGTCTTGGTCTCATCGACGCTGTCCGCACCTGCTGCCTGCAGATTGCCTTCACGAGATATCTGGCTGACCTTGCCGTCGGCCAACGCCATGATGAACAGGGCATTGCCCGTGTATTCAATATCTCGCGTTATGCGGCCGGCGTGCCCGTCCTGGTCGCTTACGATCGCGACAATTGAATTCATTCCGAAACGCAGCGGCATTGTAGTAGTGAAATGGCCGTTCTCGTCCACTTCCACCGGCTGCGCGTTGATCTTGACGGTATTGCCGCGATCCGTGTAACCGGGCACTACCAGGTTCGCGCTGCGCATGGCTACGCCTGCCGGCGGCAATTGCAGGACGAGTTTGGGAATCGGATCCACAGCGACAATCGGTACGCCATCGTTGTTTGTCTTGACCGAGACCTGCACATTGGCGTAGCGCACAAATCCCTGCGCGTTTCTCGCACTCAGCACAAATGCGTTTCGTCCGGGTTTCAAGTTCAGTTGCGCCTCAATTCTCCCCGTCGCGTCGACCGCGAGCGCTTTCCCGTCGAGCTCGACGTGATTACCGATATCCGTCCTGCCGACCAGGCGATAGGCGTATTCGGCGTCGGATGGCACGAGGCCGGTCGCACGAGTCCACGATTGCCCCTCTGCAAACGGCCGGACTTCCGTGTCGCTCGGTTTGGTAAACTGCAACATCGGTAGCGCTATCGTCCTTTCGACGCCACGTCCGACCTCATCGGTCAATTTCAGGTGGACCATATCCGTGTCCGGGCCGTCCAGCTGGCTGTCGAATTGCCCGTAGCTGCCGAGCTCCAAAGTTTTGCCGTTCATTACCGCACGCAGTTCATTCGTCCGTAACTGGTACAGACGTGTTCGTTCGACCTCCGTCAACTCGCCGACAATCTCCACTCTGCGATTCATCTGCCTGCCCACCGCGGATTCGTTGCTGGCGATGGGTTCGTCCTCACTAAAGCCATTGACGATGAATCGGCTCGGAGAAATGCCCTGGACATTGACGAGGTAATTGAACGCCGACCTCGCCCGCCTTTCCGAAAGATCCTGGTTGTACTCATGCGAGCCGATCGAGTCCGTGTGTCCGTTAATCTGCACAACTTCTTCGGGATGCGCGTGCATGATCGCCGCCGTTTCGGCAAGGAGGTCCTTGGCTTGATCGCTTAGCTCCTCGGAGGCGACCACGAACGCACCACCGCTGAGTCTTAGTAAAACGGCGGTGTCGCGATTGACGCCGAACATGCCGCGGCTGCTTGTCACACGCAGGTTGGGCTCCTCGATCTCCAGTTGATAGAAGTACACGAAACCTGGCCTCAGGAGTTTCTGTATCTCGATGGCGTCATCCCAATTCACGCGGTCCGGCAGCTCACCCTGGCCGCTGATGCTTTTCACAATGGTGTCTTCGTCACGCCAAATATTGAGTGTCCACCGATCGACCGGCCGGTCGGGAACAGTCCCATCCAGCACGAATCGCAATGGCCCGACTTGCCCGTCTTCCCTTATGTGAATGATGGCGTTGCTATCCGCGTCCAGCAGCGAGACATTGACGCCGGCGAACCTCAGCGGCACGCCGTTGACAATGGCACTCAGGTCGCTCGCGCTGCCTGCGATCTGGGCCGGCAGCTCATCGTTAACGCTGTCCAGGGACATGCCAAATTCGCCGTCACGGCCGATGGACTCAGTGTCGAAGTTGTAGTTGACGCCGAAATTCGCTTTGGCGATTAAGCCTTCCGTCACGCTCAGGACCTTCTTGTCGCGGCCGGTGACACTGGCATTGGCGGCGATGCTGTGGATATTCAATTTGACCATGCGCTGGCCGGGTTTGACGGCCGGGAAGTGGTAGCGGCCGTAAGCGTCGGTCAGGACATAGGTGCCATTGTCCAGCGCTACCATCGCACCGCTGATGCCGGGCTCGCCGCGGTCCTGCCAGCCGTTACCGTCCAGATCATCGAAGACCTTGCCGATCACAGTACCGAGGTCGAATATCGGATCGGCCGTGATTTCCAGATCGACGCTGACCGGCTGAGATATCGTGCACGCATCGCAGACATCGATCGCGACAGCGCGGTTGCCGTAGGAGCCGATTCTTGCACCGGCACCGACGATCATGCTGTACGACAGGGTGTGATAGCCGCCCTCGCCGGGGTCGGCGACACCATTGCCGTTGCCATCTGCCAGCGCCGCTACATCGCCGATGTCGAACACTATCGGTGGTCCCGGCAACGGATCGGCAATGACATTTCCATCGAGGCGTGCCGTGTCGGGCACGTAAGCAAGCACCGGTGATGCCTGGTCAACGATGCGCACATTGCTAACCGTGTCAGTGGTCGTGTTCTGGATAGTTATCGTATAGGTCACGACGTCGCCGACCGTCGCCCTGTCCGGATGGACGGTCTTGGTCAGTTGCAGGACCTCGCTGGCTGTAAAAAAGACCTGCGGCTGATCATTCAGCAGAACGGTGTCGGCCACTTCTGTTGCCATTACCTGGGCAGTGCCGGTCAGCGTTGAGCGGATCTCGCCGGTCGTCACGCCATTGAGGTCTGTTGGGTTGAGCGGTTGTGTGACCATGTCGAGTGCGCCGCGACTCGATGCGAGCGTCACGACCCGGCCTGCGATCGGCAGGTTGTTGCCGTAACGCAATGTCACCGTGATGGTACTAAAGGCGATGCCGTCAGCAGTGACGACAGGCGGATCCACGGTCACGGTAGAATTGTTCGGATCTACAGTATTTAATCTGTTAAGCGTTACGGTTGCCTGCGACAGATCGAGGCTCAGCGTGTTCAGCTCGCTGCTCGCCGAATTTTGCAGGAGCTGTGCAAGCGCCAGCCCTGGCAGCAGCATGCACACGCCGACGGCGAGTCTGCCGGCTGAAATAATTTGTCGGATGAGGCGGCCCATCAGTTGACCGTCACCCGGAATCGAATTGCCCATTGTGTCTGGGCTGGTATTGCCAGTGGCTGGTTCACTTGTCCTGCCACTTCACCAACCGTCAGCCGGTCAAGACCGGCGGGACCGCCGCTGTCGAGCACCGACGCTTCGTCGTCCGGCGCGCCGAGGGCGTCGTTGAGGGGCGTCCAGATACCTGCCCAGCGGGCAACGGCATCCGAGCCGCTCACAACAGTTGTCGCTTCCAGACTGTTGGCTATGTATGTGAATTGGGTCTCGTCTATCGCATCCTCGATCGTCAGGCGATAGGCGGTAAAGTCGGTGATGTTGTCGACGTACAGTACGAAGTAGATTTCCTGGTTCGCCACAACATCCGCTCCGGCAGCCAAAACGCTGCCTGCGGGATCGCGTGCTTCTTTAACCAGTGCCAATTGCACGGAGTTGATCTCGATCTGTGCCGGTCCTGAACCGTCACCGCCGACCAACGTGCCGTTATTGAGGCCGCCGATTCCACCCGTCGCGGAATTCGTGTCCGCATGAACCCCTGCCGGTCCGCAGACGAACCAGCACAACAGCGTGAGCCACGCTATCGATTTGCGGGATTTGCGTGTCAAAGCATTCGCTTCATTTCTGGTGCGAGGTGGCGCACGCATCAGCGCCGCAGACTTGCGCCTGCGTTTGAGATGTGGTGACCATCGTCTGCGCGCGATCACGAGAACTTCACCGGGATCCAACGCGCATCGACGCCACCATCGCTGGTGATGTCGGCACCATTAACGGGTTCGCGTTCTGCGTCTCAGGCGTTCACGCCAGAAACAGCAGATTCAACGCTATTCCGTTACTGCACCTGTACCGTTAGGACAACCGCCAAAACGGAGTTAGCCGCTGCATCCTGCTGGTCATTCGCCTGATTGTCGTTACCGACGTCGACCGTGGTACCGACGAAGCTGACGCTATCCCCGGCCGCAACTCCATCCGTTCCCGCTGCGAGAACGCGTGCAGAGTTGTAGATGGCGAGTTCTTCAGCCGCATCACAAACCGCTGCTGCACACTCGGCAACCGAGTTGTCAACACGTATGGTGCCGGCCGTGTAAAGGAACAATGCGCCCAGAACGTCCTCGATCGTCACGTCGGCGATGACCAGATCAGACCGGTTGTTGACGTAGATCATGAAGTCAACGTCCGTGCCCGTCGACAGCGAGGCGCCACTGGGCAGCGGTGTTTGGTCAGCCGTCAAGAACGCCGTTTTGACCAAGGTCAGGGCACCAACGCTGAACAATTGAAACACGTTCGAGTCGACCAGTGCAGCATCGGCACCTGCGACATCACCAATACCGGTATTGTCTTCGGCCTGTGCCACGTGACTCAGAATCAGAAAGACTCCGAGCGTGAATGCAGCAACATGCTGCAAGGATTTTCTATATTGCGATTGCATAGGTTTTCTCCTCTAGAGGGGGTCCTCACCCCTTTCACTAAAAAAAGGCCCACACCAATTCGGGCAGGCCATAGTGCTCACAAGTCACTTCGGCAACCGGTCGGCCGTATCTCTTAAGGATTTAGGCCACCGGTATTGCGAACTCCACCTTTCAGCGAAGTAGCCCTTATCGGTGTTGCTTCCCCTTGATGTGTTTGTTTAGGTCAGAAGCATTGCTCCTCACTCATCGTGTTCGTAAAAGTGGTTCGGTTCATGGCATCTTCACCGAGAATAAAATGGCCCAGACCTTATCGGCATCGATGTTCAAAGTTGCGTTGCCCACGTTACCGTTACCGGCATCTACGCTCAGACTCGCGAGCGTGTAGCTCGCCACGTCGCCGTCCGCGGCATCCGACAAGAAAGCGGCGCCATCCACGGCGGTGAAGATCGCCTGTTCCTCCGCTGCCGTGCAGCTAGCCGCCGCACACTCGGCAACCGAGTTGTCCACCTGAATGGTTCCCGCCTGATACTGGAAAGCCGGGTCCAGCACGTCGCGCACGGTGACATCGCCAGTGGCGGGACCCAGGTTGTTGATGTACAGCAGGAATTTGAATTCGATACCGCTCGGAATGTTCGCGCCGGTCGGTATCGGCGTGCCATCGGTCCAGAAGGCTGTCTTGGTGAGCGTTGACGGCGGCAGAAAATCGAAGCCGCAAATACTCGGCCGGTCGGACGGCATCATGGCCATATTCATGTACATGCGCTTGCCGTTAATAACGTCGAGATCGGCGCCGCTGTAGTCGTGTCCACCGAGATACATGACGTTGCTGCCATCCCCAGCCACCAATTTGGAGACTGTGGCGATATACCGATCCGGGTCGGTCGCGTTGTGCACGTGACTGTGAGTACCGTTTTGGAAGACCGAACCTGCTGCGAGTTCATAATCGGTGACAGTACCGCTTTCATCGGCAAGGGCGCCCTGGAACTGGCTGTAGGCCAGATCGGAGTTGGGATAGACAAGGCTGGTATTGTCCAGGTCGTTCTCGACGATGCCGAGGGTGGTCTGGAACAGACCATGGGTCGTGTTGTTCTCATAACTTGTGACGGCCACACACTGCGCCAGGAAGTTGCCGCCGCTCTCAGTGAACTGGCGAACCGCGTCGGTTTCCGTGTCGTTCGTGGTCGTGTCCCAGTGCGGTTCGCTGACACTCGTGAAACAGGCGTTTGCGTTCACGGTGAGCAGCGTCGTGGCCGAGATCTCGGCATACTGGACACCCGCGACGAATCCGGCCTCTGCCAGTATGTCGATGTGGATGTCGGAGTTGCCGCCGTCGTCTTGTACACCGACCTTTTTCTTCTGGTACAGCGTAAAGCGCACATCTACCATGACGTCGGCGGTCGTCTCGTAGACCGCGACGTTGTTGCCGAAGGCCGTAATGTGCGGCAATGCAGCAGCGGCCTGATCGCGGTGGATGATGAACGGTCCGGCCCGAAAATCCAGCGTGGCAGGACCGATCGCGGTAGGCAAAATACGCTGGGCCGCTACCGTAAAGTCGATGCCATCCTTTGCTTTGCCGGCACGAATGGCCCACTTGACGGGGATCTCTTGCCACAACAGGTCATTGGCCAGGCCGTAGGCTTTCAGGTTAAACACCGCGCCGATGTTCTGCTTGTCGTTATCCATTGCAATGATCAGCGAACCGGACGGGATCAGTTCCATGTTCGCGGTGGGTGGCGGCAGTTCGGCCCGCGCCGTCGCCATGATCGACAGCGCGAGCAGCACGATACATAACAGCGGGAGTCCGTCGACTTTCACGCTTACCATTTTCAATACCCTGCTCATGATCATCTATCTACCAATCTCATCCGGCACAGCATCACGCTCTGGACAACCCTCGCCAGGCGCAATTAGTTCCTAATACTAGATATTTAGTGGCGTTATGACCGTGAACAGCATGCCAATAGGCGTAGGATTTCCGACTCAAAGTGAGACCCGAATCACAACATTGGAATATGTTATGAAAAACCAGCTTTTGCAGGTGGATGGCAGGGTCCGAAAATTAACTGGGACAGACTACGTTTAGTGTGCCAAAAAGAGTCTCACTTGCGAGAAAGTGGTGGGCCCCCGGGGACTCGAACCCCGAACCAATAGATTAAGAGTCTACTGCTCTGCCAATTGAGCTAGAGGCCCTTCCTCTGAAACAATCGCCGGATTGGCGAGTCCAAGGATGGTGGACGCGCGATATTAACAAAAAACTGGGGAATGCGGCATGAAAAAAATAGTTCTGGTAGCACTGATTTTCGTAGCCTCGACAGCGCTCGCTGAATTGACTGAGGAGGTCCGCTGTCGCGAGATCGGCTTCAGCAAGTCGGTTGAATCTCAAAATGCCGAGAAGTTCGTGTCATTCATCGATGCCGATGCCCGATTCGTCGGCAACTCCGCAATGCGAGGCACGGCGGCAATTGCGGAAGCGTGGGGCATATTTTTTACAGATAACGGCACATCGATTAAATGGCGTCCGCGATTCGTCGAGGTGCTCGAGGACGGCAAGCTGGCGTTAACTCGCGGTCCGTTCCGGATGATAACGACAGACGAAGAAGGTGTAGAGACCGAACACTGGGGTACCTTCAATTCCGTCTGGCGACTGAACGCTGACGGCGTGTGGAGAGTCGTGTTCGATGCAGGCAGCGACGCCAACGAGGCGCCATCGGATGAGATAAGGGCGCTGTTGGAGCAGGAGGAT
>Ga0255054_10001433_pt1 | contig 14006 bp, 8 predicted proteins | sample JV7_2_23_MG_FD_188634 | JGI IMG/M metagenome (GOLD analysis project Ga0255054, IMG submission 188634) | Seawater microbial communities from Jervis Inlet, British Columbia, Canada - JV7_2_23 | ecosystem: Environmental > Aquatic > Marine > Inlet | place: Canada: British Columbia | collected...
GCAGGTTACCCATGCAAAATTGTTGAGTTCGAATCCCTTGTCGAAATGGGCGGCCGTGGTGGCGATCATTTCCTGGGTGCCAGGCTCGGTCCCTTGCCTGATAACCGTTTCGATAGGGCCGACACCTTGTCGACTGCCGCACCACATACCATCGAAATCTCTTCCGCCAGGGTATGTCGCGCTCAGGAAATCGACTGTCCAGCCATCGAGATTGACGCAATCAATGAAGTCGTCTCTACCCTGGGCTGGCTTGCAGAAATGTTCCTGCGAGGGGTAGTAAGGATAGGAAATCGAGCCTTCTCCATCACCGTTATCGACGGAGTACTGGCTCCAGATATTGCCCTGGCAGACGTGAATGTCTTCCTCTTCGGCCAGGAATCGTTGGTTTTCGGCAGCAAGAAAACCTGCGACGACACTTTGGGGGCGGTATCCGTCGCCGACCATTTCCGAAACCATTTGTAAGCCTTCGTGTAAGTCGCGATTCACCTGCTCACGGGTGTTGTACATATTGGCAAAGTAGCCGCCGGGGATGAATGTAATCTCGTCGCCGTATTTTCTGTGATAGGAGACCACCAGCTTCCTCAGATCCCGGTAGTTGGGGCGTTCATCCTTGAGCGCAAGCCAACTGAAGGCCCAGGTAATGCGCGCCCCCGGCCAACCGTGTTCCACGGTTTCTCGAAAAGTACGGGCTTCTTCCGGGCCGTGAATATGCGATTCATCTTCACCGTTCGTAACGTCGCGTGACGTTTCAATCTGATTGACGCGCACTACGGTGGTGAAAGTAAAGAAACGATTTCCCAGGAGCTGAAGCCCCGGCTCCGGCGACGATCTGGCGGTGCTTTCAGGGAGATCGCCGGCTGCCAATGATGTCCTGGCCGTCAAGAAGGCAGGCAGTATTGCACCTAGTACAGAGAGTATCTTGCGTCTGGTTTTGTCCAACTTTTTCCCTGTTAGCAACAAGCCTGTCGTCGCAATTGACTTTACGCTCATTTATGAACATATTTAATCATAATTAATCGTGCGGGCGTCGAACAGAAGAAATGAACCCGATTTCGCAAGACGTTGCCAGAATATATGTCTGTGTTGCAGTGGTGGCTCTCGCGGCCCTGACTGCTGCCTGTACTGACAGCACTACACCAGGAAAGAAGGACACCCGGCCTAACATTTTATTCATCATGTCCGATGATCATTCCGAGCGGGCCATCGGCGCTTACGGAAGTACGTTGATCAGTACCCCCAACATCGACCGGATCGCTGATGAGGGCGTGATCTTTAGAGAATCGTTTGTGGCGAATTCAATTTGTGGTCCATCGCGGGCAATCATGTTGACCGGCAAGCACAGCCATAAGAACGGCTTTCGAGACAACGACGATCAATTCGACGGAAGCCAGCCAACCTACCCGCTATACCTGCAACAGGCAGGTTACGCTACCGCTGTTGTGGGCAAATGGCATCTGCGCACAAAGCCGGTCGGTTTTGACTACTGGGAGATTCTGCGTGGCCAGGGGCAATACTACTCGCCCGAATTCATAACGAACGTTGCCGCCGATATGACGGCGGAGATAATCGTCAAGGATGAATCCGGACAGGTTGTGGAAGTCGAGCTGGAGAATCGTTATGACGGTGAGTACGTTACGACCAAGACTGCAGACCTGGCCCTGAACTTCCTGGAGAACAGAGATGAGTCCAGGCCCTTCCTCCTGATCTACAACCACAAGGCGCCGCACCGAAACTGGATGCCGGACGTTGACGAGTTGGGCGAGATCGACACGTCTAACTTCAAGGTGCCCGATAATTTCTACGATAGTTATGAGGGTCGTCCCGGCGCCGCAGCTCAGGAGCTGGAAATTAACGACATGTACCTTTCCTATGACCTCAAGCTCGAACAACATGAGTACGAGGGCGATTTGGAAGACATGGCCGACGGCTGGGCAGAGTATTGGACATCGAAATTCTACGGCCGCATGTCCGAGGAACAGAAGGCCAAGTGGGATGCCTATTACGCCGAGGCCAATAAGGAATATCAATCCGTAAAGCTTGACGCCAAGGCACTGCTCGAATGGAAGTATCGCCGCTACATGCATGAATACCTGGGGACCATTCATTCCATGGACCGCAACATCGGTCGTGTGCTGGACTACCTCGACGAGGCGGGCCTCGCCGAGAATACAATCGTTGTCTACACGTCAGACCAGGGCTTTTATCTCGGCGAGCATGGCTGGTTCGACAAGCGCTACATGTACGAAGAAAGCATGCGAACACCTTTGGTGGTTCGCTACCCGGTAGGCGTCGAACCCGGTCAGACGGTAACCGAGATGGTGCAGAATATTGACTACGCGCCGACGTTGCTCGAATTCGCCGGGGTGCCCGTGCCGGAAGGTATGCAGGGCCTGTCATTAAAAGGTCTGCTGACGGGCGAGTCAGAGACATTGAACCGGGATGAGCTCTACTATCATTATTACGAAGGCATCGAAAAGACGCACAACGTCGCCAAACAGTACGGCGTTCGAACCAGGACTCACAAGCTGATACGGTTCAAGGACGTTGGAATGGACCACTGGGAAATGTACGATCTGCAGGACGACTCCGGTGAAATGCGAAACATCTACGATAATCCTGACTACCGAGATATTCGGCAGGAATTACACAGTAAATTGCAGGAACTGCGAACGCACTACGACGACAGTTCGGGAGAAGAATAGTCATGGAAAAAATATCACGTCGGGAAGCAATGATACGCCTCGGTATCGTGGCAGGCGGAGCGGCGGTGCTCACCGCGCCCAGGACAAGAGCACGGGCCGCCGATGGCAAAGACTCGCTCAACAAGTTCGATCGCCCGTTGACGGCGATTACGCTCGGTGCCGGTAACCGCGGTACGTTGTACGGCGATTACGCGGTCGAATACCCTGCGGAGCTCAAGATCGTCGGTGTTGCGGAACCCATCGTGGAGCGCAATGACTTTCATGCCAAGACACACAATATTCCCGACGAGAACCGCTTCGTAACCTGGGAGCATGTTCTTGAGCGGCCCAAGTTCGCCGACATGGTGGTCGTTTCCATGCCGGATGACCTGCACCACGAACCCTGCATTCAGGCAATGCGACTCGGCTATGACGTACTGCTCGAAAAGCCGATGGCACAAAGCGAGGCAGAATGTCTGGAAATCCTGAAGGTGCAGCAGGAGACGGGCAGGGTGGTCGGCATCGCCCACGTGCTTCGATACGCGCCGTACTTCATTGATATGCGAAAAGTCGTTCTCTCCGGCAAATTGGGAAGGATTGTCAACATGCAGCATATGGAGCCGATCGAGTGGCGCCACATGATGCATTCCTACGTCCGTGGCAACTGGCACGATTCCTCTATGACGACGCCGATCATTCTGGCCAAGAGCTGCCACGATCTCGACATCATGCGCTGGATCATGGATGAGCCCTGCGACAAGATCGTCGGCTTCGGAGACCTGTCATTTTACAAGCGCGAGAACGCACCGGAGGGCAGCGGTGATCGTTGCCTCGATTGCGCGGTCGAAACAAGTTGCGCGTACTCGGCCAAGCGGATGTATTTGCAGGACAAGGAGCGTCTTTACGCCATCATGCCGGTCGTTCCCGACCTCTCCAGGATCTCGGCAGGCACGCCGAAGATGGAGCAGCTCGAGAAGAAGATCCTGCATTCACTCAAGACCACGAACTACGGTCGTTGCGCGTTCAAGATGGAAAACGACCAGCCCGAACATCTTGCCTGTGCGATGGAATTCCGCAGCGGTGCGACCGCCACGTTCAATATGGATGGATTCACCAGCTATCACGGACGACGTACCCGTTTGATGGGTACAAAAGGCGACCTGGTCGGTGATATGGACACCTTCACCTACACCGACTACATGACGAAGAAGTCGCCGGTCGGCGCCATCTCCTTGAGGAAGTCTTTCACCTGGGACATTTCAGTTTCGGATGTCAAAGGCTATGAGGACAGCGGCCACGGCGGTGGCGACTATCGCTTCGTCAGTGATCTGTTGCGGGCGGTTTACCACCGCGACGAGTCGCTGTTAACCAGTACCGTTACGGCGTCGGTCGAAAGCCACGTGATGGGTTTCAGGATTGAGAAAAGCCGCAAGGGTGGCGGTGTGCAAGAGGTCAACGTGTAATCCGGCATGATTGCTTTTCGCATCGCAATCACCTGCGCCCTTCTGCTGACAGTGTTCAGCCTGCACGCGCAGGACGCGGAAGACGCTAGCTGGATCTCTCACCCGGATATCTCGGGACACGAGTACGGCGTCTATCATTTTCGTAAGACTGTTGAGCTTGCGGCCGCGCCTGAGCATTTCAACGTTCACGTTTCTGCGGACAACCGCTACCGCCTCTATGTGAATGGAGTTTCCGTGGCGGCGGGGCCGCAACGTTCGGATGTGATGCATTGGCGTTACGAGGAACTTGATCTGGCGCCGTACTTGCGCGCGGGCAGCAACGTGATCGCCGCCGTGGTCTGGCACTGGGGTGAACACAAGCCGGTCGCCCAGCACAGTCACCAAACGGGTTTTCTGATTCGCGGAGCCACCGCCGAAGAGCCCCTGATCGACACAGGCACCACCGCGTGGAAATCTTTTGCGAACCGTGCTTACAGCGCCTTGCCTGTGACCAGAGAGCAAGTCGGCGGATACTACGCGAGTCCTCCAGGCGAATCGCTTGAGGCTGGCTTGTATCCCTGGGGTTGGCAGGACTCCGACTTTGATGATTCTGCCTGGCACGACGCTAAAATCGTTCGCGTGGTTAGAGACCGCGGGAGTTTTCCGTATAACGCCGGCGGCTGGCAGTTGGTGCCTCGCTCAATTCCCGCGATGGACGAACATCCGGTGCACTTTGAGTCCGTACGGCGCACTTTCGGTGTAACGACTGATGGAAAATTCCTGAACGACGCGGGCACCCTTGTCGTTCCAGCTGATACCGAAGCGACGTTGCTGTTGGATCAATCGCACCTCACCAACGCTTATTTCAGGATGGAAACCAGTCGCGGCGCAGGCAGTCAGATTTCCGTGACGTACGCGGAAGCGCTGAAAGATGAAAACGGCATCAAAGGCCACCGGGATGAGATAGAAGGCAAATCGATTTTCGGCATCGTGGATCAGTTTCAAATCGGTGGTGGCGAGAATCGCCAGTATCAAACCCTGTGGTTTCGAACCTACCGCTATGTTGAGTTGAATATTGAAACCGGTAACGAGGCTCTCGAGATTCACAACGTTGGTGGCCTGTATACAGCCTACCCCTATTCGTTGAATGCCAAATTCGACAGTGATCTCCCCTGGCTTGAAGATATGTGGCAAATCAACTGGCGCGTGCTGCGGCTATGCGCCTGGGAAACCTATTTCGACACACCGTATTACGAACAGCTTCAATATATTGGTGATACCCGCCTGCAGGCGCTGCTGTCACTCTATATGAGCGGTGACGACCGCCTGATGCGACAAGCGCTGACGCATTTTGATTACTCGCGTATTCCGGAGGGCATTACGGCCAGCCGCTACCCGTCTGATCTCGGACAGTACATTCCGACGTTCTCGCTCTTTTGGGTGGCCATGGTCCATGACTACTGGATGCACAGGGACGACAATTTTTACGTTCGCGGCCTGATGCCGGGAGTTGCGAACGTATTGACCTGGTTCGAAGGCAAGGTTGATGAAACGGGTCTTGTTGGCCCCTTGCCCTGGTGGCCGTTTGCCGATTGGGCGGATAGTTGGCCTGGCGGCATGGCCCCTGGCGGAAAAGACGGTCACTCGGTGTTGATCACGCTGCAATACGCCTACGCGCTGCAGCGGGCCGTCGAACTCGAAAGGACATTTGGTGGCGCGGAAGAGGCCGATCGATTGCAGGCCTTGGCGAACGCCCTGTTGGAGGCGGTACGAAGCAAGGCCTGGGACGCTGACAGAGGGTTGTTCCGCGACTCACTGGAAAATGCGACGTTCAGCCAGCACACGAATACGATGGCGATCCTGACCGGTGCGGCGCCGGGTGACGAACGCCGTGCCATCATGGAACGCGTACTGGAGGACAAGTCCCTTACGCAGGCAGGCTACTATTTCAGCTTCTATATCCTTGAGGCGATGCGCGAAGCGGGGCTGGGACACCGATATATCGAGCAACTCGAACCGTGGCAGGACATGCTGGCGTTGGGCCTGACAACGACGCCGGAAAAACCACCGCCATCACGCACCGACTCACACGCCTGGGCGGCGCACCCCAACTATGGGTTGCTGGCAACCGTATTGGGCATTCGACCCGCTGCGCCGGGATTCAAGTCGGTTGCGATTTCACCAAACCTCGGTCCCTTGCAAGAGGCTGAAGGACAAATGCCCCATCCACTTGGCGAGATAGATGTATCGCTGAAGCGTGTTGGTCCAGATGGGATTAAAGCGAGTATCACGTTGCCGGACGGGCTGGAGGGCATTTTCGAATGGCGGGATGAGACGATCCATCTGCAATCCGGTGAGCAGGAAATCAATCGTTAGGTAGTGTGTCTGTGATACGGAAATGCATTTTCCTGATTGGCCTGGGGCTGCTAGTGACGGGCTGCTCTCAGGAGACCGCGCATCAACCTGCAAAGCCCAACATTGTGTTCTTCCTGATCGATGATCTGGGATGGCAAGACACTGGCTACATGGGAAGTACCTATTACGACACGCCGAGCATGGACAGCCTTGCTGCTCAGAGTATTCGCTTTGATCACGCCTATTCGGCCGCCGCAAACTGTGCACCGACACGCGCTGCAATCATGTCCGGTCAATACGCGCCGCGCACAGGAATTTATACAGTTCGAAAGCCGGATCGCGGCGAATCCGAGCGGCGCCGACTGATCCCGACTGAAAATACCTGGGACCTGGCAAACGATGTCGTCACCCTGGCCGAAAGCATGAAAGCGGCTGGCTACACGACAGCGTTTATGGGCAAATGGCACCTGGGAGACGGGGAAGAGGGCGGTCCCCTCATCCAGGGCTTCGATATCAATATCGGTGGCAACCGTTCAGGCGCAGAAAACTATTTTGCGCCCTACGAAAACCCGAACATGGAAGAAGGTCCGGATGGCGAATACCTCACCGACCGTCTGACCAACGAGGCTTTGCAATTCATTGAGGCGCAAGATTCTGAAACGCCTTTCTTCCTTTATCTCTCGCACTTTGCTGTACACACGCCCATAGAGGCCCCGGAAGACACGATTGCGAAATACACGAATCGCGAGGGCGATGACTTTCACAATGACCCCGAATACGGCGCGATGGTGGATCATGTTGATCAGGGTGTCGGCCGCATATTGAAGCTTCTCGAAGACAAGGGATTTGATGGCAATACGTTGATCGTCTTCACCAGCGACAATGGCGGCTACGGACCGGCGACCCAGTCGCCGGGTTTGCGTGGCGCGAAAGGGTATCCGTGGGAAGGTGGCAACCGCGTACCGCTGTTGATTCGAATGCCTGGCAAGATCGGCGCAGGACGTGTTGTCAACGAACCGGTTAACAGCATAGATTTTTTCCCAACCCTTGTTGAACTGGCGGGCAGCACAATGCCGCAGGGTCAGATTGCCGACGGCTTGAGTCTATCCCCGATTCTGAACGGCGGTAACGCGCTGGAGCGGGATGCTTTGTACTTCCATTTTCCGGCGTATCTGCAGGCCTACGAGGACGCTCCAGGCTGGCGCGCGACACCCTTTGGATCTATTCGTATGGGCCGTTACAAACTCATCGAGTTTTTTGAATTCGGCCAGCTCGAGCTGTATGACCTGGAAGAGGATAGCCTGGAGAGTAATAACATTGCTCTTGAGAGACCAGAGATAACAGCCAAGCTTTACGAACGCATGCAGGCATGGCGTGAAGAAACCAACGCACCCGTCCCGACCGAATTAAACCCGGAATACAATCCGGATTTAGCACCACAGGGATATATCACCTGGGCAGATGTGGTGGCCAAACTGTGATGTTGTGAAGAATCTGGGAGTGATGACATGAAGTGGAGAACATTCGTATTGATTGGCCTTGGTTTCTTGATTGCCGGCTGCGGTCAGGAACAACCGATTGATCCGGGGTCAGAGGCTGTCGACAGGCCCAACATCATTTTTATCCTGACCGATGACCAGCGCTTCGATTCTCTCGGTTACGCCGGCAATGACATCATTCACACGCCTGAAATGGACAAGCTGGCGAGAGAAGGCGTGTATTTCAAAAACGCGCTGGTCACAACGCCGATCTGTTCAGCGAGTCGTGCCAGCATCTTCAGCGGCCGCTATGAACGCGCTCACCGTTATACGTTCGGGCCTGACCCGTTGCCTCCGGAGTTTGTGGAAGACTCTTATCCGAACCTTCTGAAGAAGGCCGGGTATTACTCGGGGTTTATCGGCAAGTTCGGCGTGAAAATACCGGATTCGGAAGCCATGTTCGATGAATTCGAAGTTCTCTGGGTTGACGACGACCCTGATAACCCTGGCTTCTACCAAAAAGACAAAAAGCTCGACGGGGAAACAGTTCACCTCACCCGATACGCGGGCCAGAAGGCGCTCGACTTTATCGAGGCCGCACCTCGTGACAGACCTTTTGCCCTTTCCCTGAGTTTCAACGCGGCGCACGCGCACGACAGTTCAGAGCAACAATATTTCTGGCAGGACGAAGTGGCGCACCTTTACCGGGATATGATGATGCCCGACCCGGCGTTGGGAGACGATGAGTACTTCGAACGCCTGCCCGAGGCAGTTCGACAAGGATTCAACCGCGAACGCTGGTACTGGCGCTACGATACACCGGAAAAATACCAGCACAGCGTTAAGGGTTATTTTCGAATGCTCGCCGGTATCGATCTCGAGATCGCGAAGATTCGAAACAAGCTGGCTGAGACAGGTCAGGACGACAACACCGTCATTATCTTTATGGGCGACAACGGTTACTTTATGGGCGAACGGCAGTTGGCCGGAAAATGGTTGATGTACGACAGGTCAATCCGCGTGCCACTGATTATCTACGACCCAAGGGTTGATGAGCATCGCGATATCGATGATATGGCATTGAACATCGACGTCACTGCGACAATTGCAGATCTGGCCGGCGTTGATATACCTGTCGGCTATCATGGCAAGAGCCTGGTTCCAATTGTCACGGGCGATACGGAAACGCTTTCGCGGGACACTGTTCTGATCGAGCATCTCTGGGAGTTTGACAACATACCGCCGAGCGAGGGTGTGCGTACTGATGAATGGAAGTACCTGCGCTACGTTGACGAACCATCGATCGAAGAGTTGTACGACCTCCGCGAGGATCCCGAAGAGACGAACAACCTTGCCAACGATTCCGGTCATCATGAGACGCTGGTGGAGCTTCGAGCGAAACTGGATCAGTTGACCGAGCGCTATGGCCTGACATCGGGCAAATGAAGCGCTCGGTCGCAGTTTTCTTCGCAATACTATGTACGAACTCCTGCGGCGCCCCGGAGTCCGACCAACCCATCAATTTCCTGCTCATCACGGCGGATGATCTGGAGTGGTCGACCGTGGGTGTCTACGGCTCCCAGGTGGAGAACATCACTCCCCATATCGACAAGCTTGCGTCCGAGGGCCTTCGATTCACGAACGCTCACGTCAACATTGCCCTCTGCCAGCCCAGTCGGCAATCGCTGCTGACCGGCCGGTATCCACACAACAATGGCGCGCCGGGGTTCCAACCCATTGCAGATGACGTTCCCATCCTGCAAGAGAGCCTGAAAAGCGCCGGATATCTCAATGGCAGCATCGGCAAGACACGGCACCTGCAACCTGTCGAGCGATTTGACTGGGACCTGGGGCCGGACGCTGGCAACCCGGGAGAAGGCATCTGGATGCATCATCTCGGCAATGGCCGGGATGTCGAGTTGTATAAGAGTTACATGACCGAGTTTCTGCAACTCGCAAAGAAGAAGGAGCAGCCGTTCTGGTTGATGCTGAACACGCACGACCCGCACAAACCGTTTTACGGAGACGGGGGTGATGAATTCGACTATCCCGTCAGCCGCATTTACTCGTCTGAGGAAATAGAAGTCCCAGGGTTTCTGCCGGATCTGCCAGAGGTTCGCGAGGAACTCGCCAGGTATTACACCAGTGTCCGCCGTGCGGACGATATTGTCGGTGCAATTCTGAAAATACTTGAGGATGAGGGCTTCCTCGAAAACACACTGGTGATGTTTATCAGTGACAACGGCAGTTCCTTTCCATTTTCCAAAGCCAATGTGTACTTGAATAGCACCAAGACGCCGTGGATTATTCGGTGGCCGGGGAGAACAAAGCCCGGAACGGTCGACACGACACATTTCATTTCGGGCATTGATTACATGCCCACCGTCCTCGAAGCGGCCGGCCTGCAGCAAGTCGACAGCATGGACGGGGCATCTTTCCTGACGCTGCTCCAAGGGGGAAAGCAAGACTGGCGAACGTCAGTCTTCACCGAGATCAACACGCCTTTTAGTGGCATATCCCTGCATATGCGGGCGATCCAGAACGAGGACTTCGGCTATATCTACAACCCCTTCTTTGGCCATGAGAAAGTCGACGTTGAGGGCAACGATGGCCCGACCTGGACTGCGATGGTCGAAGCCGGAAAGACTGATCCTGCTATTCAGAAACGCGTAGACCTGTTTTCCAACCGCGAACCCGAAGAGCTATACCACTACAAGACTGATCCCGACGCGCTCAATAACCTGACCGGGGATCCGGCTTATGCGAACGTTCTGGCTGACTTGCGTCGGGAACTGGCCAACGAGATGGTCAGGACGGACGATTTCATGCTGGAGAAATTTCAACGCGAGTTTGGCGTTGGAGCCCCGCATCAATGACTAGAAAATTATCTATCCTGGGCTTCTTCATCGTCATCGCATGTTGCCTTGGCTGTATTGAAAACAGTACCGCGGATTCTTTGCCGCGCGAGAAAGAGAAATTCGACTTTGACTGGAAATTTTCGAAAGGAGATTTTCCTGACGCATCAAGAAAAGATTTTGACGACAGTCAATGGCAGCAGCTTGATGTGCCGCACGACTGGAGTATTTCGGATACATTTTCAGAGGATAACCCCACCGGACGGTCGGGTGGTTATGCCTCCGGAAGTGTTGCCTGGTACAGGAAGAATTTCACCTTAAATGATAAGGATGCTTCTTCAATAATTTCCATTGAATTTGGAGGTGTCTACGAAAATAGCGAGGTGTGGGTTAATGGCCAGTATTTGGGAAAACGCCCTTTTGGATATATCAGTTTTAATTACGACCTGACGCCTTATCTGAATCTTGAAGGCGAAAACGTAATAGCCGTTCGGGTTGATAATTCGAAACAGCCAAACGCGCGTTGGTATACAGGTTCTGGCATTTACAGGCACGTGTGGCTGATTACCACAAACAAACTACACATTGCCCGTCATGGCATTTTCGCCACTGCCAGGAAAATTGATGCTAATTCAGCGGTGCTGGAAGTACGTACAACCATTGAAAATAAAGATGACGAGAAACAGTTCACTTTGCTGAATCAATTGTATTCTGAAGACAATGAATTGGTTGCTCGATTCGAGTCCACAGCCGGGGCGTCTCGAAACAGCAAAGAAGAAATCGTTCAAATTCTCACCGTTGACAGTCCTGAATTATGGTCGCCTGACGACCCGAATTTGTACCGCCTGACATCTGCCGTAAAAGTTGGGGATGAAATTGTTGATGAGGTCAATACAACCATAGGAATACGTGAATTCAGATTTTCAGCTGACAGTGGCTTTTCCTTGAACGGGAAAAGCATGAAGTTCCAGGGTGTCAATAATCATAGCGACCTGGGAGCCCTGGGTGCTGCGCTGAACGACCGGGCCCTGGAGCGCAGGCTTGAAATCTTGAAAGCTATGGGTAGTAACGCTATTCGGACCGCCCACAACCCTCCTAGCGAGGAGTTGCTCGATATGGCAGACAGGATGGGTTTCATGGTAATCGATGAAGCCTTTGACGAGTGGCTGGGGTCATGGCCATTTGATGGAATCAAGAAGCCGGAAGGAAAAGTGCAGTATGGGTACCACCTCTATTTTGATGAATGGGCCGAGAAGGATCTTATCGAGTTAGTCAGGAGAGACCGAAATCATCCATCAGTCATTCTCTGGAGCGTGGGCAATGAAATACCGGACTCCACTATTGAAGTGGGAACCGAGCGCCTTAAGAAACTGATGGAAGTAGTAAGAAGGGAAGACCCCACCCGGCCAATTACTGCCGGGATTACCCACATGCACCTGGCGAACGCGACCGGGTTTGCAAGCCAGTTGGATGTCACGGGCTATAACGGGGGAGGCGGGTCGGCTTTCATGTATGAGGAAGACCACAAGAAATACCCGGACCGGATCTTCCTGGCGACCGAGGTGCCGCACTCGTTCCAAACCCGCGGTGTATACAGGACGCAATCGTGGTACAGGAGCCCGAATCCCCTCGGTGGGATTATGGAAGTCCCGAACCTGACTGAGGAAGAAGTGTTCGACGATGTACCAAAGTATTACAGCTCTTCCTACGATAACGCGATGGTGCGTATCGGGGCACGGGATTCATGGCGACGTACCCGGGACTTGCCGTACATGTGCGGGGAGTTTCGCTGGACAGGCTTTGATTACCTCGGAGAAACCATGTTCGGCTGGCCCGCCAAGTTCTGGAACTTCGGGATTATCGACATGTGCGGGTTTCCGAAGGACACCTACTATTTCTACCAAAGTCAGTGGACGGACGACCCGATGGTGCACATCCTTCCGCACTGGAACTGGAAAGGAAAGGAGGGCGTAGAAATCCCGGTTGTTGCCTATTCAAACTGCGACAGTGTCGAAGTCTTTCTGAACGGTAAGTCCCTGGGTGAGAAAGAGATGGGCGACAAAATGGACCTGGTTTGGCGAGTTCCTTATGAGCCCGGTGTTCTATCAGCAAAAGGTAAGCGGGACGGTGAGGTGGTTTACGAAACGCAAGTCGTGACCTCTGGTAGCCCCGCGAAGATTCAGTTGTTGGCGGACAGGGAGACTATTTCCGCGGACGGTCAGGATGTGGTGCATATTGAAGTCAATGTCCTGGACGCTGAGAATGTTTTCGTACCTGATGCTGCCAACAGAATGACATTCAAAGTGGAAGGCGACGCTTCAATTATCGCTGTCGACAACGGAGATCCGTTGAACGAGCATGGCTTTGACAGTACTTCGATCCGGGCGTTTAACGGGAAAAGCCTGGTGATCGTTCAATCGACAAAGGAGACGGGTCGGTTTACGTTGTTTGCAGAATCAGAAGGTCTGGTCGGTGCGCAGGTTCAAGTGACCGCCCACGGAGCTCAGGACGCACTCCGTCATGGGTCCGCCGCCATTCTTCGCTTGAAAACTAAAGGATATGGACATGCGTGTGACTGAAGTAGTAATCGCCGGTTTGGTCACCCTGACTGCTTTGATGGGGGGCTGTGCAGAAGATATCGATACTCAGGCTCCTCTGCAGGCGAGTCGCCCCAATATCGTTCTGGTGATGACGGACGACCAGGGCTACGGTGATTTGGGCATGCACGACAATCCTGTTGTGAAGACGCCTCCGACAAACCACTCGCCGCTTTCTACATCTATATCGAACGTCTTAAGTAAGGGGACTCATCAATCATGTTTGGAGCAGAACGTAAATGACGACGACTGAATCAGCGTCCAGGCCCCAAATCCTTACAAGAGACATGGTGCTCCCGTTTGTTCTCGTGGCGATTTTGTTTCCATTGTGGGGATTCGCCAACGATGTGACCAATCCGCTCGTAAAGGCGTTTAAGGACATCTTCCTTATCTCCAACACGCAAAGCAGCATGGTGCAATTCGCTTTTTATCTCGGCTACGGAATCATGGCGATTCCGGCGGCGATATTTATTCGCAGCTACAGTTACAAGTCGGGAATCTTACTGGGCCTGGGTTTGTACGCGGTCGGTGCGTCGTTGTTCATTCCGGCGAGCATTTATCAGGAGTTCTACTTCTTCCTCGCTGCGTTGTGCGTCCT
>Ga0255054_10001434_pt1 | contig 14006 bp, 14 predicted proteins | sample JV7_2_23_MG_FD_188634 | JGI IMG/M metagenome (GOLD analysis project Ga0255054, IMG submission 188634) | Seawater microbial communities from Jervis Inlet, British Columbia, Canada - JV7_2_23 | ecosystem: Environmental > Aquatic > Marine > Inlet | place: Canada: British Columbia | collected...
AATTCCGAGACGGTCCTTTCCGAATACATCGCCGCCCTCCGCCCCGCCGCAAAAGAAGGCAGGTGAACCAACGAACTGAAAGCAAAGGAGCAAAAGACAAAGATCAGAAAAACGGTTGACCGGTCATTCCATATCAACGCTCAGGCTAAGATGCGGGCGCTCAGCGAAATACACGGCGAGCCGTCAGCTTCAGCCTGTTGTTAGACAGCAGCATTAACAAGTTGACAGTCAAACCTCTCTTAGCCCAACGGAATCGGATAAAGTTTCAACGCGGCATGCCGAGCAATTCGCTTGAAGTCTTCGTCCGTAGTCAACAACGGTGAATTGGAAGAAATACACTGAGCGGCAATCAGACAGTCCACCGTCGCCGCTGCCACTCCGCCCTTCCGGCATGCGGTGGAAATCTTTGCCGCTTCAACGTGATGGTCCTTGTTGGCAAGGAGAAGAGGAAAACCATCGAGGATGCGTTGGAGCTTTTTTGCCTGTGAGACATCCCTCACGCCCGTGAGAAGTTCCTGGAATACAATCCCCGGGACCGCGAGGGGTTGATCATCTTTGATCATCCGACGCAACAACGACACCACCTTGGGTTCGCCGCCTGGGCGGGCACGCCGACGGAAGGCGAGCGACCAAACGGATGTATCGACGACGATCAACGGGCCTTGCGGAGCTTCTTGTGATCGAAGTTGGCGTCGAACTCGATCGAACCGAAGAGGTCAACGGATTCCATCCGCTTTTTCCGTTCGATATACTCCCGCAGGGCCTCGTTTACGGTTTCACGCTTAGTGCGGTGATGGCCGAGGCGCTGCGCCTTCTCGAGCAGGTCTGAATCAATGTGAAGATTGGTGGGCACTTTGCACCTCCCGAGGGGGTTTCACACATCATGTTACACAATCCGTCACTACCTGTAAATATGATACCCCCGAGGATTTCATCCTGTGTGGCTAACAGTTGATTAGACGGATGCGGTGATAATTGATATTGGCTGTTTCGGGATAAGTTGATATTGGCCGTTTCCGTATAGCATGGGTTTTGCAGATCCCCTTGTTGAAAGGAGGGGATGCCATGCTTGACGATGGAGATGGTTCCCGGGATGAGAAGAAATTTCCTGTGGACGAGTACCTGCGGGTTCTCTCGCAGACCTCGGTCCCGGTGGAGAGAAGGCAGTGGTACGTGAGATGGGTGGAGCGATTTGCGGCGTTTCTCGTGGAAAAGCCGATGGATGCGGCGGATCGTGACGACGCCGAAGCCTTCATCGCCTCCCTCGGTAGGAGACCGCGAACCGTGACGGAGCCCTTCTCTTGCTGAACGAAAGGGGCAGGGAAACGGCGCGGCAGGCGATGGTGGGGTGACCGGTCCTATGGCAGCCGGAGAATGTCGCTTTGGGCAAACAGGTGTCCCAGCGCAAGCCCAAGCGTTGGCCCTGCATAGAGCGACGGAGGGACGCTGATGTCGGCGAGGTAGAGCTCCCCCACGTTTGCTTTGACGCCCGGGGCGCGCAAACCTTCCTTGGGAAGGGCGAGCGTCATGGTCGCCGTCGCCTTGACCGCTGGGACGAAGACGGTGCCTGTCGTGGTATCGACACCGGAGGGGGCATCGAGGGAAAGGACAGGGGCGTTCTGCGCGTTCGCCCACCGGATCAGTTTCCCCGCGGTGCCGGTTGGCGCTCCCTGCAGGCTGTAACCGATCAGGCCGTCTAGGACCAGGTCCGCGGGATCGTCTCCGGCGACGGCTTCCCCGGGATGCACGGGGACGTTCATCCTCCGGAGAATGTCCAGCTGGTGGGCGGGAACCGGTGTGAAATTCCCATCGGGCCTGGTCACATGGACCGTTACCTGCGCGCCCCAGTTGTGCAGGCGCCGTGCGCAGACCAGCGCTCCTCCGCCGTTGCCTCCCGTTCCGGCGAGCACGACCACCTTCCTTCCGCGTGGGTCGCCGCCCAGGAAGCGGACTCTTGCCAGGTGAGCCAGGTTTCGCCCGGCATTCTCCATCATCCGGATCAGATCGATCCGGAAATCCTCCATCATGGCCCGGTCCACCTCGATCATCTGGGAGGTGGTCAGGTAGGGAACGACGCCCGTGTGGACCGGTATGGTCATGACCTTTGCCACGCAAGCCACTTGGACAGGATCTTCTTTACCGTGGGCGTAAGACGGGTTCGGTTGAAGGCATCGGCCAGCTTCTTGATCACCTCCCCCTGGGTCGGGTAGGGGTGAATGGTTTTTCCGATGGCGGAAAGCCCGAGACCGGCGGTGATGGCAAGGGAAAATTCATTGATCATTTCCCCGGCGTGGCTTGCGACGATGGTGGCACCCAGGATCTTGTCGCTCCCCTTGCGAAGATGAACGCGGGCGAACCCTTCCGCCTCCCCGTCGAGAAGCGCCCTGTCCACGTCGGCAAGGGGGACCGTCAGGGTGACGATCGGAATCCCCTTCTCTTTTGCATCGCCCTCATACATCCCCACGTGTGCGATCTCCGGATCGGTATAGGTGCACCACGGCACGACGAGTGCGGAACTTTTCTGCCTTCCCAGGAAGAGCGCGTTGGCGATCAGGATGCGGGCCAGGGCGTCGGCGGTATGGGTGAACTTGTAGGGGAAACAGATGTCGCCTGCGGCATAGACGCGGGGATTGGACGTCTGGAGCTTGTCGTTTACCTGGACGCCTCGCCTCGGGTGGTACGCAATCCCCGCCGACTCCAGGTTCAGGCCGTCCACGTTGGGGGCCCGTCCGATGCCGACGAGGATCTCGTCGACGCGAATCTCTCGTTTGCTCCCCTCCTGCTCGACGTGGAGGATTTTTTCTCCTCCTTCCTTCGATACCTGTACGACTTTCGCGTTCAGGACCAGGTCCACCCCTTCCGCCACAAAAGCGTCCTGCACGATGCCGGCGGCGTCCGGGTCTTCCCGGGGAAGGATATGGGCCCCCATCTCGAAGAGGGTTACACGGCTCCCGAGTCGGCCGAATGCCTGGGACAGCTCGCACCCGATCGGCCCGCCCCCGATGACGGCGAGCCTTCCGGGGAGTTCGGTCAGGGAGAATACCGTTTCGTTGGTGAGGTATCCTGCTTCCTCGATCCCCGGGATGGGGGGAGCCGCCGCCCTGGCGCCCGTGCAGATGGCGGCACGTTTGAACCGGAGGCGCGTGCCGTTTACCTCGATGACGTCTGGTCCGGCAAATCTCCCCTCGCCCAGAAAGACGTCGACGCCCAGCTTTTCGGAATACCGGTGGACGGAGTCGTGGAAGCTGATGTCCGCCCGGATGCGCCGCATCCTCTCCATGGTTTTCCCGAAATCGATCGACAGGTGCAAGGCTCCTCCCACTCCGAATTCCCCGGCGTTGCGCGCATCGTGGATGGCACGGGCAGGGCGTATGATCCCCTTGGAGGGGACGCACCCGACGTTCAGGCAGTCTCCTCCCAGGAATTCGCGTTCGATGAGGGCAACCTTCGCGCCCAGACCGGCGGCTCCTGCGGCCGACACGAGCCCGGCCGTCCCCGCGCCGATCACCACCAGGTTGTAGCGCTCGGCGGGAACCGGGTTTGTCCAGTCCGACGGGTGGACGTTTTGCCCGAGCGTTCTGTTTTCTTCGGTATCCGGCAGGATTGTGCTCTGTTGCACCATGTCTCACTCCCCTTTCAGTTTCTTGATGATCTTGGGGATGAAGAAGGAAAAGACGAAGAGGGCCACCGAAAAGATCACCTTGAAGGAGAGGAGACCCCCCCAGTTCCCGCTTGCCCACACATCCCGGACGGTGCCTACGAAGAAGGTGAAGATGAAGGTGCCCACGATGATCCCCAGGCCGGTGCCGAAGACGTAATCCCGAAAACGCACCCGGGTGAGGCCCATGCCAAAGTTCATGGGGGTGAAGGGGAAATAGATGAGTCGCAGGTAGAGGACCGTCGCGAAACCGTTGCGCTCGATCGCCTCGTCGTATTTTTTCAGCTTGTCCCCGATGAGGGAGGCGGCGAACTCCCTGCCAAGCGTTCGGCCGATCCAGAACGCCGCGCTTGCGCCGATCATGGCGCCCACCCAGACGTAGAGGAACCCCCAATAGGCGCCGAAGATGGCGGCGCCGAGGGTGGTGAGAAGCGTGCCGGGGACGAAGAGGCAGATCCCGGCGATGTACACGAGGATGAAGAGAAGAGGTGCCCAGTACCCCGCGGATTCCAGCACCTGTCCCAGTGCCTCGCGTGTGAGGTAGCTCTTCACCGGGGTGAAGCGGACGACCACGACTGCGCCGATGATGAACGCGAGCAGGACGAGCGCTTTTACCAGCGGTCCCTTGCCCGTTCCTTTTTGCTGCTGCACGGCATCCACGTCGCGTTACTCCCGACCAGAAGAGTGCAGGTGCTCCGCACTCCCCACGATACACAATCTCCCCGATAGGTTTTCCAAGGAATCTTCCCTATGGATGGGAAAAACCATCTCGTGGATTCGACCGGCAGGGAGGGGCCGGTGATTTCTCCTGGCAGAATCCCGATCGACGGCCACCTTGACGAATACTCTTCGGCCTCCTGTAGAAAATTCTCGTCACCTCGCCACGATGAGATCATCCTGACTCCATAAGTCCTTGATAATCAGTAGGCAAGGAGGGGCAAGGAGATTGGCATACCTGATGCAGTCCTTAACGATTGGACTGAATACGGATAGGACAAACAAAAAGAAGCAAGAAGGAGGCAGGACGATGATGGGAGGTTGGTTGATCTGGCTGATCCTCGGGGGATTGTTCCTTTTCCTTATGTTCCGCGGTGGAGGGTGCTGCGGCGGGCACGGTGGTCATGGCGAAAATCGCGACGTGGTTGAAAAAAGCGGTCCGGGGAAGGGTGGTATCCATCCCGAAAGCCATTGATGGGGCCGGAAAACGACGCGATGTTCTGTGAGGATGCGGCCCGGGTCCTCCCATGGAGGAAAAAACGGGAAAGAATGATGTTTCCGCGGATAGGAATGTTGCGTAACAAATAATACGGGGAGCATGAACAAGATGCCGGGCGGGGCATAAAAGGCTGGGGGGGAATCTAGATGAGAAACGATCACGAAACGAATCAAGGGCACGCCCATGGGCGCCCCGGGACGGCGAACTCTGCTGCTCTCCAGGACCCCGTCTGCGGGATGACGGTCGGGGCGGACAGCCCCCATCGGTTATCCATGGGCGAAACGGAGTTCGCGTTTTGCAGTGCGGGTTGCCTGGAGAAATTCCGGGAGAACCCGGGCCGATACATATCCGCCGAGGGGGGAGGGGACCCCCCCCGCCAAGAGGAATCCGTCGAGGAAAAGATTGTTCACGGAGCGGAGTTTACCTGCCCCATGCACCCCGAGATTCGGCAGGTTGGCCCCGGCAGCTGCCCGAAGTGCGGCATGGCGCTGGAGCCACGGACGGTGGCGGTGGAGGAGGAAGAAAGCGCGGAACTCGTCGATATGCGCAGGCGCTTCTGGTGGAGCGCCGTTCTCACGGTTCCCCTGTTCCTCGTCGCCATGGCGGATTTCTTCCCGGGACGTCCCCTCGAGAACCTGGCGTCTCACCGGACGCTGGGCTGGCTCGAAATTGCGCTTGGCACCCCCGTCGTCCTCTGGGGGGGCTGGCCCTTCTTCGTGCGCGGGTGGCAGTCGATCGTGAACCGCAGCCTGAACATGTTCACCCTGATCGGGCTCGGCGTCGGCGTCGCCTACCTCTACAGCCTGGTGGCGGCACTGTTCCCCGATATCTTCCCCTCCTCGTTTCGAGGGGAATCGGGAGAGGTGGCGGTGTATTTCGAGGCCGCGGCGGTCATCGTAGCGCTGGTGCTGCTCGGGCAGGTGTTGGAGCTCAAGGCACGAAGCCAGACGGGAGCAGCCATCAAGGCGCTCCTCGGCCTGGCGCCGAAGACGGCCCGCCGCCTCCGCGACGACGGGTCCGAAGAAGATGTTCCGCTCGATCAGGTCCGTCCGGGAGACAGGCTGCGTGTGCGGCCTGGTGAGAAGGTGCCGGTGGACGGGATCGTCCTCGAGGGAACGAGTTCGATCGACGAATCGATGGTGACGGGCGAGCCGATCCCCGTGGAGAAGCGGTCGGGCGACCGGGTGACCGGGGCCACGGTGAACGGAACCGGAGGGATCGTGATGCGGGCGGAAAAGGTCGGTGCCGAGACGCTTCTTGCCAGGATCGTGCAGATGGTCGCGGAGGCCCAGCGCAGCCGCGCGCCCATCCAGAAGCTGGCGGACATGGTGGCGGGCTATTTCGTCCCGGCGGTCGTTTCGATCGCCGTCGCCACGGCGTTCGTGTGGGGCCTCGCCGGCCCGGAGCCCCGCATGGCGTACGCGCTAATCAACGCGGTCGCCGTCCTCATCATCGCCTGCCCCTGCGCCCTGGGCCTGGCCACCCCGATGTCGATCATGGTCGCCACGGGGAAGGGCGCGACGGCAGGGGTCCTGTTTAAAAACGCGGAAGCGATCGAGGTGATGCGCAAAGTCGACACGCTCGTGGTCGACAAGACCGGGACGCTCACGGAAGGGAAGCCGAAGCTGATCACGGTGGAGCCGGCGAACGGAATTTCCGATACGGATCTGCTCCGGATGGCGGCAAGCCTCGAGCGGGGAAGCGAGCACCCGCTGGCGGCGGCCATCGTGAGAGGCGCGCAGGAGCGGGGGATCGATCCGCCTGAAGCGGAATCGTTCGAGTCGGTGACCGGCAAAGGGGTCACGGGGGCGGTGGAAGAGCGATCCGTCGCTCTCGGCAACCGGGCGCTCATGGATCACATAGGCGTAGATCCCGGCGACCTTGCGAAAAGGGCCGAATCGTTCCGGAAGGATGGGCAGACGGTAATGTTCGTGGTGGTGGACGGCAATCCCGTCGGCATACTCGGGGTGGCCGACCCCATCAAGGAGACCACTCCCGAGGCGATCCGCCTGCTCCACAAGGACGGGATCCGGATTGTTATGCTCACGGGCGACAACCGTACGACGGCCCAGGCCGTCGCCGGCACGCTCGGCCTCGATGACGTGGTCGCCGAAGTCCTCCCGGACCAGAAGGCCGACGCGGTCAAGCGTCTCCAGGCCGAAGGCCGGATCGTCGCCATGGCGGGCGACGGGATCAACGACGCGCCGGCCCTCGCGCAGGCCCAGGTGGGGATCGCCATGGGCACGGGGACCGATGTCGCCATGGAGAGCGCGGGCGTCACCCTGGTCAAGGGAGACCTGCGCGGCATCGTCCGGGCACGCCAGTTGAGCCGGGCGACCATGAAAAACATAAAGCAGAACCTGTTTTTCGCCTTCGTCTATAACGCGCTGGGTGTTCCCGTGGCGGCGGGTGTCCTCTACCCGTTTTTCGGAATCCTGCTCAGTCCCATGATCGCGGCGGCGGCGATGAGTTTCAGCTCCGTCTCCGTCGTCGGGAACGCGTTGAGGCTTCGTGGGATAAGGCTTTGAGCGATGGGCCCCATCCGCTTTCATCCCACCGAATAGTCTACGAACCTTGAAGAATATTCTCCGCCGGTGGGCGGACGCCGGCGCGTACGAAGTCCCCTCGTCCTTCAAACCTGCCGATTTCCTTGAACTATCATCTTTTTCTGCATTTCTGGCACGGCCCCTGCTATGGCTACCTCCTGAATTTCAACCCAGGAGGTACATGTACCCATGAACTGCCACGGAAAGGAAAAGAAGGCTGGGAGAACATCGAAAGGGGGCGGCCACGCGGGACGCCGCGCATGGATTGCCGTCCTCCTCGTCGGAGGGCTGATTCTCGTCGCTGTCGTCGCCAAGGGGACTTGGGCGGGGTGGTTCGGCGGCATCTTCCAAAAGTCCCCCGCCGAAACGGCGAAGGCGGCGGGAGTGGTGGAAACGGCGGAAACGGTGAAGATACCTCTCAAGTCCCTCGAATCGGGGAAAGCGATATTCCTCCAGGCGGACCAGGGAGGACAGCAGATTCATTACTTCGCCCTCAAGAGCTCCGACGCAGTCTACCGGGCCGCCTACGACACCTGCGACGTCTGCTTCAAGGCGAACCGGGGATACCGACAGGAAGGCGACCTGATGATCTGCAATAACTGCGGGCAGCAGTTCCCGAGCGTAAAGGTGAACGAGGTAAAAGGCGGATGCAACCCCACCCCGCTTGCCCGGAAGGTGGAAGGGGAGTACCTGGTGATCCAGAAGAGCGACATTTCGGCGGGCGGACCCTACTTCGTCAGCAAACGTTCGTAGGGGAGCGGGGAGACACAAGATGAACATACGAATGCTCGCCTGGAGGAACCTTTTTCGGCGCAAGTCCCGCGCGGTCTTCACGGGGCTGGGGATCTTTCTCGGGATCGGCACGCTCGTCGCCCTGTCCACCCTCACCATGCAGATGGAAGGGGCGGTGCGCGACAAGCTTGACCGGTTCGGGGCGAACATCCTGATCGTCCCCCGGGCGGATCAGTTCTCGCTGGGATTCGGGGACATCGCGCTGGGAGGTGCCCAGGTTGCCCACGCCAGGTTGACGATGGAGGACGAGAAGGCGATCCGCTCCATCGGGTTTTCGGAGCGGCTCCGCTCTGTCGTTCCCTTTTTCCTCACGGCGTCGGACGCCTCGGGAAAGGACGTTGTGTGGATGGGTCTTCCCGCGAAAGAGATCGCCGTCGCGCGGCCCTGGTGGAAGGTGTCGGGGACGCCACTCCAGGAAAAGGGGGAGGTCCTCCTCGGTGCGGAGGTCGCCGCCCTGCTGGACAAGGGACCCGGGGGGACCGTCGTCTCCGGAGGGAAGACGTTCCGAGTGGCGGGGGTGCTCCATCCGACCGGTGAGAAGGAAGACACCATGGTGATCGCCGACATCCGGGACGTCCAAGCCCTTGCGAAAACCCCGAGAGCGGTGACCTTCTTCGAGGTGGCGGCGCTGTGCAAGGACTGCCCGGTGGAAGACATCGTCGGACAGATCGGGGGTGCTCTCCCCGGCGCGAGGGTCTCGGCGATCCGGCAGGTCGTGGAAAGCCGAAAGGCCGCGGTGGACCAGTTCCGGCGTCTGGGTATGGCCGTTTCGGCCATTGTCCTTGCCATCGGGGGACTGATGGTGTTCGTGACCGTCATGGGGAACGTTCAGGAGAGAACACGGGAGATCGGGGTCTTGCGCGCTGTCGGGTTCCGGCGGCGCGCCATCGTTTCTCTCCTCTTCTGGGAAACGGGATGGGTCTCCCTCCTGTCGGCGGTTTCCGGGGCTGTTGTCGGGATGTCAGCCGCGTGGATAGCCTCGCCCCTTTTCGGTGTGGCGAAGGCGGAGGTTCTCTTCACTCCGGCGGTGACCGGCGTGGTTATCGGCATGGTGCTGGGTCTCCTCGGGAGCGTCCCCCCAGCCAGGCGGGCTGCCGCCCTCTCGCCGACAGAAGCAATCCGAGCTCTTTAAAACCCAAGGAGAGAAGGATGGATCCCTTCATCGGACTGGACAATGTTTCCATGCTTTACGGCAATAACGGGACGTTCACAGCGGCACTCCGGGGCGTCTCCTTTACGATCAACCCGGGAGAGTATGCCGTGATCACGGGCGAATCAGGGGCGGGCAAGAGCACCCTTCTCACAATCCTCGGCGGTCTCCAGGTTCCTTCATCCGGGGAAATCGTGATCGGAGGCGTCGATCTGGCGGCTCTGTCGGCCGACGGGCTCGCCGATTTCCGGAAGGAGACCATCGGCTTTGTCTTCCAGGCCTACCATCTTCTCCCGTACCTGACGGCCCGGGAAAACGTCATGGTGCCGATGACCCCGGAACGGTCGACCAACGACGCGAAGGCGGATCGGGCGGACTCCCTGCTTGCCTCTGTGGGGCTATCGGGGAAGGAGAACCGCCTTCCTTCCGAGCTGTCGGGCGGCGAGTGCCAGCGGGTCGCAATCGCCCGGGCGCTGGTTCACGATCCCCCCGTTCTGCTCGCGGACGAGCCGACCGGGAACCTGGACACGACGACGGGGGAGCAGATTCTGGACCTTTTCCAGGGTCTGCACAGGAAGGGGAAGACGGTACTCATGGTCACCCACAACCGGGCGAACCTCTCCCGGGCCAATCGTTTGATTCGCCTTCGGGACGGCCTGATCGAGGAGGATGTCAACCTTAACCCTTCCCGCCAGGTGATGTGAGCGCCGGGGGGGCACCTTTTTCGTGGACGAGGAGACGGAGATGGAAAAGGAACTGCCGGACAACAGAGAGGGGAGTTTCCGGAGAGGGGATTTTTTCACGGAAGGGCTGGAACCGGATTCCCAGGCCGGAATCTCGTCGCCAACGTGGCGGGGGCTTTTGATCGCGGTGATCGCCGCAATCGTTCTCTCGGTTACCGCGACGCTTTTGCTCGGGGGGTCGTTCGGATCAGAGAGAAGCGGTTCCGCGGGGGGTTGCGGCACTGGCAGCGGTTGCTGCGCATCGGGGACCGAAAGGTGATGGAGAAGAGAATAAGGGAAAACAATGCAATATGTTGCAACAGGCGAAGATTGTGAGAGAGGCGGAAATTTCTTGACCACGAGGAGGCGGCAGATGAGCGAAGGAAGGATCCGGAGGAACTGGATATTTCTCGTTCTGTTCTTCCTGATCACGCTGTCTTTACCCGCCCTTGCGGGAGAAACGGCCGGAGGTGGGGATATTCTTCGGTCCCTCGTCCGGGAAGCCCTCGAACGGAATCCGGATCTCCAATCCACGCAGTCGACGGCCGAAGCGAAAGACCAACGGATCCTTCCCGCGGGCTCCCTTCCCGACCCGATGCTCTCGCTCGCGTATGCGAACCTGCCGGTGGACGATTTTTCCCTCGACAAGGAGCCGATGACGTCGAGGAACATCGGGTTCACCCAGGCGTTTCCCTTCCCCGGGAAGCTCTCCCTCAAGGAGGAGATCGCGCGGCTGGATGCGGTCCAGGCAGCGGACCGGGTGGAGAGCCTGAAAAACGCGATCCGTTTCCGGGTCAAGAGGGATTTCTTCCTCCTGCTCCAGAACCGGGAGGTGACCCGTCTCGCGGAGAAGAACAAGGCGCTCCTCGGAGGGTTGCTGGCCGTCGCCAACTCGCGCTACTCGGTGGGAAAAGCGCCCCAGCAGGATCTCTTCAAGGCCCAGGTGGAGATCTCCCGGCTGGAGAACATGCTGATCGCCCTTCGGAAGAAACGGGTGGAACTGCTTGCCGACCTGAACACGCTTCGGAACCGGCCCGTGGGGGAGGCTGTGGACCTTCCGCAATCGTACACAATGCCCGAGGTCCACTATTTAGAGGAGGAGCTCCTGGATATCGCGAAGGAGTCCAACCCCGACCTGAAACGGAAGGAAGACGCCGTGCGGCAGAAGGAAACGGCTTTGAAACTTGCAGATAAGCAGATCCTCCCCGACTTCCAGATAGGAGCTGTCTACAGGTTCCGGGAGGACGCCCCGAACGGGGTTGAGCGCCCGGACTTCTTTACCGCGCAGGTGATGGTTTCCGTGCCTATCTGGCACGGGCGGAAACAGGACAAGGAGGTCGAGGCCACGGCACGGGATCTGTCTTCCGGGAAAAGCAGCTACCAGGAGACCTGGAACGCCATCCGGAACCGGATCCGGGATATCACGGCGGACATCGTGGCGCTTAAGGCTTCCCTCTCCCTGTTCGACACCGGGCTGCTTCCGCAGGCGAAGGAGTCGGTTGCCTCCTCTCTCTCTGCATACCAGGTGGGGGAGGTCGAATTCGCTTCGGTCCTCCTCGGTCAGATATCCCTGTACCAGCAGGAGATCGAACGGGAGAAGACGGCGCAGGCATTGAGTATCCGCGCGGCCCAGATGGAGCTCGTGGTGGGAAAGGAACTTTTTTCAAGCGAGAGGATAGACCGATGACCGGAAAAAAGATCATCACGCAGATACTCCTGGTACTTGTCGCAGTGGGAGCGGGAGGCGCGGGAACCTATTACTGGATGATGAAGAGAGGGGTGCACGGCTCCCACGAAATGGACGCCAAGGGGGCGGTGGCGGAGGAGGAGAAGCAGTACACGTGCCCCATGCACCCGTTCGTCGTCACAGACCAGACCGGAGCCTGCCCCATATGCGGAATGACCCTTGTGCCGGTAAAGTCCGCTTCGAAAGCGACGGGAGCAGTGAGCGGGGAGACGAAGGAGCGGAAGATCATGTACTGGGTCGCCCCAATGGACCCCAACTACCGGAGTGAGGAGCCCGGAAAATCCCCGATGGGAATGGATCTCGTACCCGTGTACGAGGACGTGGGGGGGGAGGAAGGGACCATCCGCGTGGACCCGAACACGATCCAGTCGATCGGCGTGCGGACTACCCCGGTGACCGTCGGGGAACTGAAGAAGACGATCAGGACGGTGGGGCGGGTCACCTACGACGAAAGGCGGATCGGCACGGTGAACGCGAAGATCGGCGGATGGATCGAGAAGCTGTACGTCAACACCACGGGGGAAAAGGTCCGGAAGGGGGCTCCTCTCCTCGAGATCTACTCGCCCGACCTCGTCTCCGCCCAGCAGGAATACCTGATTGCCAGGAGGCACTTCGAACAGGTGAAGAACAGCCCGTTTCCAGACGTGGTGAAGAGCGCGCAGGATCTGCTCGACTCGGCGCGGAAGCGACTCGTCTACTGGGACGTCTCCGACGCCCAGATCGCGGAACTTACGAGGACCGGGACCGTGCAAAAGACGCTGGTGCTGTACTCACCCTTCAACGGTGTCGTCGTCAACAAAGCGGTTTTCGACGGGACGAAGGTCATGCCGGGGATGGAGCTCTTCCGGATTGCGGACCTCTCCCGCGTCTGGGTGCACGGGGACGTCTACGAGTACGAACTGCCGTGGATCAAAACCGGGGTGCCTGCCACGGTGACACTGGATTACCTGCCGGGGAAGACCTACCGGGGTAAGGTCACGTATGTCTACCCATATCTGGAAGGAAAGACCCGGACCGCTACCGTCCGGGTGGAGCTTGCCAATCCCGGCGGGGTCTTGAAGCCGGACATGTATGCCCACATCGAGCTGTCCCCGAAGGTGGGCAAGAAGACGGTCCTCGTTCCTTCCGAGGCGGTCATCCGTTCGGGGATCCGGAACGTCGTGTTCGTGTCGAAGGGAGAGGGTCGGTTCGAGCCCAGGGAAATCGAGCTGGGCCTGGAAGGAGAGGAGGGAGTGGTCCAGGTCCTCTCCGGGCTTGCGGCGAACGAGCTCGTGGTTGTTTCGTCCCAGTTCCTCCTCGACTCGGAGAGCAGCCTGAAGGAGGCCCTCAAGAAGTTCCAGAGCGCCTTGGGGGGCGACTCCACCCCCGGAAACGGGGGGATGACTACCGACCCTCCCGAGGGGCATCCCTTGGGAGGACATGAAGGCAAGGGTCCCCCCGGGAAAGGGATGGAGCCGGACTCCTCCATGAAGGGGATGGAGATGGCCCCCCCCATGAAAGGGATGGAGAATCCAGCGGAAAGCCCGAGGGAGCGGTAACCGATGCTGGACAGAATCATCGAGGGATCCATAAAGAACAAGTTCCTCGTGGTCCTCGCCATGTTCTTCCTGGGCGCGTGGGGGGTCTGGGCGATGTTCCGCATGCCCGTGGATGCGATTCCGGACCTCTCCGACGTCCAGGTGATCGTGTTCACCGAGTACCCAGGGCAGGGGCCCCTCATCGTCGAGGACCAGGTTACCTATCCCCTGACCACGGCGATGCTCGCCGTCCCGAAGGCGGAAGTCGTCCGCGGGTACTCGTTCTTCGGGCTCTCCTTCGTCTACATCATCTTCGAGGACGGGACCGACATCTACTGGGCCCGCAGCAGGGTTCTCGAGTACCTGAACTACGTCTCAAAGCGCCTGCCCGCGGGGGTCACTCCCACGCTTGGGCCCGATGCGACCGGCGTGGGGTGGGTCTACGAATACGCCCTCGTGGACAGGACAGGCAGGCACGACCTGGCCCAGCTGCGTTCCATCCAGGACTGGTTCCTCCGGTACGAACTGACCGCGGTGGACGGCGTCTCGGAGGTCGCTTCCATCGGCGGATACGTCAAGCAGTACCAGGTGGTCGTCCATCCCGACAAACTCGCTGCCTACGGCATCTCGATCCAGAAGGTGCGGATGGCGATCCAGC
>Ga0255054_10001435_pt1 | contig 13993 bp, 10 predicted proteins | sample JV7_2_23_MG_FD_188634 | JGI IMG/M metagenome (GOLD analysis project Ga0255054, IMG submission 188634) | Seawater microbial communities from Jervis Inlet, British Columbia, Canada - JV7_2_23 | ecosystem: Environmental > Aquatic > Marine > Inlet | place: Canada: British Columbia | collected...
GGTAGCGGCCTAGGCGGTAGCGGAGCATTACTCGGAGGCAGCGGAGGCCGTACCAGATGGGGTTGAGGTGGGATTCTTCGTCGGCGTACCTGGTTGGTATGCCGAGCTCGTCCACCTTCAGGCCTCGCGCTCGGGCGGCGGCGATTACTTCGAGGTCGAAGTCGAAGTAGTGGGAGAGCTCTTCGAAGGGGATGGAGACGGCGGCCTTGCGACTGTAGAGCAGGAAGCCGGAGTGGTAGTCGGTCATCTGCAGGCCGAAGGTCTTGTTCTCCAGCCAGGTGAGGATCACGCCGGCCAGCCACTTGTACTTGGGCATGCCGCCCTCCAGGGCGGTGCCGGCCTTGTGGCGTGAGCCCTGGCAGACGTCCACGCCCTTGGACTCCATGAACTCCATGAAGCTGCGGATCTGCTCCGGCGGGTACTGGCCGTCCGCGTGCAGGCAGGCCACGTAGTCGGCCTGCGTCTGCTCCGCGCAGCAGCGCAAGCCCTCGCGGACGGCGGCGCCGTAGCCGCGGTTGGGCTGGCGCGATACCAGGCGCAGCTTGGGCCAGCGCTCAGTCAGCCGGCCGACGACTTCGTCGGTGTCGTCCGCGCTGCCGTCGTTGATGACGAAGACGGCCTCGATGTCGGCCCATAACCTGTCAGGGATGCGCTCGATGACGTCGGGCAGGGTCTTGGCCGCGTTGTACGACGGGATGAAGATGGCCACGCTGCTCACGGCTTCGCCTCTTTCTGCTCTTCCTTCCAGTCGAGCTTCGCGGGCCGCAGCCGCAGCTTGGCGGGAACCTCCATGACGTCCATCAGGTTGCGCACGTCCACGATCAGCGCGTCCAGCTCGCGGCCCGGCGCTCCGGCCCACTCCTGGGGCGTCAGCGAGGCCAGGGCCGCCCGCTGCAGCTGCCAGAACTCCTCGCCGAACTTGTGCACGGCGAGCGTGGGGTCCTCATAGTTGCGGTCACGGATCCTCTGCGCCAGATCCTGAAGCTGCCGGGCGATGGCCTCGCGGTCGCCGGGCACAACGTCAAAGACACCCTCGGCGCCGTGGAAGCCCTTGTCGAGCTGGTGCTCGAACCAGTAGCGCCAGCGGCCCAGCTCGTCGGGCGGAAAGCTGACCTTCCAGGTGAAGTCGCCCTGGTAGTCGGCAAGCTTTCTTTGAACGTCGCCGCTGGGCGCCACGAAGGTGAACATGACCTCCTGCTCCTCGGGCGCGGCGCTGGTGGTCCAGGTGTCGCGGAAGGAGCCCTCGAAGGCCTGCCCGCGCGCCACGACGTCCCGGGTCGCCGACAGGCGCACCGACAGGCCGTCGCGACCGGCCAGGGCACCCACCGTGGCCAGGCGCCAATCTTGTTCAGCGCCGCTGCGCACCTCGATGCGCGGCCACTCGCTGCCCTCCTCGGGTCGGAAGCTCACGATGTAGCGGCGGCTGCCGGGCGCTTTCAGCGCAGGCAGCTCGGCCGTGCGGCCGTGCTCCAGGTGAACGTCGTGCACGGCGCTGGCCTGGGGCGTGGGGCTGGACCAATCCAGCTCCAGGCGCGGGCGGCGCGCCGGGTTGCGTTGGAGGCCGATGTTGCCCGACCACAGGTGTACGGCCGTGCCGCGCACGTCCTCGTCCCGGTCGGACAGCTTGAGCAGCAAGTACAGAGGCCGGCTGCGCTGGGCCGAGCGCTCTGCGTAGGCAGCCAGCGCTGCGGACTCGAAGACGATCTCCTCGTCGCCGGGCTCGAGCCGCGCTTCGGCCAGGGCCTGGGCGCCGGTGTCCGCATCGGGATGCACGTCGGAGGCGAAGCCCGCGCCGGGGTGGCCCCAAGGCTTCTCGTCGTGGGCCAGCTCGCCCCACCACACCTCGCCCGGTTTGGGCGGGCTGATGTTGTTGCGCTCCAGCCCGCCCTCGCCCACGTCGTAGGGCTTCTTGTCTTCGTAGAGCATCACCGTCACCGGCTGTTCGTTGAAGCTGGGCTTCTCCACGAAGATGCGGATCCGGGCCGATTCAATCTTGGCGTCGCGGGGCAGGCCCAGGTCGCCCCAACGGTAGAGAACCCGGAAGAGCTCGTACTCGCCCCAGCGCTGAGAGTGCTTCCAGCGGCCGGCGCGCACATGAATTTGCGTGGGCTGGTTCCAGCCGTAGCGAAAGCGCCCGTCCAGGTAGCCGCGCAGGTCGTTGTCTTCCTGGCCGGAGTAGTGCAGGCCGTTCACGTAGACCGAGTGGTGCAGCAGCGACGCGCCGTCGGGGACGGCCGGGCCCGGGCCGAAGGCGGAGATGCGCAGCGTGCCGCGCACGCTGGGCGGCGGCGCCGGGGCGGGCGGAAGCTCGTCGGGCAGCTCCGGCGCCTGGGCGCAGTCGAACCCCAGCAGCGCCAGCCCGGCCAGGGCCAGCACGGCGACCATCGCACCGCTACGGAAGGATCGCGGTCTCAACCAGGAACTCCTCCACGGCGTCGGCCGCAATGCCCTGACCCGTGGCATTCCAGTGGGGATCGTTGGGAAACTTGTACGCCTCGCGCGGCCGCCCCCGGAAGGCCGGATCGAGCGGGGCGTAGGGTACACCGAGATCGAAGAGCGTGCGGGCGAGCCAGACGCGCACGTCCTCCGGGGCGGGGCTGCTCACCACCACCAGCTGCGCACCGGCGTCTCGGCAAGCCTGCGCCAGGCGCGCCAGCAGGGCCGCGGACACGGCGCGGCCGTCCGGCGGATCGGTCGGGGCTGGAACCGGCGGTGCCGCGCCGGGCGCCACGCCGGCCGCGTGCAGGCGCCGCGGCCCCGCGGAGTCGAGAAGCTGCTCCATGGCCTGGAGGCGGTTGAAGAGGTAGGAGCTCTCGCGCAGGAAGCGGCGCACGCGCCAGGGCAGCGAGAGCCCCGGCACCGGCACATTGCCCAGCACCAGGCCCTCGGGCCCCAGGCTGAAGTGGGGCTTCGGGTAGCCGTAGCGGCGGTCGGCGGCCACGTCGTTCAAATCATTTTCGTGGAAGTGCAGCACCACCACGTCGGGCGCGAACGCGCGCCCGCGCTCCTGGAAGAAGAGCAGCTGCTGGTCGGTGCCGTAGCCGCTGACGGCGGTGTTGATGATCTCCCAGCCCGGGTGCCGCGCTTCGAGCCGGTTCCAGAGGATCTCGTCGCGCTCCACGCCGAAGCCCCAGGCGAAGGAGTCGCCCAGCACCAGCATGCGGCGCAGGCCCTCCACCCGCTCCACGGGGTAGACCGCATCGCGGAAGCCCTGCTCGCTGATCGCCACCCGCACGGTGAAGTCCGGATGCCGCAGCTTTCCGCGCTGGCCCGGCTTGTGGGACCAGCCAAGCAGCTCATCGTGGCGCCAGAAGCTGCGCTCGGCGTGCTGGGGCGCCCACTGCGGCGCCAGCATGCGCGCGACCAGCTCCGCGGCGAAGAGCGTGAACACGGTGGCCGCCAACGCGAGGAACAGCGCCTGGAGAACGCGCAGCACGCTCAGCCCTCCACCAGCGCGCCGCTGTAACGCAGCACCCAGTAGCTGAAGTGGGGATCGGCGCCCTGGAAGTGGGCCACCACGTTGAACAGGCTGCGGTCGTCCAACAATTGGAAGCCGCTGGGGAGCCGCGGGCGATTCGCGGTAGGGTAGCCGTAGAAGACCAGTAGCTCGCGATCCTTGGTGCGCGCGCGGCGCATGGCGTCGGCTACACCCGCGGCGTCGCGCACGCGGGTTATCCAGGGGTCGTAGAGGGCGGGCATCTCGCCGCCCGAGCCGTAGCCCACGCGGATCACCGAGAGGGGATCGTTGCCCGCGGCTTCGCGGGTGAAGGCCGCAACGTCGCGCATGGGCGCGTACTGGAAGTGCTGAAGCACGGAGTTGCGCGGCTCCACCAGAGCGTGGAAGCCCAGCAGACCCAGCGCCATGCCCAGCGGCACGGCGAACCGGCGCGCGCGCGGCCAGGGGCGCGTAGCTCCGCGCAGCAGCCCATCGAGCCCGACGGGAACGAAGACCACCACGGCGACCAGGGCGTAGAACACGAAGCGCTCGTGAAAGAAGAGCTGCCCGGCCCAGGAGACGGCGATGGCCAGGGGCACGGCCAGGCCCAGCCCCAGGGCCGCCCAGCGCTCGGGGCCGCGCCTGGCCACCAGCCGTGCGAAGCCCAGCAACGCAAGCAGCGGCAGTACGCCGTACACCGTCGGAGCCACCCACGCTTTTTGAGCGGACAGGCTCTCGGCGCTGGGGAAGGCGTTGCGATCCGGGTCGTCCACGCCGTACTTGCGCGGCAGGCCGGCGAAGGCCAAGCCCGTCAGCGAATCCAGCGCGCGGCTCTGCACGACGCGTCCCTTGGACGGCTCGTTCACGTCGGTCCAGATGCGCGTCTGCGCCAGGTTGGGCGCCATCACCTGGAGCCAGGCCATGCCGACCAGGACGAGCGCCGCGGCCAGGCGCGCGGCCGGGCGCGCGCCGCCGCGCAGCGCCAGCCCCGCCACGCCGGCCAGGCCGAGGGACGCCACCAGGTACAGCGTAAAGGGATGGGTCCACAGCAGCAGGAACTGGGCCAGCGCGAAGGGCACGATCCGACCCGGGCTCGGCTTGCGCAGCAGCCGCACCAGCAGCCAGCACGACGCGATGCCCAGCAGGCCCACGTAGCCGTAGGCGCGAAGCTCTGGCCCGTGCTCCACGTGCCATGGGTGCAGCGCCAGCAGGAATGCACCGGCCACACCCACGGCAGGTGAGGCCCAGCTTCGCAGCAGCAAGCCCAGCGCCACGATCGAGGCCACCGCCGCTACGTAGGCCGGAAGCCGCAGGGCGAACTCGTCGAAGGCCCAGGGCTCGCGCCCGTTCCAGGCGCGCCACACAGAGTTGGAGACCCGTGCCGACGCGCTGAAGAGCACGTGGTTGGTGGGCTTCTTGTAGTGGAAGAAGGTCCAGTGCCAGCGCACCTGCCGGAACGAGAGCTGGCTCGGGTCCTCGGGGACGGGCTCGCGGTGGCCGACCACGGCGCGCTTGACGGTCCAGGCCTCGTCCCACCACAGGCTGCCGTGGGCCAGATTCCAGCGCAGCATGCCGCCCAACAGCGCGGCCAGCAGGATCAGCGTCCAGAAGAGCGCGCCCCCGCGGCGGGGCCGCGTCGGGGCCTCGGGCCAGGCGGGGGTCTGCGCCGGGCCGGCCCAGAAACCGGCCGTGGCCGCCAGGGCCAGGCACAGCAGCGCGTTGGGGATCGCCATCCACCAGAAGCCGATCAGGATGACGTCCACCATGGGCCGCGCGGCGTTGGCGAAGAACCCGTAGCCCGTGGACGCGCTCCAGGGCTTGGGCGCCAGCAGCAGGTAGAGGAGCAGCGCGCCGGCGGCCGCCAGCAGCAGCCGCCGCGCCGTGCGAACTCCGCGCGACTGCGACGCCAATGGACCCCCCCGGTGGCGCATGGCGGCGATGCTACCTCGCCCTTCTAGGTGCGTCGGCTCCGCACGGCCTCCGCCAGCTGGCGCAGCACCGGCATGGTGCTGTCCCAGCCCAGGCAAGCGTCGGTGATGCTCTGGCCGTAGGCCAGCTCGCCGCGCGGATCGAGCTTCTGGTTGCCGTCCACCAGGAAGCTCTCGAGCATCACGCCCATGACGTCGTCACTGCCGGCGGCGATGCGCTCGGCCAGCTCCGAGGCGACCACAGGCTGCTGGGCGTGGTCCTTGCCGGAGTTGGCGTGGCTGCAATCGATCATCATGCGCCGCGGCATCTTCGCGGACTCGAGCTTCGCGCGGGTGATCGCGATGCTCTCGAGATCGTAGTTCGGCCCGGACTCGCCGCCGCGCAGGATCACGTGGGTATCGGCGTTGCCCGCCGTGCCCACGATGGCTGCCACGCCCTGCTTGGTGACCGAGAGGAAGTGGTGGGGGTGGGCGGCGGAGCGCATGCCGTCAATCGCGGCTTGGATGCCGCCGTCGGTGGCGTTCTTGAACCCCACCGGCATGGACAGGCCCGACGCCAGCTCGCGGTGCACCTGGCTCTCGGAGGTGCGCGCCCCGATGGCGCCCCACGCCACGAGGTCCGCGATGAACTGGGGCGTGATGGGATCCAGGAACTCGCAGCCGGCCGGTACGCCGATCTCGTTCACATGGCAGAGCAGGCCGCGCGCTCTCCGCAGGCCCTCGTTTATGACGAAGCTCTCGTCCAGGTGCGGATCGTTGATCAGGCCCTTCCAGCCCACGGTGGTGCGCGGCTTCTCGAAGTAGACGCGCATGACGAGGAACAGATCGCTGGAGAGATCGTCGGCGACGGCGTGCAGCCGGGTGGCGTACTCGATGGCCGCTTCGGGATCGTGGATCGAGCACGGCCCCACCACGACCAGCAGGCGGTCGTCGCGCCCGTGCAGGATGTCCGCGGCCTGCTCGCGCCCGCGCGCCACGCACGTGGAGCCCTTCTCGGTGAGCGGGTGCTCCTCCATCAGGATGGCCGGAGGCAGCAGAGGGCGGATGTTCTGGATACGGAGGTCGTCGGTCCGATGCAGCATGGTCAGGCCTCGGCGCCGGAGCGCAGTTCGATTTCGGTGATCTCGGCGGGAGCGAAGAGCCGCATGGGCGGGCCCCAGAAGCCGGTGCCGCGGCTGACGTAGAGCCACGCGCGACCGCGGCGGTAGAGGCCGGCCACGAAGGGGATCGCCAGCCGCACCAGGTAGCCGAAGGGCCAGATCTGGCCGCCGTGGGTGTGGCCCGAGAGCTGGAAGTCCACCTCCTTCGACGCGCGCTTGAAGGTAGACGGGTCGTGGGCCAGCAGTACGACCGGCCGCTCGGGGTCGCGGCCCGCCAGGGCGCGCTCCAGGTCTTCGCCGCCGCCGTCGCCGATCCAGCTGCCGTGGTGGTCGTCCACCCCGGCCAGGTCGAAGGCGGCGCCGTCGCGCTCGATGGAGACGCGCTCGTTGCGCAACGGGCGCAGGCCCAGCTCTGCGACGCGGTCGGCCCAGGGGCTGGCGCCGGAGTAGTGGTCGTGGTTGCCGGTCACGAAGTAGACGCCGTGGCGCGCCCGGAGGTCGGCGAAGGGCGCCACCTCGTCCGACAAGGTGCGCACGCTGCCGTCCACCAGGTCGCCGGTCACGGCCACCAGGTCCGGGCTGCACTCGTTGACGCGGCGGACCAGGTCGGCGGCGAAGCGCCGGCCCAGGATCGGGCCGATGTGGATGTCGCTGATCTGGAGGATGCGGAAGCCGTTTAGAGCGGATGGCCAGCGCGGCAGCGTCACCTGCACCTGCCGGAGCTGGGGCGGTCGCAGTGCGGAGCGCAGGGCGAACAGGCCGATGACCGCCGCCAGTCCTGCCACCAGCGCCGCGCGGGCGCCGGCCGCCGAGCCGGCCTGGGGAAGCGCGGCACCGGCCGCGTTGGCGGCGGCGCCGCCCAGCCACAGGGCGGCGTCGCTCAGGCCCAGCAGCACCAGGGTGAGGAAGGCCAGGCCCAGCCAGATCGAGGCCGGCCAGGCGATCCAGCGCGAGGCCGGCGGGCGCAGCAGGCGCTCGCCGATGGGCTGGAGGAAGAGCAGGCCGAAGCCGGCCGCGATGGCCGCTAGGCCCAGGCTGCGCCAGGGCTCCGGCAGATCCGGGTCCACCACGAGCCGGCGCGCGATGTAGAGGTGCCCACTCCCGATCACGGCGGAAGCCAGGGTCACGAAGACGGCGACGGCCGCTATCCGCTTGGCGTGGTTGGCGTGGCGAGAAAGGCCCATGGGGGCGGGAGTCTAGCCCTTAGCCGCGGGCCCCGGTGCAGCGGCGGCAGAGCAACGTGGAGGACAGGCCGGAGCCCGTCATGCCCACGAAGGCCTTCTTGCCGCGGGGCAGCTCGCGGCCGCAGTCGGCGCACTCGGCGCTGCGGTTGAGCAGCATGGGCTGCCAGCCCAGCACCTCGGGGAAGGCGGGCCGCGCGGCCTCGGAGGGGGCGTCGGTGCGGGCGGTGTCGGCGATCCCGTCGTCGGGGGCGGCCTCACGCTCCGGGGCCGCCTCCTCGTCGTCCAGGGGCTCGTCGTCGTCGTGCCAATCTCGCTGGCGTCCGCGGTAGCGACGGCGCACCACCTCGGCCTCGTCGAACACGTCTCCGAGCAGGTCGCCCACGTTCTCGCTCACCGTCTCGACGACGCTGAAGGCCTCCTCCAGCACGTTGCGAACCAGGTTGGAGACCGGAACCCGCAGGTCCTCGGCCACCTTGCGGATGTCGTCGGAGAGCTGCTCGGAGATACGCGTGTGCAATACCCGCTCCTTGGGATCGTCGTGCCCGTGTCGGCGGCGGGCGCGGTGGCGTGCGCGGCGGCTGCTGCGCTCGCGGCGTCGTTGTTCTCGTTCCTTGTGGCGTTCTTCGAATTTGTCCCAGTCCATGACACGTTTGTATCACGCCGTGTCACGTAATGCAACACGACGTGATACATCATTTGGGCCGCCGTCCCCGTGGGGGATTCAGCTGCCCCGCTGGTGGCCACCGGTCCGGGGCGCTACCCGTGCGTCGCGATGGGCCAGGACATCGACCGCGAAGACTTCGACGAGGCCGACTACGAGCGCTTCGTCGAGCTGCTCCAGCAGGACCTCCAGGCCCTGCGGGAGCTGGTGGCCCGACCCGGCTTCGGCGAGGGCCCGCCCTCGGTGGGGGCGGAGGTGGAACTCTGCCTGGTGGACGCCGACGGGCGCCCCCTTCTCCGCAATCTCGAGGTGGTGGAGGCCTGCGACGACGAGCGCGTGACCGTAGAGCTCAACCGCTTCAACCTGGAGTTCATGACCACGCCCCGCCCCCTGGCCGGGTCGCCCTTCACGGCTCTGGGCGCCGAGATCCAGGAGCTGCTGGAGCGGCTGAACCAGGCGGCCCGGGCCCACGACGGACGCGTGGCGGCGGTGGGCATCCTGCCGACCCTGCGCCCCGAGGACGTGCAGTCCGAAGCCTTGACCGATGTGGCGCGCTTCCGGGCCCTCTCCAAGGGGATCCGGCGCCTGCGCCACGGCGGCTTCGACGTGGTCATCGACGGGCCGGACCCGCTGGACATCACCTGCGACGACGTGACCTTCGAGGGCGCCAACACCTCGCTCCAGCTCCACGTGCGGGTCTCGCCGAGCGAGTTCGCCGACACTTTCAACGCGGCGCAGATCGCAACGGGGCCGGTGCTGGCCATCGCCGGGAACAGCCCGACCTTTCTGGGCCACCGGCTGTGGGAGGAGACGCGCATCCCGCTCTTCAAGCAGGCGGTGGACGAGCGCGACGAGGTGACCGAGTCCTGGCGCCCGGCCCGCGTCTCCTTCGGCAACGGCTGGGTGCGCGAGGGTGCGCTCGAGCTCTTCACCGAGACGGTGGCGCTGCACGCGCCGCTGCTGCCGGTGGTGGGTCGAGAAGACTCGGTGGCTGCGGTGCGCCGCGGCGAGACGCCCATCCTGGAGGAGCTGCGCCTGCACCACGGCACGGTGTGGCGCTGGAACCGCGCCATCTACGACCCGAAGGGGGGCGGCCACCTGCGCATCGAGCTGCGCTGCCTGCCCTCCGGCCCGTCGGTAATCGACATGCAGGCGAACATGGCGCTGCTGGTGGGGCTGACCTTCGGCCTGCGCGAACAGGTGGAGTGGATGACCACCGCCCTGCCTTTCGAGAATGCCGAGCGCAACGGCTATCGGGCCGCCAAGCACGGCCTGGAGGCGATGCTGCTGTGGCCGTCGCACACGCCGCCCTCGCCCCAACCCATTCCGGCGCGGGCGCTGCTGCTCGATCTGCTGCCGACGGCGCGCGCCGGCCTCGACGTGCTGGGCGTTGATGCGGAGGAGGCCGACAAGCTGCTGGGCGTGGTGGCCGAGCGGCTGGAGACCTGCCAGACGGGCGCGCACTGGCAGCGCTGCATGCTCGAGCGGCTGGAGCGCGACCGTCCCCGCGAGGCCGCGCTGGCGGCGATGCTGGACCGCTACCTGGAGAACGCGGCTTCCGGCGAGCCCGTGCACCGCTGGCCGCTGGATCCGTGAGCAAGGGAGAGCGGCCGACGCTGCGGGTGCTCGAGGCGCCCGCGCGGGAGGCCCTGCCCGACACGGTGGAGGCGTTCCTGGCGCGCCTGGGCGGACCGACCCTGGTGCATCTAGCGGGACGCGACCGCAGCAGGATCCGGGCCTTCGCGACCCTGCTGCACGGCAACGAGCCCTCGGGCGCGCGGGCCCTGCACCGCTGGCTGCGCAGCGACGCCCAGCCGGCGGTGGACATGCTCTGCTTCGTGGGCGCCGTAGACGCGGCGCGTGCCGCGCCCGGCTTCGCCCAACGCATGCTCCACGGCTCGCGCGACCTGAACCGCTGCTTCCAGGCGCCCTACAAGGGAGACGAGGGCGAGCTGGCCGAGGCGCTGCTGCGCCGGCTGCGGGACCACGCGTGCGAGGCACTGATCGACGTCCACAACAATACGGGACACAACCCACCCTACGCCGTCGCCACGCGCACGGATCCCGAACGCCTGGCCCTGTGCGGCTGGTTCGCCGAGCGCTTCGTGGACTGCAACCTGCGCCTGGGCACGCTGATCGAGGCCACCGAGGACGACTTCCCGGGCATCGCCCTGGAGTGCGGCCGCGCAGGGGATCCGGTTGCCGACGCGGCGGCCTTCGAGCTGGTGTCGCGCTTCTTCGAGGCGGACCGCATCCCGTGGAAGCAAGAACGGCCGCTCCAGATCCTGCACGAGCCCGTGCGCATCCGCCTGGCGCCGGGAACCGAGGTGGCCTTCGCCGACGCGGCGCAGCCGGGCGCCGACTTCACAGTGGTGAGCGACATCGACCGGCACAACTTCGAGCGCGTGGCGCCGGGCACGCCGGTGGGCTGGCTGCGCGACGGCTCGCCGTGGCCAGTGGAAGCCCACGGAGCCGACGACGTGGACGTATCGCGGGAGCTCTTCGTGGCCCGCGACGGCATGCTCCAGACACGCCGCGAGCTGGTGCCCATGATGATGACCACCGACCCCTCGGTGGCCCAGCTCGACTGCCTCTTCTACGCCGTCCGCCCCCGCAACGTCGAGTAGTCAACCTACGGGACAGTCCCTTTAGTTTCCGCTCACTTTGTGAGCGGAAACTAAAGGGACTGTCCCGTAGGTTGACTACCAGCCGCGGAGGTTGATGGGCCAGGTTTCGACTACCTGGTCACCGTCGAGGAGGTGGAGGCTGTCGTGTTTGGCGACGGTGGGGTCTACGTGGCTGGGTAGGACGCGCACGCGGTCGCCCACACGCAGGCGCTGCTCGGGCACGAAGGTGGCGTGCTCGTCGGAGTAGAAGAGCACCGTCGCGGCCTCGATCTCGGGTTTGCCGTGATCCATGGCCAGGGCCTTGAGCCCCGTGTCGGACACCGAGTACGCCTCCGCCACCGAGATCACCGTGCCCAGCACGAAGAGCGCCGGGCGGAACGGCAGGTCCGGGTAGGTGAAGGTGGAGTCCATCAGCGCGTAGCTGCCCGCCTGGATCTCGGTGGCCCAGCGGTTGATGGCGTAGGTGCAGGTTCCGCCGGCGGAGATGACGTCGCCGCCCACGTCGGCGTGGGCCGCCAGCAAGAGCTTCATGGACGCCTCGGTGATCTCGCTGCGCCTCTCCACGTCGGAGAACGGCATGGCGTGGCCCTCGTAGCCCATCACCCCGCGCACCTCGAGCCCGGCGCGGCGCGCGGCCTCGGCCAAGGCGCCGGCGCGCTCCGGCGGGCAGCCGCAACGCGGCATGCCCACGTTGACGTCCACCAACACCTCGCGCACGCCGCCGCGGGCGGCGGCTTCGACGGTGGCGTCCGAGTCCACGGCCACGGTCACCCGCGCACCGGCGGCGACCAGCGCGCCCAGGCGCGAGGAGTCGAGCACCTCGTTGGCCAGGAGCAGGTCTTCGCCAAGCCCGGCGGCGGCCATTCCCTCCATCTCGCGGATCGTGGCGCAGGTGAAGCTGCGGTGGCCCAGCTCGGCCTGACGCCGCGCCAGGGACGTGCACTTGTGCGCCTTCACGTGGGGGCGCATGCGCGCGCCGGGCAACGCCTCGGCCATGCTGCGCAGGTTCTCGTCGAGAACGCCCAGGTCGGCGCACAGCGCCGGGGTCGGCAGGTCGCCGAGCTTCACGACTTCAGCCGGTAGCGGATCGGCAGGTGCTTCAGCCCCACCACGAAGCTCGACTGGATCCAGTCGGGCTCGCCCGCCAGCTCCACGGACTCCAGACGCCGGGCCAGCTCGCCGAAGAGCGCGCGCTGGGAGCGGCGCGCCAGGTGTGCGCCCAGGCAGAAGTGCTCGCCGATTCCGAAGCCCAAGTGCCGGTTCGGGTCGCGGTCCACGCGGAACGCGAAAGGATCTTCGAAGATGTCCTCGTCCCGGTTGGCCGACGCGTAGAACATCACCAGCTTGTCGCCCTGGTGGATCTTCTGCCGGCCCACCTCCACATCGCAAGTGGCGGTGCGCACCATGTAGTTGACCGGCGAGGTCCAGCGCACGATCTCTTCCACGGCGGAGGGCACCCGCTCCGGATCGCGCCGCATCTGCTCCAGCGCGTCGGGGTTCCGGATCAGCGCGTTCATGCCGCCCACCAGCGCATTCTTGGTGGTGTCGTGGCCGGCGGTGAAGGTGATCAGATAGTAGCCGAAGGTCTCCATGGGACCCATGGGCGCGCCGTCCACCTGGCCGTTGGCGATCACGCTGGCCAGGTCGTCGCGCGGGTTCTTGCGCCGGTCCTCGACGATCTCCGAGAAGAGCTGGAAGAGCTCCAGACCCAGCTCGCGCTGGGCCTGGACGCGGTCCTCGCCCTCGCGCTGCAGCTCCGGGTCGGCGTCGGCGAAGAGCTGGTTGGTCAGGCGCAGGATGCGCGGCTCCTCGGACTGGGGCACGCCCAGGATGGTGGAGAGGATGCGCAGGGGGTGGGCGGCGGCGATGTCGGTGGCGAAGTCGCACTCGCCCTGTCCGCCGTCGGCGGCCATGCGGTCCACCAGGGCGCGCGCGCTCTGGTCCACCGCCGCATCCACGCGGCCCAGGGCCCGCGGCGTGAACCAGGGGCTGGTCACCTTGCGGATGGCGCGGTGCTCCGGCGGGTCCATCTCGATGATGACCCGCATCTTGCCCAGGCCGTCCGGATCCAGCACATCGCTCTTGCGCGGCATGAAGATTCCGGGCGCGCTGGAGAAGGTCTCCGGGCGCTTGGAGATCTCGCAGATGTCGGCGTGACGCGTGATGGCCCAGAAGGGCCGGTAGCCCGGCGGCTCGCAGGCGTGCACCGGCGACTCGCGCCGCAGCTGGCTCCAGATGTCGTGGGGCGGGCCGTGCTCGCCGTACCAGGAGGGTTCGATCAGTTCGCGTCCATCGGTCAGTGCCATCGGCGTCTACTCCAGCAGCGTCAGCGCATCATCTCGCCGCCGTTCACCAACAAAGTCTGCCCGGTGATGCAGCGAGCCCGGTCCGACATGAGGAACACGGCGGCCTCGGCCACCTCCTCGTCCGGCACGATACTTCCCAGCGGGATCCGTCCCGTGATCTCGTCCACGATCGCCTGCTCCGGCACGTTCTGCCTCTTGGCGCGGAACTTGACGAAGGCCTCGACCGGCGGGCCCCACATCCAGCTGGGCACCACCATGTTGACGCGGATCTTGTCCGGCCCCAGCTCCTCGGTCAGGTAGTACATGGCCGAGAGCAGTGCGCCCTTGGAGGCCGCATAGCCGGCCTGGGGAAGCTGCGGCTGGTACATGGACTGGGAGCCGACCAGGACGACGGAGCCGCCGCCCGCCTGCTTCATGGCCGTGGCGACCGGCCGCATCAGCGTCATGCTGCCCAGCACGTTGGTCTCGAAGGCGCGGCGCCAGTTCTCGAAGTCCGTGTCCTGCAGGCCGCCGAACACGTTCTCGTAGGCCGCCACCTGGACCATGGCGTCCACGCGGCCGAAGCGCTCCACCGCCCGCGCGACCAGCGCTTCCGCGTCCTCGGCTTGGGTGATGTCGGTGCGCGCCCAGGCCACGCGCTCGCCCGACGGGTCCAGCTCCGCGGCCGTCTTCTCCAGGACTTCTTCGGTGCGCGCGGCCAGTACGACCTGGGCGCCGTCGCGCAGGGCCAGACGCGCGACCTCGCGCCCCA
>Ga0255054_10001438_pt1 | contig 13978 bp, 14 predicted proteins | sample JV7_2_23_MG_FD_188634 | JGI IMG/M metagenome (GOLD analysis project Ga0255054, IMG submission 188634) | Seawater microbial communities from Jervis Inlet, British Columbia, Canada - JV7_2_23 | ecosystem: Environmental > Aquatic > Marine > Inlet | place: Canada: British Columbia | collected...
GCGCAGCGCGTCGTACACCTGGGCCAGCGCCGACGCGCCCAGCCGCCGGATGGCCTTGGGCGTGAGTTCCTCTTGTCCTTCGCGGAGATACCCGGCGTTCTCGAGAGACGACCTCAGGTCACGCAGGAAGACCAGCGACTGCACGGCGCCGGCGTCCAGCAGCTCCTGCAGCGCCTCGGGCGAGATCTCCGAGAAGTTTCCGTCCGCCAGATCCTGCGCCATCTGCTCCAACCTTTGGATGCGCTCGCGAATCTCCTGGGCGGTTTCGTAGTCCGCCTGCTCGGAGCCGCGGAAGCGCTCCCCCTGCTGCTGCTGGAAGCGCTCCAGCGCGCGCAGGCGCTCCAGCTCCTCCAGCAGCTCGCGGTACGCGTCCTCCGCCTCGCTGTCCTCGAAGGAGTGGTCGCGGAAACGCTCGATGGCGTCAGCCAGTCCGGCTCGCTCGGCCTGATCGTGGTGCCGGCGCTCGAGGAACTGGTTCAGGCGCTGCGACTCATGACCGTGGGCGCGTTCCAGCGCGCGCTGCTCCCGGTCCAGGATCGCTTCGAAGCGCCGCCGCAGCTCGTCGCTGGCGCCGTCCATGCGATAGCGCTCGTAGAGCGAGCGAGCCTCCTCGCGCAGCTCGCGGACCAGCTCGTCCACGCCCATGACCCGCATCTCGCTGCCGCCGAGCTCGAAGCCCGCCTGGCGCATCCACTCGAGCGCCTCGCTGACGTCGAGCCCTTCCATCAGGAGTTCGGACAGCGCGTCGAGCGCCTGCTCCGCGTCCATGCGGAACTCGGCCTGGCTGCCGTCCCAGCGGCTGTAGCGATAGACCTTCACGGCTGGCCGTACACCACCGTCCCGTCCCGCTCCACCTTGTTGAGCCGGTTCGAGAGGTGGAGCCCCTCCAGCAGGAACTCGATGGCGCTGGCCAGCTGCGCCGGCGAGTCGCCTCCCGCCAGGGCGGCGGCGCCCTCGCGCAGACCGGGGATCGCATCGAGCCCTTCCAGGTACTCGGCCGAGGGCATGCTGGCGGAGACCTCCACGTTCCAGCCCTGCTCGAAGGCCTGCACCACCGACGCCACGCCCTCACCCGGCCCGCACTCGTCGAAGACGGCGCGCAGCGCGCGGCTCCGCAGCTCCGCGATGACGTCGGCCTCGTCCTTGTCCGCGCCGGCGTACTCGAGCTCCAGCTTCCCCTGGGTCGAGGCGTCCAGGAACGGCAGGTCCGAGACGCGCGGCACGGCCTGGCTCTCTCCGGTGGCCAGGGCGCGGCGCAGGGCGTTGGCCACCAGGGTCTCGTAGTTGGCGATGGTCACCCGCACCGACACTCCCGAGGTCTGGCTCACGTCGGGGCTGCGTCGCGCCTGGAGCGTGGTCTCCGCCACGACTTCCTGCAGGAAACGTGGAACCAACACCTCGACGCCCTCTACGTGGGGCGGATTCGCTTCCTGCAACGCGATCGCCAGCTCCAGGTCGCGGGTCTCCGGGTAGTGGGTCCGGATCTGGGCCGCGTAGCGATCCTTGAGGGGCGTGATGATGCGCCCGCGGCTGGTGTAATCCTCGGGGTTGGCGCTGGCCACCACCAGCACGTCCAGAGGCAGCCGCACCCGGTAGCCCTTCACCTGGAAGTCGCGCTCCTCGAGGATGTTGAAGAGCGCGACCTGCACCTTCTCGGTCAAGTCGGGAAGCTCGTTGATGCAGAAGATCCCGCGGTGGGTGCGCGGCAGCAGGCCGAAGTGGATGGTGAGCTCGTCGGACAGGGTGCGCCCCTCGGCCACCTTGATCGGATCCACGTCGCCGATCAGGTCGGCCACCGAGGTGTCGGGCGTGGCCAGCTTCTCGCCGTAGCGGGCGTCCCGGGCCACCCACTCGATGGGCGTGGCGTCTCCCTCGGCAGCCACGGTCTGCCGCGCACCGGCCGAGACCGGCTGGAACGGGTCGTCGCAGATCTCGCTGCCCGCGACCGCCGGAATCCACTCGTCCAGCAGGCCCACCAGCGAACGGATCATGCGCGACTTGGCCTGCCCGCGTTCGCCCAGGAAGATCAGATCGTGACCGCACAGCACGGCGTTCTCCACCGCGGGCAGCACGCTGTCGTCGAAGCCCAGGATCCCCTGGAAGAGAGGCTCCCCGTCGCGCAGCCGGGCCAGCAGGTTGGCTCGCAGCTCTTCGCGCAGGGTGCGAGGCTGCCAGCCGGCGGCGCGCAGCTCGCCCAAGGTGCGGTGGGGGGGCGGGTTCGAGGGCATGGATTCTCCTAGCGTGTTCGGAGTCGCCGGATGCGCCGCTGGATCTGCGGGAGCCGGTCGTCGTGGATGCGAAGTCCCACCGGCAGCGGGGTCTCCTCGATCATGCGCTGCGTCTTCTCGATCCGCTCGACGGTCGTGGGATGGCTGGAGAGCCACGCCGGCGGCTGCCCGCCCGACTCGCTGAGCATGGTCTTGAAGAAGGTCACCAGGCCCTCCGGATCGTAGCCGGCCCGCGGCATCACCTCGACGGCGAAGGCGTCGGCCTCGCGCTCGGCGTCGCGGCCGTAGGAGTTCAGGTAGGCGGCGGCCGCCAAGCCGCCACCCAGGTTGGCGGCACTGCCGGCCAGCCCGCCGCCCAGCAGCGAGGCCGCGTAGACGCCGATCCGATACAGCGAGCCCACGCCCTGCTGCCGGCGGTAGTTCTTGGCCACGTGACGGAGCGCCACGTGGCCCACCTCGTGGGCGATCACGCCGGCCAGCTCGGCCACGTTGCGGGCGGCGAGGAGGGTCTCGGAGTGGATGTAGATGTAGCCCCCGGGCAGGGCGAAGGCGTTGATGGCATCGTCCTCGACGACGTAGAAGGAGTAGGTGAAGGGTTGGGATCCGGAGGCCGCCACGATGCGGTGCCCGATCTCGCGCACGTAGTCCCAGACCACGCGGTCCTTCACCAGGCGCGCTTCTGCCCGGACCTTCCGGTTGACCTGCTCGCCCAGCGCCCGCTCCTCGGGGATCGACAGAGTCCCGCAGCCCAGCGACAAGGCCAGGGCGCTGGAGAGCGCGGCGCCGGACAGGCGCGCGAAGCGTGTCCGGCGGTGGCGCGCCGGCGCGCCGTCCCGCTCGGCCACTAGAGGAGCGCGGTGACGTCGGACCCGTCCGTCTTCGCCAGGGTCTCCGTCACCTGCCGGATGATCGAGAGCACGGACCGGTCGAAGGAGAGATTCTCTACGATCGGCACGTCGTTGGCCTCCGCCTGGTCGAGGATGTGATCTTGGATGCGCAGGATCGCCTCCAGGTTCTCCAGGTAGCGGTGCGGCGGACGGGCCTTCTCCCCTTCGGCGCGGCGCGTGAAACGGGCGCGAATCGCGTCGCCGTCGAAGGTGGCGACGATCAGGAAGACCACGTGCGCGCGATGCGCGTAGGCCTCCAGGTCCAGGCGGCCGGGAAGCAGGGAGACGCCGTCCAGCACCAGGCTTGCGTTCTCGTCGATGGCGCGGTCGATCATCGCCTTGATCCCGACGGAGACCGCCGACGCCTGGGCGGCGAATGCCTCCACCACCGGATCGCCGCCGGGTGTGGGCTCGAAGCCGGGCACGCGCCAGGCGTCGTACGAAGAGCTGTGGATGGCCGGCACCAGCTCCGGCGACAGCATCAGGCGCATCACCTGTCGGATTGCGTCGGTCGAGATCACGCGACCGATGCCCAGACGGTGCGCGACCTCGAGCGCCAGGCTGGTCTTGCCCACCCCCGCGGCCCCGCCCAGCAGGATCACCACGGGACGATCGGGATCCTGGTAGCGCCGCCACACCAGGTAGCGGCGGGCCGCCCGCTGGCGGGAGGCGCTCAGCAGCTCTTCGTACGCCATACGCCGCAGGTCCCCGCGCTCCACGCTGCGGCGACTCTCGTTCACCAGCCGCTCTTCGATGCCGCGCGCCACGTCCCAGGCCTCGGCGGGCTCCAGGGCCGCCGCCAGCAGGGATTGGGAGAGGATGCCCTTGGAGAAGGGCGTAGCATCGTCTCCGGACACGACCGTGATCTCCGGTGAGATCGAGTGCGGCGCCGCCTCTACAACGATCCCGTCCTTGTCGCAGACCTCGGCAACCGTCTTGCCCAACTCCTCGCGGGAGATCTGGCGCCCCCGCAGCTGGTCGCGAACCTGCTTGGCCACCGCGTAGGCGTCCTCGAAGGCGACACCCCGGGAAAGCAGGGAGTGGATCAGGATCCCCCGCATGAAGGGCCGGGTCCCGCCGGCATCCTCCACGAGCGTCCGCCCGCCGTCGCGGCCCCCCCGCTGGCGCTCTGATTCGTTCTCGGCCATCGAGCCACCCTACCGAAGCCGTCTGCCGGCGGCGATCCGGCTTCTCGCGAACCGCACAACTCCTCGGGAATTTGGCTTGACTCGAACCGGGGGCAGCGTATAACGTCGTTCTGCCGCCTTGGGTGGACAGGAGGTGCGATGTCGCCTGGTACATCGCTGGGGCGCTCACAATCGGCTTCCGGCCGGCAGTCTGCGAATGCGTTGTCGCAGGATCTGTTCCGTACCGGCGAAGTCGTGGAGATCGTCGGGGTGTCCCGGCGTCAGCTCCAGTACTGGGCGCAGACCGACCTGGTCCGTCCCTCGGCGCGCACAAAGGGGGGTCATCACCGCTACACGTTCGAGGACCTCGTGGCCTTGAAGGCCGCGAAACGGCTTATCGACGCCGGCGTTTCGGTCCAGCGGATCCGGAAGAGCATCGCGCAGCTGATGCGGGTCCTGCCGACCGTACGTCGTCCCTTGGCGGAGTTGGTTCTCGTGGCGACGGGTGACGTGGTGCTGGTGTTCCGGGAGGGCACGGTGTTCGAAGCCCTTTCGGGACAAGAGTGGGTGCTCGAGGTCGCGGCATTCGAACGCGACGTCGAGGCATGGCGTCGCGCCTCGGGTGCGCGACGCGCGAAAGCCAGCCGTCCGTCCGTCTCGCGAGCCGAACACTCCGCCTAGCGCAGCCTGCCCCGGGCTCCGCCCGGGCCGCCTCGCCGACGTCGCCGGCCCAACCGGGTCATGGACTTGTTCCGGAGGCGGCCACTTCGACCCAACATGGTGTCGGAGTAACAGCGGAGGGGGGGGGACCGTGCGCACCATCGCCATCGTCAACCAGAAGGGGGGTTGCGGAAAGACCACCACGGTCGTGAACCTGGCCGGGAGCCTCGCCGCCGACGGGGCCCGGGTCCTGGTGATCGACATGGATCCGCAGGCCCACGCGACCCTGGCCCTGGGAATCGATCCCGAGATGACCGAGGCCAACCTCTACGAGGTTTTGGCCGACGAAGATGGTCGCGCCCTGGTGAACGAGATCCTGGTCGAGGTGGATCCGCGCATCGAGGTGGCGCCCTCGGGCATCGTGCTCTCGGCGCTGGAGCAGAAGCTTGCCGCCGAGCAGGCGGAGGCTCGCACCGAGCGTCTGGTCGGTGCCCTGGGGCAGCTCGCCCGACCCTACGACTTCGCCCTGATCGACTGCCCGCCCAACGTGGGGCTACTCACCTTCAACGCCCTGCGCGCGGCCCAGGAGGTGATCGTCCCCCTGGAGGCCAGCCACTTCGCGATCCATGGCGTCCAGAAGCTTCTGGAGACCATCGCCCTCCTGACCGAACGGCTGGGCCACGATCTCGACGTGCGCATCCTTCCGACGCTGTACGACGGACGCACGCGATTCGCGCGAGAGACGCTGGCGGAGATTCGCGGGCTCTTCGGCGACATGTGCTTCGACGCCGTCATCCGCCAGAACGTAAAGCTGCGCGAGGCCGCGCGCCGGGGCGTGCCCGTGGTGTCCTATGCGCCGTCCGCCAACGGAACCGCCGACTACGGCGCCCTGGCCTTCGAGGTGGCGGCTGCCTCCGCGGCGGAGCTGACCCCAACGCTGCAGGTCGTCGGCGACGCGGAGGAGATCGAGCCGCGGCGGGTGGTGGTCTCGTTTCGTGACCCCGGCGCCCAGGACGTGCGAATCGCCGGCGACTTCAACGGTTGGATCCCCGACAAGGACGTCCAATCCGAAGTCTCGAGCGACGGCTCGACGCGGGTGTGGAGGAAGATCCTGTGCCTGAGCCCGGGCACCTACCACTACCGCTACGTGGTCGACGGGCGCTGGCGCGAGGACCCGGACAACCCGCGCGTGGAGACCGGGCCGGTGGGCGAACGCAACTCCGTGCTGGTGGTGCAGTAGGCGGTGGCACGCGGCCTGGGCGACGTTCTCCACTACTTCGATCCCGCCCTGGGCCCGGCCGCCGAGCCATCGTCCCCGACGCAGGCCGAGTCGCGACCGGAGCCGGGCCCCGTGCAGCTGCTGGCCGTGCCCATGGAGGCCGCCGACCTCCTGCGCGGGGCGATCGTCTGGAACCTGGCCCTGGAGCTGGGGCGCGCGGGGGCGGCCGTCGAGGCCGTGATCCCGCCCGACGCCGGCGTTCCCGAGGAGGACGCGACCCTGGGCGTCCGCGTGAGCGGCGCCCACGCAGCGGACTGGGTACGAGCCACGGGGCAGGCGCGAACCCGACTCGCCGACCGCACCACCCTCGACGCCCCGGGCCTGCTGCTGGCGGGATTGGCCGCGGAAGCGACGCCCGCCGGAGCGGAGCACGCCGACCGCGCACTGCTGTGTTGTGCGACGGAGCCGGTGGCGCTGGAGCGGGCCGAGGCCCAGGGGCGTCGCTGGCTGGAGGCCGGCCACGACCGGCTGGGTGTGGTGATCCACGGAGCTGGTTCGGTGCGCGAGGCGCGCCGCGCGTTCGAGCGGCTCGCCGGGCCGCTGGAGCGGGTCGCCGGGCAGCCGATCGCGAGCTTCGGGCTGCTGGTCGACGACCTGGCCCTGTACCGCAGCCTGGTCGAACGGCGGCCCGTGGGCCTCACGCGTCCCCAGTCGCCGGCCGGGCGGGCATTGGCCGACGTGGCCCGGCTCCTGCTGGCGCCGGAGGACTCGACGTGAGCGAGCTGCGCTGGACGCCGCCGCCGCCGCCGGACCGCCTGCGCAGCGCCCTGCGTGCCGCCCTGAGCCGCCGCGGCCGACCCCTGCGCGTGCTGGCCGAAGGCATCGAGGGGCTTTCCGGCAGCGTGGACTGGGTCACCGCCGACCCGGCCGGCCGCGTGGTCGCGGTGCTCTTGACCCTGGAGGAGGACCGCGCCCTGGAGCTGGTGGCGCGCGGCCTGGCCGAGCGCGACGCCCTGGCAGCCCGGCTGGCCGAGTGGCGCCAGCTGGCGCCGGAGCTCGGCCTGCGCACCGACGCCGGCGTGGACGTGCTGCTGCTGGCGCCGGAGTTCTCGCCGGCCGCCCGCGCCGCGGCAGCCGCGCTGGGAGACGCCGTAGAGCTGGCTCGCGTGCGCTTCGCTGCCGTGGGCGCCGCACCGGCCCAGGCCCTGCTGGAGTCCCTGGCGGAGCAGCCCGGCGAGCCCGCCGTGGCCACGCCCCGCCCTCGCCTCTCGATCTTCCGCAGCGGCCTGCGCGACGCAGACCTGTCCCCCGAATCCCGCAGCGCCTGACGCCTCCCCGCGGGGGGCGCGAAGTGCCCTTTTTTGCCATCCGGCGACTTTTTTCGGCACCCGGTGACATTTTTCGTCACCTCCCTTGATCGGGGGGCCACTCCCACATCAGGGGTGCCCTGCCCTGAGGGCAACGAGCGGTTGGACTTGGGAAGAAGGGAAGCGCAATGGTTGCTGTAGAAGCCCCGACGGTGTTGCCGGGCGGGGAATGCGATGTGGTAGCGGATGAGGCCCTTGTGCAGCGCGTGCGCTGCGGCGATCAAGCGGCCTTCCAGTTGTTGTACGAGCGCTATTTCCGGCGGGTCTACCGCTTCCTGGACCGGCGCCTGAGCAACCGCGCGGACACCGAAGAGACCACTCAGGAAGTCTTCATCAACGTCTTCTCGTCGATCGAGAGCTTCCGCGGCGAGGCTCCCTTCGCCGCTTGGGTCTTCGGGCTCACCCGGCGCACCCTCGCGGCGCGCTTCAAGCGCAAGCGCCACCCGATGGTTCCGCTGCCCGACCCCGACGCGGAAGGCTCCGAGTGGGGCATGGGCGACTCCTCGGGGAACCCGCTGGCCGCCTACGAGTACCGCGAGCGCCTGGACCACCTGGCGGGAGCCATGCGCGAGCGGCTGAGCCCGGAGCAGCGCCAGTTGGTGGAATTACACCACCTTCAGCACCGCTCCATCGAAGACATCGCGCACGACCTCCACAAGACCGAGGACGCGGTGAAGTCCAACTTGTACCGCGCGCGAAAGTTGCTCCTGGCGCGATAGACTCCACGCCCATGAGTGACGACGCGACCTTCGTCGCGCCGACCGGGGAGAGCCTGGGGCTGGGCGTGTGGCCGGCCCCGCCGCCGGAGGCCTATCCGGACCTGCGCGCGCAGCGCTTGGAGTTCAGCAGCCGCGGCGATCGTGTGCCCGGACGCCTGCTGCTGCCGCCCGACGGCGACGGCCCCTTCCCCCTGGTGCTCCTGCAGCACGGTGCGGGCGGCTCGAAGGAGGCCCCGTACATCGACGCCAGCGCGGGCCCCTGGGCCCGGGGCGGAGCGGCCGTGCTGGCCATCGACTTTCCCCTCCACGGCGAGCGCCGCAGCGAAAAGCTCAGCGAGCGCGTGCTGGCGGCCCTGACCGGGCATCCGGACTCAGCGAGTGCCGGCACCCTCGAGGCCGACTTCGCACGCCAGGCGGTGATCGACCTGCAGCGCGCCCTGGACGCGGCTGCCGCCCTGCCCCAGATCGACGCCGGCCGGGTCGCCTACGCCGCCTTCAGCCTGGGCACGATCCTGGGAGTTCCGTTTCTGGGGACCGACCCGCGTCCCCGCGGCGCGGCCCTGGCCCTGGGCGGCGGTGGCTTCGGCCCGGCGCAGAGCGACCCCCTGAATCACGTGGGCCGCATCGCCCCGCGGCCGCTGCTCTTCGTCAACGCCACCCGCGACGAGCGCATCCCGCGCAACGCGGCCGAGGCCCTTCATGCGGCAGCCGGCGATCCGATGCAGGTGGCGTGGTTCGACTGCGGGCACACGGACCTGCCCGGGCAGGCCCTGAAGCGCATGTGGGAGTTCCTGCGCGAGCTTCTCGAGATCTAGTCGGTGCCCGACTCCTCGGGCAGGGGCACGCGCAGCGCCAGCAGCGTTCCGGAAACCACCAGGACCGGCATGGCGAGCAAGTTCAGGCCCGGAATGGCGAAGGTGGCGAACGCCGCAACGCCGAAGCCGACCATGGGTGCTCGATGGGCCAGGACCCAGCGTCGCCGGGCCGAGAAATCCACGCGCCTCCGGTCCAGCGCGTAGCTGGCGTAGTCGAGCGGCAGGAAGAGAACCGTGAACGCCATCATGGCCGGGGCCGCCAGCAGCTGACCACCCGGGATCAGCAGGGCCAGCAGCAGGATCAGCGCCTGAACCGAGAGGAAGAAGGCCAGCCGCCGCAGCTCCTGCAGCACGGCGCGGCCGGCTTCGCGCAGGACACCGGCCAGACCGGGGTCCGAACGGTCCAGGACCTCCCCGGTGACGAGAGCCTCGACACGGCGCGACAGCACGTCCAGGAAGGGAGCGGCCACCACACCCGCTGCAAGCCACGCCAGCAGAACCGCCAGGCCGGAGAACGCCAGCAGGACCATCACCCCCAACAGCATGAGCAACGCGCGCAGCGGCCCGATCCACGCCCACTGGTACCAGGCGGACGCGCTCAGGCTGGGTATCCAGCTCGTCGCCAGGCCCCACAGGTCTGCGCCGAAGTACACCAGCAGGCTCACCGCGGCGGCGACGGCGGCAACGCCGATCAGCGCCGGAACCGCAGCCAGAGCCCAGAGCGCGCGCTCGCGCCAGAGCATGCGCAACGCCTCCAGATGCAGCGCCACGCCCCCCGCGGCACCCCGCAGCGAGGCTCCACGGCCCACGACAACCCCAGCGGCGCCCCTGTGCTCACCCACCTATACTCCGCCCCTTCGCGGCACGACCCGGCCGCCATTGCCTGCAACGGAGACCCAGCATGCCCGTTTCGCTTCGACTGTTCCTGTCCGCACTGCTCATCGCGAGTGGCTGCTCCGCGCCGCAGACGAATGGCCAGGCCGGCGCGATCGACGCGGACTCTCCGGCCATCGCGACGCTGGACGGTGAACCGATCACCTTGGCGGAGCTGGATGAGTGGATCAAGGACCAGCTCCTGGAAGAGCAGCTGAAGGGCAAGAGCGCGTCCGCCGCCCACGCGTTCCGCGAAGAGCGCCTGCGCAAGCTGATCGACGACCGCCTGGTGGCAGCCGCGGCCGCCGCGCAGGGAGTGGAGGTCGAAGCGCTCCTCGAGCAGCAGCGGACCGCGGTCTCGGTGTCCGACGAGGAGATCGCCAAGTTCTACGAGGAGAACCAGGAGCGCCTGGGTGACGCCGCCCTGGAGCAGATGGGGCCGCGCATCCGGAGCCACCTGGAGGGCCGTGCCCAGCGCCAGGCCGAGACCTCGTTCGTGGAGGGGCTGCGCACGGCCGCCGCCGTGGAAATCCTGATCGACGCGCCGCGGGTCGAGGTGGCCGCCGACGGCCCGGCCCTGGGCCCGGCGGACGCCCCGGTGACGATCGTCGAGTTCAGCGACTTCCAGTGCCCGTTCTGCGCCCGCGCCGGACCCATCGTGAAGGAGCTGAACGCCAAGTACCCCGAGCAAGTGCGGATCGTGTACCGCCACTTCCCGCTGGACTCGATCCACCCGCGCGCGCGCCCGGCCGCCGAGGCGGCGGCCTGCGCCGACGAGCAGGGTGCGTTCTGGCCCTACCACGATTTGCTCTTCGCCAACACGCGCGCGCTGAACGACGAAGACCTGGCCCGCTACGCCGCGGAGACGGGGATCGACACCGAGAAGTTCGCACAGTGCCTGACCGAGGGGCGCCACCGCGAGTACGTGGAGCGCGACCTGCAGGCGGGCCGCCGGGTCGGCGTGTCGGGTACGCCGGCGTTCTTCGTCAATGGACGCATGCTCAGCGGCGCACAGCCCGTCGAGGAGTTCGTGCGCCTCATCGAAGACGAGCTCGAACGCGCCGATTCCAGCAGCTAGTCCAGACCAGGAAAGGGGCCGGGCTAGGCGGACTCCATGCGGGCTACCAGCGCGTCGCGGTGTTCGCACATCGTCTCCTCGCGATCCGCCTCGAGGTTGAGGCGCACCACGGGCTCGGTGTTGGACGCGCGCACGTTGAACCACCAGTCCGGGTAGCGCACCAGCAGCCCGTCCAGGTGCGAGATCTCGGCATCGCCGTGCTCCGCCTCGAGCGACGCCAGCAGCGCCTCCGCATCGTTCACGCGCCGGCTGATCTCGCCGCTGGCGTGGTAGCGGCGCAGCGGCGCCACGATCTCGGACAACGGCTTCCCCTCCTCCGCCAGAACCTCCAGCAGGGCCACGAACGCGGCGAGACCGTCGTCAGCGACCAGCTGGTCGCTGAAGCGGAAGTAGAAGTGCCCCGAGAGCTCCCCGCCGAACACCCCGCCGGTCTCGCGCAGCCGGGCCTTGAAGAAAGAATGGCCGACGCGGCTCATCTCCGGAACGCCGCCCGCCGCCTCGATCGCCTCCACGGTGGCGCGGCTGGAGCGCAGGTCGTAGAGCACGCGCGCTCCGGGTGAGCGGCGCAGGCGCGGCCCCGCGAGCACGCCCGTCATGAGATCCGACGGTACCGGCTCCCCGCGCTCGTCCACGAAGATCGCCCGGTCCGCATCGCCGTCGAAGGCCACGCCGAAGTCGGCGCCGGTCCGCTTCACCACGGCGATCAGATCCTCCAGATTCTCGCGCTTCAGCGGGTCGGCCTCGTGGTTCGGAAAGCTGCCGTCGGGCTCGAAGTAGAGGCGCTCCACCTCCAGGGGCAGCCGCTCGAGCAGCGGCTCCAGGCCCACCGACGCCATCCCGTTGCCGCAGTCGATGGCCACTTTCAGCCGCGGCCGCCCACTGCCGACCGCCAGCAGGTGCTCCACGTAGGGCCCCACCACGTCCGCCGTGGTTTGCCCGCCCGGCTGGGCCGCCGGCTCCGGCAGATCGCCGCACAGGCGCTCGATATCGGCCAGGCCCGAGTCGCCGGCGACCGGGATCGCGTGCTCGCGGCAGACCTTGAAGCCGTTGTAGCGGCCGGGGTTGTGCGACGCGGTGACCATGATCCCACCGCCGGCGCCCAGGTGCTCGACGGCGAAGTACAGCATGGGCGTGGCGCAGAGCCCCAGATCGATGACGTCCACCCCGGACTCGCGGAGCCCCTGGCTCAGCGCCTCGGCGAGCTCCGGCGAGTGCGAGCGGGCGTCGCGCCCCACCAGCAGCGAGGACGCGCCCAGAAAGCGCCCGGCGGCGCGTCCGATGCGACCGGCGATGCCGGCGTCCAACTCGTCCGGCACCACCCCGCGAATGTCGTAGGCCTTGAAGATCGACATGGGGCGAGGAGTGTAACCGTCGCCCGCGGCCGGCGCTGTCGGCTGGCCGCCTACCGGCCTACCCGGCTCGCGGCCTTCCCGCGTGCAGTCCTGCTCGCCTTGACCGACCGGCCCGGCGCCGTCACCCTCTCTATATGTTTGGACTCGGAATGACCGAGCTTCTGGTGATTCTCGTGATCATCGTCGTGATCTTCGGGGCGCGGCGCCTTCCGGAGATCGGCTCCGGCCTAGGCAAGGCCATCAAGAACTTCAAGAGCGGCGTGTCCGACAAGGACGAGATCGACGTCACTCCGAAGCAGGAAGAGGCGACGGACGGGAAGCCTCCGAGCTGAGGCGCTCCACCACCTCGAGGCGGAAGCCTCGCGCCTCGGCCGGGATCGAGGTGAAGACGGCAGCCACGAGCATGGATTCGCCCGGCGCCAAGGGCGTCCGCGCCAAGGCCTGCGCGCCCAGAGCCTGAGCGCCGAGCAGCTCTTGCGGCGCCTGCTCTCGTAGGGTCGCCGCTCCCGGCGCCGGCGCCAGCCATGCCTCAGCCCCGGCCAGCGCGGCGCCAGAGCCGTCGACCAGCCGCACGCGCAGCGCTCCCTCCGGTAGGCGGGGTCCCGCCTGCGGGTTGCGCACCTGGCCCGAGACCACGAGGAGCGGCCCGGCCACGGCGTTCTCGATCACGCCCGCGCGCACCTCCGTCGCTTGAAGCACGCCTAGATCGGCCACCGTGAGCGACATGGGCTGCGGCACTGGAGGGCGCAGGCTGGCCCAAGCCACCACCAGCAGGAGTCCGGCGACGGCCGCCCAGACGACGATCTGCGCCGCGCGCTCCGCGAACGAGGGCGGCCCCACGTCCAGGCGAAGCTCGGCGACGCCGGCTTCGGGCAAGGTGTCGTGCGGCGTCGACGCCGCAACCTCCGCCTCGGTCTCGGTCTCAGTCTCAGTCTCGAGGGGCGATCCGGTCGCTTCGTCCGCGTCCGCCACCTCCGCTTCTGGCTCGGGCTCGGCGTCGAGGGACGCAGCGGCCTCCAACGTCGCGGCAGGGCCAACGTCGGGTCCCAGGAGATCCCAGTCCTCGGGGCTGCCCAGGTCCGCCAGGGAGCTGTCCCCGGCGGCCGCAGCGGCGCCCGGCTCGCTGGCCAGGAACTCGCTCATGGGATCGGCATCCCGTGCCGTGGGAACGCTTTCCACCGGCGGCGGGCTGGCGACCATCTCGATCGGTGCCTCGACCTGGGAATCCGCGGCCAGCGCAGGCTCCGCTGCCGCCTCGGCGGGATCCTCGTTGAACTCCCAGTCGCTCTCCTCGTCGGGCTCGTCAGCCGGGCGAGAGGAACCCATGAGGTCCACGGCGTCGTGGTCCAGCACCTGGGTGTGGTCCTCGTGCTCGTCGGAAGGCCCCAGAACCTGGGTCTGGTCGTCGGCGACGGGCTCCGGCGCGATGGCCTCGCGCGCCAGCGCGTCCGCCACGTCGGCGTCGGAGGCACCCGGGGGCTGCGGCCGGGCGACCCGGAAGGCGTGCTTGCAGCGTGAGCAGCGGACCTTCACCCCATCGGCGGAGATGCGGGTGTCGTCCAGCTTGAAGCGCGTCTCGCACTTCTCACAGGTAATGATCACGTCTCAGGCCCCTCCCGAACCGGCAGCCCACCCGCAAGCCGGCCTGACAGG
>Ga0255054_10001440_pt1 | contig 13976 bp, 13 predicted proteins | sample JV7_2_23_MG_FD_188634 | JGI IMG/M metagenome (GOLD analysis project Ga0255054, IMG submission 188634) | Seawater microbial communities from Jervis Inlet, British Columbia, Canada - JV7_2_23 | ecosystem: Environmental > Aquatic > Marine > Inlet | place: Canada: British Columbia | collected...
GGCTAATTCAGAAATTTTTATATTTCGAGAGTTTCCTACCAATTCGGGATTTATTTGTTCATAAGTTTTTAAGTTTTTACGCATAGCTGATATATGGACACCTCCTTTATGCGAAAATGCATTTCTTCCCACAAAAGGTTGATCACTATTTCCAGGTAGATTGGCCATTTCGTAAATAAAGTGTGAAACTTCAGTGATATTTTCTAAATCTTCAGAAGTTATGCAATTAATTCCCATTTTTAATTTTAGAATTGGCAAAATTGTTGTCAAATCAGTATTACCACATCTTTCACCAAAACTATTTATCGTACCTTGAATCATTCTAGCACCATAGTGAAAAGCCTCTAAAGCAATAGCGTTCGCCACACCAGAATCATTATGAGCATGAATTCCTAATTGAACATCCTTTCCTAGAAAATCCTTTACCTCATCAAATATTGGGCCTAATTCGTGTGGTAAGAGACCTCCATTAGTATCACATAGAACTATCCATGACGCACCTGCATTATTAGCGCAAGCAATTGTTTGTAGAGCATATTGTTTATTATTTTTAAATCCATCGAAAAAGTGCTCAGCATCATATACGACATCAATTCCATTTTTCTTTAAATAGATAATTGTATCTTCAATCATGTTAAGATTTTCTTCTAAACTAGTTTCTAAGGCGACCTTAACATGCAAGTCCCAGCTCTTACCAAAAATTGTGGCATGTTTTGTGCCAGCCTCTAATAATGCTTTTAAGTTTCCGTCATCTTCAGCCTTTATATCCTTGCGTCTTGTGCTGCCAAAAGCATAAATCTTAGTCTCATTTGAATTAATATCCATTGCTTTAATCTTTTCATAAAACATAATATCTTTTGGATTGGAACCGGGCCACCCAACTTCAATCATAGGAACATGAAGATCGTTAATTAACCGTTCGAGAATTCGAATTTTGTCCTCGACCGAAAAGCTAATTCCTATTTTTTGACTTCCCTCCCGAAGGGTTGCATCATATATGTACACACCATTATTTCTGATCAATACTTTTTTCACCAATGAATGAAACATTAAGAAATTCAAACCCAAGAAAAGGTAAGCAGAGAATCGTAAAAAAGAGTTTAAAATTTCTTTAATGAAATTAAATAATCCCAATAATAATTAATAAAACGAAGATACCCACTATCGGAATTAATCTAAATCTCATAATTAGAATAAAGAAAAAACTGATGCTTTAAAATCTTTTTTATTCGTAATATAAAATTAAATTTTCTAATTAGTGTTAAAACCTAAATAGATTTTTCCACCTTTTTATTTTTATTACTTCTATTGGTTTGATCCTTTACAAGTGTTTCAAACAGAAGACTTATAAATTATGTTAGAGAAATGATAGTTTAATTAAAATTCTAAGATTAAATGTTGATATTATTAGGCTAGAAATGAAAATCTTTATAAATTTACCTATAACATCTATCTTCTGTATCACTTAATCTAAAATATAACATTTAAAAAACTTTAAAATAAAAATAAAAAAGTTGATTTTTGAATGAAAAGAGAAATAGGAATATTAGGAATGATCATTTGTATAGCGTTAGGGTTTACTGCTGGATGGTTCATTCCTGGACTTTTTGTCGAACCAACACCTACACCGTTAATCGATCAAATTAAAGATCGAGGTTATATCATTGTAGGGACGAGTGCTGATTACCCACCCTTTGAAAACAAGACTTATCCAGGTGGACTGATCGTAGGTTTTGATATTGATGTTTCACAGATGATAGCAGATGAGCTTGGAGTTACGCTCCAAATGCAAGATATAGGTTTTGATTCTCTTATTGGTGCTTGTAGAGCTGGTACGATTGATATGATTGCTGCGGCTATGACATACAACGCAGAACGCGCAGCTCAACTTGCAGCTTCTGCAACTTATATTTCAGTTCGTCAAGTTGTGATCGTGAAGAACAGTTCATTGGATTTTCCAAGTCCGATTACGAATTTAACAGATCTTATCACATTCGATGTTGGTTGCCAATCAGGCACCGTAATGCAGGACGAGTTAGACGCCATCTCCGGGATAAATGTTTTTGCTCAAGCTAGTGCTGATATCCTTATGCAAGATTTAAACGCTGGTGGTGTAGACGCAGTATATGTAGACGGACCAATTTACGATGCATGGAAAAATACATTTGATCTTAGGGTTATATATAGTTCTGAAGAAGAACCTTTAGCACTGTGGACTAGACACGGTGAACCCGCTCTGCTGTACGAAATTAATAAAGTAATATTTGATAGTTATCAAGATGGAAGAATGAATACTCTAATTAATAAGTGGTTTGGAAACGTAACAGCATAAAAAGAAGAGTAACATGCCAAACCTCTTTGATATTTTTTTTTATATTATTTTTCATGGTTTATTTAATACATTACTTCTTACCGCCCTTGGTTTACTAGGGGGGTTTCTTTTAGGTATTATCTTGGCAATTATGCGCGTTTACGGCGCTAAAGAACTCATTTGGTTATCTAGTGGTTACGAAAAACTCTTGCGTGGGATTCCTATCCTCGTATTAATCTATATATTCGCTTTCGGGATGCCAGACTTATTTTGGTATTTAGATTTACTTGATAGACCACTTGCTAGCGTAATTTTAGCACTTGCTCTTCGTAGTGGTGCATATCAATCTCAGATTTTTCGTGGAGCTATTCTATCCGTGAACCCAGGACAGATGGAAGCATCTCGTGCATTAGGTATGAGTAAAATCCAATCTTTCCGATCTATTATAATGCCCCAAGCATTACGGTTAGCTGTTCCTAGTTGGACCAATGAGTATGCGGTAGTCATCAAAGATTCTTCTTTTGCTTATGCAGTTGGAATTGTTGAGATGACAAAAGCAGGTTATGATCTTGGCGTAGGTTTCACCGACTTATGGGCTTTATCTATAGGTGTTGTTGCCATTCTATACTTTTTATTTACTTATCCGGTAGCAAGAGTATTTGGTGAACGGCAAACTAAAAAACTTAAAAAATTAGGAATGGGAGGTGGCTAAATATAAGCGAAAAAGTATTACGGGTAGTTGATGTGTGGAAGTCTTATGACGATTTAGATGTTCTTAAGGGTGTCTCATTCGAGTTAGCACAACGAGATGTCAAGGTCATCTTTGGGCCTAGTGGTTCAGGTAAGAGCACGCTTCTTCGATGTATTAATATGTTAGAACCTCCCGATAAGGGTGAAGTATATCTTTCTGGACAAAATCTAATGGAATCTAAAGCAAATATTAATGCATTGAGATCGAGAATCGGTATGGTATTTCAGCATTTTAATTTATTTTCTCATCTCAAAGCAATAGACAATGTAAGTATCGGTCTTCGGAGGGTGAAAAAATTACCTAAAGAAGAAGCTCGAGAAAGGGCACTTGAAGCTTTGCACCGTGTAAAATTAGCAGAATGGGCTGATCATTATCCCGCCCAACTTTCTGGGGGCCAACAACAACGTGTAGGTATTGCACGAGCTTTGGTTATGGAACCGGACGTAATTTTATTTGATGAACCCACTTCAGCATTAGATCCTGAACTAATAGGTGAAGTTCTTCAGGTAATGTTAGATCTTGCTAAAACAGGTACGACTATGGTTGTTGTTACACACGAACTTGGATTTGCTAAAGCCGTTTCATCAGAAATGCTCTATCTTGATGAGGGTGTTATCGTTGAACGTGGTACACCTGAACATTTCTTCACATCTCCTAAATCTGAAAGGGTTCGGCGCTTTCTAAACCAAATTAATATATTATATGGGACTCACGAAAAGCTTTTTGAGCATTCAAAAAAGGAGAATAATGAATGATGTTTCAAGTTCTTCCTGGACCAATTGAGGAATTTCTTGTTGTACTTGAATATTGGGATCATATTTTTTCAGGTTTCTTGTTAACATTGTGGTTATATGGATGGGCAATTTTAATCGGTTTTTTTCTAGGGTTAATGTTGGCAATTCTCCGACATTACAAATTACCTTATCCTTTAGGTATATTTTCAGATATCTCTGCAGGTTTTATAGAGATTGTGCGTGGTACGCCTCTAATCGCACAATTATTACTTCTATATTTTCTCCCTTATAGTTTAAATCTACCAATAGAGAAGTGGAGTTTTTCAACAAACTTCATGATTTTTGATAAGGAAATAACTCTTATTCTCCTAAATCGACGAACTTTAACTGGAATCATAGTATTAGGGCTTAACAGTTCAGCATATCAAGCAGAATATTTTCGTGGGGCTATTATGTCTGTAGGTTCTGGACAATTAATGGCTGCTCAATCTTTAGGTATGTCTCGTTTTTCTGGAGTTCGTCATATTATCCTGCCTCAAGCTTTGCGGCGCGTTATTCCTGCATGGTCCAATGAGGCTGCCTACCTTCCGAAGTATACGGTTATTGTTTATTTGATCGGAGTTGAGGAATTATTTGCCGAGGCACACTGGATAGTTGCTAAGACATTTATTTCTCTCACTACTTACATCGTTATTGCTGTCATCTTTCTAATTATGATCACACTTATTTCCAAATTATTAGATATTGTACATAAACGTACAGCGATTCCAGGTTTGTGATCCTATAAATATAAATACAATTGAGCGATGTTCAATCGTTATTATATGGAATTTCAAACCTTAATTTTATTACTGAATCTTCTCTTTATTTTTTATTAGCTAAAAAAAATCATTATTAGCATAAATTGATTTGTTCGAAATGAAAATAATCGATTTACGATCGGATACAGTTACAAAGCCCTCCCCTGAAATGTGGGAATATGTAAAATCCATGGGAAATTCTCAACTTGGAGACGATGTAATGGGAGAAGATCCTACCGTGAATGCATTAGAGGAAAAAGCTGCCAAACTTATCGGAAAAGAAGCTGCCTTATTAGTAACTTCAGGATCTCAAGGCAACTTAGTATCGCTACTCTCGCAAACAAAACCTGGAGACGAAATTCTTTTAGAAGAACTGAGCCATATTTTTTTAAATGAAGTAGGGAGCGCAGCACGAATAGGAGGTTTAATGATCAGAACATATCCTTCAGCTAGGGGAACTCCTTCATTTGAATATCTTCAATCTTTAATTCGTGATAAAGAAGAGATACATGAACCACCATCCACGTTATTATGTACCGAAAACACACATAATTATCATGGAGGTGCAATAGTTGAACTTGATGCTTTAAAGAAAACGAGAGATTTTACTCTTAAAAATGAATTAAAATTTCACTTAGATGGTGCTAGAATATTTAACGCTGCTGTGGGATTGAATGTGCCTGTGACTGAAATTACTAAATATGCTGATAGTGTAATGTTTTGTCTGTCTAAAGGGCTATCGTGTCCTGTAGGATCAATTGTAGCTGGTTCTAAAGAATTTATTTCGAAAGCCAGAAGATTTCGAAAAATGATCGGTGGTGGAATGCGTCAGGCAGGAATTATTGCTGCTTTTGGACTCATTGCGTTAGAACCTAAATGGATAAATAGACTCGATGATGATCATAAAAATGCGAAACGATTAGCTCAAGGATTAAAAAATATTAACTTGCCCATAAAAGTACATCCAACAGATACTAATATTGTTATAATTGAGATGTTAGAAAAAGTCAGAATCCTTAAAATTATTACAGCCCTTAATAAAGCAGGTATTTTCGCTTTTAACATTAGTAAAGAAAAAATTAGATTCGTTACTCATTATGGTATCAATGCAGATGATATTGACTATAGCATAGAGCAAATTGGGCTTATTTTAAAATTTTTTTTATAATCCTCAGAAATTATTAAATTATGAAGGAGTAGGAACTTGAAAAATGAATATAGACGATTTTGAAGACATTTTATATGAAAAGGAAGAAAACGGTATTTGTACGATTACCATAAATAGACCAGAAAGAAGAAATGCGGTTACATATGTGTCTTTTCTAGAGATTTTTACAGTTTTAGAGGATATGGAAGAAGATAAGGACGCAAAAGTCCTGATAATCACCGGAAATCCCGAGGGAAACGCGTTCTCATCCGGTGGATTCTTTGAACCAAATTATTTCGAAAAGATACAAAAAGAGATTAGAATGGAAATAGATTTAATGGACATTGCTCAAAAAAAATTATGCATGGCACTCTGGAAATTTACTAAACCCGTTATTGCTGCGATAAACGGGTTAGCAATTGGTGGTGCTATTACAATGCCATTATCTGGAGCAGATCTTATATACATAGCTGAGGATGCTTGGTTGGGATTTTATTTTTCCCAGAGAGCCATCATCCCTGAATTTAGTGCCTCGTTTATGTTGCCTTTTTTAGTTGGATTTCAAAAAGCTAAGGAAATTTGTTTTTTTGGCGATAAAATCACAGCACAAAAAGCTTTTGAGCTTGGTCTCGTGAACAAAGTCTTACCCAGGGAAGAATTAATACCATTTGCTAGACAACAAGCGTTGAGATTAATTCCTCCTAAAGGACCATCTCTATCGCTAAAACTAATGAAAAAAACCATGCACGCTTATTTCATTGATATATTAGATAAAACATTAGATTTAGAAAATAAAAGTTTAAGGAAAACATTTAGATCAAAAGATTTCACCGAATCCATGAGAGCTTTAAAAGAAAAGAGGGATCCTGTTTTTATTGGGCGATAATTAAATAACTTGTTTTAAAAATTAAGAAAGAGTGGAAAAAATTTTAATATTTATTTAGATCGCCATTTCGGTTTAGTTTTCTGCAATCTTGCGAGAGCTCCAGACATTGCATCTTTAGTTTGAAGTAATTGAGAACTGACTAAAGTTTCTAATTCAAGCCCAAAAAATACATCTTTACCATAACAATTGTCAATCAATTTTTTTGCTAAACCTACAGCGAGTGGAGCGCTATCAATTAGTTCGTCAGAATACATTTTAATAATTGAATCTAATTCCTCAGGAGTTTTTGCTACTCTATTTACAACTCCAAGCCTGTAAGCTTCGTTTCCGTCGAAATTTCTTCCTGTTAAAATAATGTCTTTAGCGTTAGGGATTCCACACAATCTTACTGTTCTTATAGTGCCTCCTACATCTGGATTCATCCCAATCTTTGTTTCTAGCATACTAAAATTCGCGGAATCTAAACAGAATCTAAAGTCACAAGCGAGTGCTAGCTCAAAGGCCATTCCAAAACAATAACCGTTAATTTTAGCTATTACTGGTTTTTCCATTTTCTCAATTTTAGTAAAAATTGGTTGGATCCAAGTATTAGCGAAATATCTAAAATTGTGGGGTACTCTTAAATCCGGGATTACTCCTTCTGAATCTTTTTCTTGGCCTGTTAAAAAGTTCAAATCGATACCTGCACTAAAAAAATCGTCCCCACCTGTGATAATTACGACCCTCGTTTTAGATCTTTCTATTTTATCTATCGCATTCTGAAGTCCTACTAAGATATCATAATTCATCGCATTCTTCTTTTCTGGCCGGTTCAATTTTATGGTTGTTATACTTCCATCTTCGTTTTCTTCTATTAAAACTGCTTTTTCATTCACAATTTTTCACTTTAATAATTTTAATTAATTCTTATAATTATAATAAAGGTAAAAAAAAAATGTATTAAATTTTTATTATATTGGGTCGAAATATTCTATATCCAAAATTCTTTTTCTTGGGTTTTCTTTAAAAACAGCTTTAACCTTCATCCCAATTTTTAGTTTTTCTGGATCGCTTTCTTTAATTATGTGAACAAAATCGGTGTCTGCACCATCGAGTCTGATAATTCCATAAGCGAACGGTGGTTCTAAAGGCATAACTGGGGTAGTATGAGTGATAACAGTAAACCCTTTAACAATTCCTTGATTTCCGATCTCAACCCACTCTTCCATCTTTTCAAAACATTCGAAACAAATCATTTTGGGAGGAACATAAACCTTTTTACACTTTGGGCATTTAACGCCGAAAATTTTGTTGTTTTTTCCAATTTCGGTAATAAATTTTTCAACATAGGCTCCAGCAGTGTGTTTATAAGGAACTTTAATCCTACCCCTAAATACTTTTTTCTCAATTTCTTGGCTCATTTTTAATCCCTCTAAATTTTTTTCTCCTCTTTAATAACCTTATAATACATAATATCTCCTATGTTGCCTTCTCTTTTTTCTTTAAAAACAGCTTCAACGCGTTGTCCAACTTTCAGCTTGGTATGATCTGTTTCATTAATGAAGTGCATTGTATAAGTATCAGCGCCATCCAATTTGAATAGTGCATAACCATATGGGAAGGGACGCATACCCCCCGTGTTAGGATCAGTGAACGGATAATTAACTACCGTAAAACCTTCCAAAGTACCTTTAGCGGATAATTCAACCATATCTTCAATAGTCATTTCAATAAAACATTCAGCGCAGACTGCCCTTGGTGGAGAGTGTACTTTTCCACATTTTGAGCATTTACTCCCCATTATCTTCTTATTTTCCTTTAATTCTTCAAAGAACTTTACTGCTAATTTGCCAATCGAATATCTATAAGGTAAATCCGTTTTCCATTTAATTTCAAATATTTTTTCTTGACCTTTTTTTTTACTCATAGTATCACCTCATTGGCTCCTTTCCTAGTATTAATATTTCAGTCCAAAGACTTCCACCAAAACCCATAGCGAGAGCTTTTTCTACATCTGGTACTTGTCTTTTCTCACCCCTCCCCATTACTTGAATTGCAGCTTCTGCTACTCGCACTAGTGCTGTAGCCCCAATCGGATTTGTGCTTAAAACGCCGCCTGAGGGATTGACAGGAAACTCTCCACTCATTAATGTTATTCCTTCGTCTAATAATTTTCCACCTTCACCAGGTTTGCAAAATCCTAACGCTTCAGTCCAAGATAATTCGCTCCAAGATGTCGGTTCATAGATTTCCGCTACATCTAAATCCTTTACGGGATTTTTAATACCTGCTTTTTTATACGCTTTTTTTGAAGCAAATGTTGCCGTAGGAAGGTCATACATTTTATCATCAGTTCCAAAAGTATAATAGTGAGCAGTTTCTACAGCGTGGAACCAAGCTGGGTTATCGGTTATCTTTTTAGTTTCTTCCTCGTTGGCATAAATAAGAGCACAAGCGCCTTCGCTTTGAGGGCAAACATCGTGTAGTCTTAAAGGGTATGATATCATTTGAGAGCTCATGACATAATCAATTGTAATATTTGGCATCTGCAGGTGAGCATATGGATTATTTGCAGCGTTGCTCCTATTTTTTACTGTTACTTTTGCCGCTTGTTCAGCAGTAATTCCATATTTGGCAGAATACATGCCTGCCATAAGAGCTAATGGACCAAGTGCTCCAGCTAAAGAAGGGCGTTCCCATACCGGATCGAAAGCGGTAATTATGCCCGTTGTTGCTCCACCTTCGTTTAATTTTTCCCAGCCAATTACTAAAACATTGTCATAAATTCCTGAGGCAACATTGTGATAACCGCAAATCGCTAAAGAACTACCAGTTGTACCACCTGTCGCTACTTTTACTATTGGCTTTAAATATCCCGGTGCAGCTTCAATTCCACACATTAATTCTGAAAAATTTATTCCTTCAAAATGATCCATATTCCCGATAATTATCGCATCAATCTCTTTAGGTTCAAGTTGAGCATCGTCAAGAGCCATGCTAACTGCTTCATATATCATCTCAGGGATATTTACATCTCTTCTCTTGCTTCTAAATTTTGTTTGACCTATACCTACAACGGCTACATCGTGTTTAGGCATTTTCATTCACCTCCAAAAATTAAAACGCAGTTTCCTTGAGAACAAATCCCGTTCATACCATAAGCAAGACCAGTTTTTGCGTTAGAAATTTGTCTTTTATCAGCTTTTCCCTGTAATTGTAAAGCAATCTCTGCTACTCTAATTAAACCATTCGCCATGGTTGGGTTGCTGGATAGCACACCTCCAGAGGGATTTACTGGGATTGAACCATTCATCTCCGTTTCGCCGCTTTCGATGAACTTACCTCCTTTTCCCTTATCACATAGTCCTAACGCCTCATAAATCATAAGTTCGTGAACACTAAAGTTTTCGCTTACTTCACATACATCTAAATTTTCTCGAGGATTGTTTACGCCTGCCATTCGATAAGCTTCCTTAGCTGCTAATTCTAGCCCAATTAAATCAGTCATATTTCTATTACCCAGATAATATGCATCAGTACAATTTCCATAACCTTTAAACCAGATAGGAGTATCTGTCATTTTTTTAGCAACATCTTCTTTTGCTAAAAGCATAGCAACTGCTCCGTCTGAAAATGGAGGAAAATCTAGTTCTTTCAGAGGATACGCCATCATCTTAGAATTAAGTACTTCTTTAATTGTAATTTCTTCCCGTAAATGTGCGTAAGGGTTGTTGAGAGCATTTTTTCGATTTTTAACCACAACCTTAGCTGCTTGTTCTTCAGTTACATCATATTTATTCATATACATGTTTGCCATTAAACCAGCAGATGAAACTTGATCTAGACCTAAATGCCTTTGGTAATATGGATCAAAAATCGTATTGTTTACGAGGTATTGGCTGACCTCAGAGCACTTACAATGGGAAACTACCATTACTGTATCATAAGACTCTGATAATATCCTCATTGCACCGTACATAAACGCAAACGCACCATCCCCAGAAACCCTTGATTCTGCTTTTCTTACCGAACCTACGGCATCTTGTATAGCCATGTTTGCAATGGTTCTCCCATCGTTAAAATCGTTAGAACTTGTAATTACGCATCCCACATCGTCGTTATTTATTCCTAAATCGTTGTGAAGCTTCTTAACTACTTCGAATACAAGTTCAGAATAAGTTTGATCAATTTTATCTTTTTCATACTTAGTCTGAGCGACACCCACAATAGCTACTTTTCCTATTTCTGTCATTTTCACCAAAATTAATTTTAATTTATTAAACTATAAATTGAGTTAATTTTTACTTTTTAAAATTTAAATATTAGTATATTTAATATTTTAATCAACAAATTATATAATTAAATCCAAAAAAATACAGAGTATTGAAAAAAATGTCAGAATCAAATCCAGAAAATAAGTTAGTTATTTCAGCAGCATTAGCTGGTGCAGTTACAACTAAAACTAATAACCCCAATGTTCCATATACCGCAGAAGAATTTGGAGATGAAGCAAAAAAGTGTTACGATGCGGGGGCTGCTATTGTTCATATCCATGCCCGACATCCTGAGAAAGGTAATCCAACTCATGATTTAGATTTAATAAAAGCAGTGTTAGATAATATAAAATCAAAAGCTCCTGATTTAATTATCAACTTAAGTACTGCAATTAGTTCAATTGCTACTGATAAACAAAGAATAGCACCTGTACAAACCTACAAGCCACCTATAGCTTCATTAAATACTGCCTCAATGAATTTCGCTGTTGGTGATTATAGAACAGGAAAAGTTGGTATGGGAGCAGGAAACATCTTCGAAAATTCATTTAAAACTATTTCGAAATTTGCCAAAGAGATGAAAAAAGCGGGAACTAAACCAGAAATGGAAATTTACGACTTAGGAGGTCTGTATAATATGCTTTTCCTAAATAGAAAAGAGGGTACATTCACCCAACCACTTCATTTCCAGTTTGTATGGGGTGTACTCGGAGGAATTCCATTCACACCACGAAATCTCGCTTTAGTACTAGATTTAAAGCCTCCAGATGCTACTTGGAGTGTTTGTGGTGTTTCTAAGCAACAATTTCAAGGTGGATTGTGTGCTGCAGCATGGGGCGGGCATATTCGTGTTGGTTTAGAGGATAATACGCGGAATGTTTCAGGCGAATTAGCTAAAGGCAGTTACGAGCAAGTAGCTTGGGCTAAAAACGTAACTGAGGCTGCAGGACGAAAAATTGCGCAAGGTGAAGAAGCAAGAAAAATATTTCATCTAAAACAAGAACACGTAATATTATAAGGATTAGGTTGAATGTATACCTAAAATTAATTCTAAACCTATATTTTTTTTTTATTGTAAGTGCATTAAAAGAAGTAAAAAGATAAGAAAAAAATAAAAATTAAAAAGTAAAACCTTCTGGTAGTTCTGATTCTGAGGTTCCTTCGACAACGAACCTTAGATCAGTGATTGTAAAAGTAGGTGATTTGGTGTTAAAAATTGGTACTACTTTTTTATCAAATTCAGGTTCTCCAACGGCTAAAACACTCATTAAGATGGTTACTACTCCTTCAAACTCTATATTTATGAACTTTATAGGCTTTGGAAGAGAATTAAACGCACCAGACCTATGAGTAATAATGTAGGAATGAATTTTTGCAGTAGTTTTTGCTAAGTCCGTCATATCAATGACAGTATTCTTCCTCAAGCAATCCGGACAATGTATTCTTAATGGTTGATAAATAGATCCTTTGGTGTCACATTTATCATTATCACATCGGGAAGCCATTAATTTTCCCTTTCCCAGACCTTCGAAAAAAGGAGCTTCTCCACCGTAAGAATGTATATAAGTCATATCACGAGGGTTGGTTATACCTGCTAATTTCCCAGTATCTTTGTTAAATATTGGTTGGTTCGCCTCTGGAATGTGAAATACTCCTTTTGGTTTATATCTTCCATTAATTACATCGACAAAGCCTTTTTCATTTTCTGTTTTTGGCATCTTTTAATCCTCCTTTAGTAAGTTATTTGGATCCATTAATATTGCGGCTGTGACATGCGAACCGACTCCAGCGTGACTTATAGCTAAGCCTCGTTTAGCGTCCTTTACTTGCAGACTAGTCCAATCATCTGGTTTTTTACGACCAAATGCGTCCCATTTCTCTTGAGGTTCGTGTATTTCATCCCAGCGATTCCATATATGGTACCCAATTTCTGCGATTTGCATTAATCCCGTAGCGCCTACAGCGTGCATACATCCTATTAATCCTCCACTTAAATTACTTGGCAATTTTCCTGGTTTTTTGGTCCGTGGATTGGTAAGATAAGCATCTCCTGATTCAATATAATCCCTACCTTCACCATATGGACGCAATCCCACATCTTCATAAGATTGAATGTCGCTAATAGTGAACGCATCGTGAAGTTCAATTACATCAAGGTCCTCAATTGGGTCTTTAATACCCGCCATTCCATAAGCGTAATATGCTGCCATTCTAGCTGCTAAAAATCCTGTGAATCCCGGATACCTATCGGATCCAGGGAATCTTTTTGATAAATCTTTGTAGGTATCGGGTGTTTCGTTCGGTAATAGCGGAATTGTCATATTTCTTCGGTCAGCAACTCTTAAGGTATGACTTCCTGCTGCGATATAAATTCTAAGGGGGTTATCCGTAATTTCATAAGCCGTTTTTTCATCACAGACAATACCACATGCAGAACCTACGCTCATTAAGCAACAATCCAATGCTCTAAGTGGATAGGCAACAATGGGTGAATTTTTTACATCTTCAATAGATATTTTCATTGGTGCTTGAGCATGGGGGTTCATACGTGCATATCCACGATTTTTTACGGCAATCTCTGCCATCGTATCCCGAAATGAATCTTCTTCCTTCCCAAAGATTTTCCAATACCTTTGAGCCATGACTGCGTAATAACCAGTGTAAATGTGTCCTAGTGGAGTTTCCCAATCTTTATCTGCAGCAGCAGAAATGAGATGGTTTCCCTCGTCCGTTGGTACCTCATCCATTCTTTCCCAGCCTAATGCAAGAGCACAATCACTGTATCCTGATGCAACTGCTTTTACGGCTTCCCACATCGTGGATCCTCCAGTAGCTCCGCCTGTTTTTACGCCTATGTTTCCAAGTGGGTCCAGTCCGAGTCTATCGTGGATTACTGATTCTCCTAAGAGCTGGTCGCCAAAATGATCAGCAAAATGACCGTAATAGCATGTATGAATGTATTGTTTTAATTCAGAGGGGGTCATGTTGACAAAATCAGCAGCAGCAGTAAGTGCTTGGATGCAAAGCTCTTCAGTTCGAGTTTCTGGGAACGCTCGATCGAACTTAGACATCCCTACTGTGGCTAAGTATACTG
>Ga0255054_10001442_pt1 | contig 13969 bp, 11 predicted proteins | sample JV7_2_23_MG_FD_188634 | JGI IMG/M metagenome (GOLD analysis project Ga0255054, IMG submission 188634) | Seawater microbial communities from Jervis Inlet, British Columbia, Canada - JV7_2_23 | ecosystem: Environmental > Aquatic > Marine > Inlet | place: Canada: British Columbia | collected...
AGGTAATTACTGAAAATGGGGTTTCATATCGATTTGAACGAAATATTTCTTTTTCAATAAAAAAAAGTGTGTTTTTATAGGTTAAAATTCCACTTGGAAGCTTGTTGTTATTTTTTGCCGTTTTCTTTTTTTTATTAAACCGTGTAATTTCCTTAAATATTTGGTGAATGTTATTTTCGTCAATCTCGCCTTCCTTAACGGTGTTACGCACCTGTGCGAGAATACTGTGAAGCTTATCGCCCTCACCAACACTTTCTTCTAAAATTCGGAAAATCGTTGTCTGTCCAACTTCTGTAGTGGGTGTAGTCGCCTTCTGCTGACTTTCCCATTCCTTTTTTAGCTTGTTAAAACAGATCTCCATGCGTTCCATTAGTTTTTCCTGAACGCCATTTAAAACCTCATCGTCAATCCCTTTTTTATCCAATCTGCTCACAATATCAGATTCTACATTCGCAATTACTTTCTTTATATGATCATCACTTGCGTCACCGTCTGGATTTGTCGTATCCAGAACGATTTTGGATCCAATGCGTTCGATATAGTCGACAAGCAGTTCGGTTAATATTTTTTCATCACCAGTGCCTTTCCGAAGCTCTGAGGCCAAATAAATAAGTTCAGCAGCACCTGAAGGATCCCTTTTAAATTCTTGGATAAGATCTTCTGAAGCAAGACCAATTCCTTCCGCACTTTTTTGAAAAATTTTTACGAGTTCCTCATTATTCAATTCTTTACCAAGGGCATCCATCAGGCCCATAAATTCTGATAATTGCATGCCTTCCCCAATCAAAGCATCCTTGAGTAAAGGCAGCAGTCGTTTTAACTCGGCAGGTTTAGGAACCATTCGTCGAAGTATTTGCGCAAGTCGTTCAGTGGATATATTACCTTCTTGATATTCTTTTTTTACAAGCTGAATCAGGGCCTGATCTGTGAGGGCATTTGCTTCATCTACAATTTGCTCTTCATTTTCATAAATTACACCTAAAGCTTTCTGGGCCTCAATCCCTTTAATCAATACATCCCGCATATCAGAGACCGCATCAGCCAAATCGGCAAGATTTATATCATCAACACCTTCTTCCATTTTGATCACTTCTTCTTTGATGCGCGCAAGTTGACCAACAATAACAGGGCCGTTTTGGGATGATTCTGTTTGTTCACCCTTTGCTTCTTCTAAATCTTTACTAATCAAATCGTTCGAAAGCTTTATTGGATTTTTAATTAGGGTTTTTAAGCTAAAGGATTTTTCAATTTCCTCCGCTAAAACACTTTCTGCCATCATGTTTAACACTTCACCGAACATTTGATCTGAAGAAGCATTATGTGTATCATTAGATGTTTCCTTTAGTTTTTCTTTTGATACAATTTCATCATCAGCCGTCATCTTTTTATAGAAAACATGATTAATTTTAAGATTGGACACCGACATTTCTGCCAAAGCTTTTTTCATTGAAGATGCTTTAGGGTAGCTTTTCGGATCAACAAAGATTTTAACAAAGCTTTTTAATTCAGCTTCAGCCATTCCCTTTTCAAATGATATTGATTGAATTCCCACCTTTTTAAAATGAGCTGCCATTCTGGAAGTATTCAGACGATGATCAAAGGGTTCTTCTTCGATAAAAAACTGTTCCCGATTGAGTATAAGTGCTACCGGGGAAAAAAGATCTAATCCTTCTGTTACTTTATCATATACCTCTTGTATGGATTGATTGGTGGATGGATGATCTATTTTATACATGGATGCACGATTAAACATGAGTGCAAAGGCTCTACCAATTTTTTCAGATATTTTTTCCGAAAGTTTTGATTTTTTCATGTGTTAACCCTGGATTTCTATCGAAGATACGTTTGGCGGTACCATTCGAGTTTAGATTTAAACTCTTGGCAATTATTATACCTATTTTCAGCTTCATACGCTATTGCTCTTTCAACAATCTTATCCATTTCCTTGCTCAGAAAAGGGTTAAGCTCTGAAGGATTTTTTATGAAAAAACCTTTCTTATTTAACAGTTTATATTTTAGAATTGCATCGGAAGAATCAAACTTGGGTAAGGGCAACGCTGGGACCATCATCTGAAAAAGCATTGTGCCGATGGCGTAAATATCGCTACGCCCCCCCCTTGTTTCGCCAATAATTTGCTCCGGTGCCATGTATAAGGGGGTCCCTCGAATCATTGAATGATCTTCATCCTCTTCCCGTAGAACTTTGGCCACTCCAAAATCCGTGATGATTGGTCGATGGCTATGTTGTTCAATTAGAATATTGTCCGGTTTAATATCCCGGTGGATTATGTCTTGCTGATGCGCATATTGGAGTGCATCGAGGATCTGAGTAACTAATTGAATCGTCTGTTTTAACGGCAGCAATCGTTTGGAAGGCAATATCTGTTTTTGGGCCATTTTGAACAGTTTGGTCAGCGGAAAGCCTTGGATAAGCTGCATAGTAAAAAAAAGAAATTCTTTGGTTTCGCCGACTTCGTAAATTGGAATAATATTCGGATGGGACAATATTGCAGCTGCTTCTGCTTCTTGCTGAAAGAGTTCCGCAGTTTTAGGAGTAAGGAATGTCTTCGGCAAAATCTTTACTGCAATTCGACGTTTTAATGTCCGTTGATAGGCGATAAAGACAATGGCCATACCTCCCCGGGCCAATTCACTTAATATAGTTGATGTTCCAATCTGTTTCCCGATAATGTTATCAGAGTTATATGACTCAATTGTAGTCATGAATTTCCCCATGATACAAACCCAAGGTTTCTACACGTAAGTTTCTAATAATTTAATAAATTTTAATGTCTCTTAACCAATTTAATCACGATATTAAAAACTGAAGTTTCGTTGAACCTATTGAAATTATATCAAGATTCTTCAGTTTAACAGATTTTTTGATAATTTTATTATTGAGTCGTGGTTTGGATACCCCTCCAACATAGCTAATAAACCAACCGGCTGGCAGCTTATTGATTACTGCTGATGTTTTTCCAACCGCAAAGCCTTTTATTATGATGTCGGATTGGGGATCTTTTCCAATTCTAACTGATTTAGCGTTAAGTTCTAAGTCTGCTTTTCTTTCAGATAAAAAAGATAATACATATAGTGGCCTGCTGTGCTCTTTATCAATATTTTTGTTAGATAGATTATCATCGTCGATTTTTTGCTTATTTTTTTCCATTAATTCTCGATATCTTTTTGTATCCATTTGCATCGTTTTATTGATAGCAGATGATTGTTTTTCAGTCTGTTTATTGATCTTTGGATTCAAGAATTTTAGCTTATGTTTACCTATTGTAATCGTGTCACCATCATTAAGCCAATAGGATGTGATTAGCTCGTCCCGCACAAAAGAACCGTTTTCGCTTTGGAGATCAACATATAGGAATCCATTCCCGTCTGATTCAATTTTGGCGTGTTGAGCAGAAACTGCAAGGTTATCTATAACAATATCATTAATTTTGTTTCGACCGACGAGAAAGGTGTCGCCTTTACTGATTTGATAATTTGCTAAAATTTTATCTTTAAAAAAAAGAGAGATTGTTTGCATTTTTTAGGATTCTTTTATTTTGCAATTGTATTATATAGTTTATTGTATCGGAAAAAACTAAACCCAAATCCTTTACACTTTCTATTATCGGAGATATTTAGCAAAATCTTTAATATCGTTGGTAGCATTTTTATACTTACTTATTTAAATCACAATCTATTAAATTTTTTAATAAATATTGATGAACTCGTAAAAAGTCGTCACTCCGGTGAAAACCGGAGTCCATAGTAGTTGCAACTATCTGATATTACTGGATTCCGGCTTTCGCCGGAATGACAAAAAAATACATTTTCTGACTTTTTACGACGCCGTCAGATTTTAGATTTCGGATTTAGTGATCGACAAAATAGCTGAGGGTCAACTCCAGCAGTTTCAATCCGAAATCAAAAATCCAAATTCCCCGCCCGTCTCGCCTGAGCGGCTCGCGATGGCGGGCAGGCAAATTCCAAAATCAAGGTTAGGGTTCATGGCGGATGCAAATTTAATAGATACGGGTGATTACTCGGCCAGAAGGTATGCGGAATTTATCGACAGCCTCCCTGCCGCCCTTTTTCGTACCACCATTGAGGGTAAAATTGTCTATTGCAACCACGCCTTCGCAGATTTGTTTGGTTTTGACTCAGCCCTGGATCTGATCGACTATCCCGTCATTGAGCTTTACCAAAACAAAAAAGATCGAGGCGGTATTATTCATACGATTATGCAAACCGGGCGCATTGTTGATCTTCCGGTTGCCCTTAAGAAAAAAAATGGAACTCCAATATGGTGCGCGATAACTGCTAAAGCGGTCCTGGACGATGATGGTATTGTTGTTAATTTGGACGGAATTTTAAAAGAAATATCAGCGGATATTGATATCGGCAAAGAATCGTCCAAAATAGGAGGACCGGCTGAATATTTAAACGAGGTCATCATTATTTTCGATCTTCGTGGCGAGCTGATTAACATTAATCCAGCTGGAGAAGATCTGTTGGGTGCGCCCAAAGAGCGGTTATTGGGTAAATCGCTATCCGAATTTTTGGCCCCCGGGGATCGGGATCTATTTCTTATTTTTCTCTCCGATATTTTTAAAATGGGTCGCAATGAAGCCATTTTATCTATTCTGGATGGCAACTCAAATATACACCATCTTAAGTGCCAGGCATTTCTTGTAAAAAGCAATGGCCGGGTGCAGCATATTAAGTGTATCGCAAGAGATGTAACACGTATTATCAACAAGCAAAAAGAGCAAGCCGGTAATGAAAAGTTTAAGGGTGTTCTGGAAATGGCCGGCGGAGTGGCTCACCGCCTGAATCAGCCGCTGACGATTATTAATAATTTGATCAATGAAGTTTTGTCGGAATTACAGCAGGATAAAAAAATTTATCTTAAAATCATTAAGGTCCATAATCAAATCAAGAAAATGAATGATATTACCGATAAATTAGGTAGGATAAAAAAGTATGAAGCCATGGATTATGTGGCCGGTATTAAAATCGTTGATATCGAGAAAGCCTCCTGGTCCCATGATAAAGAGGAAGACCGATGATAAAAAATGTTTTGCTGGTAGATGATGATAGCGAAATGCTCCATGCTCTCAAAGAAGGGTTTAAGAAATATCAAGAGTCTTTTGCGGTCCTTTTAGCCGAGGACGGCTTGCGGGCCCTGGAAAGCCTCAAGCAAAATATCATTTCTTTGGTTGTGACTGACCTGAAAATGCCCAACATGGACGGATTTGAGCTGTTGGCTCATATTATGGAGCATTATCCGGACATTCCCGTGATCATCATTACCGGCTATAGCACTCCTGAAATGGAGCAACTTGCGCGTGAAGGCGGTGCGGTCGGATATATTGCCAAACCATTTCTCATTGAAAATCTTGCGCGCCAAATCCTAACAACGCTGAGAAAGGAATCAGAAGGCGGAACCCTCCATAATGTTTCATCGGGTATGTTCCTGCAGTTAATTGAGATGGAACAGAAAACTTGCACCATTCGCCTGGAGGACAAATCGAGTGGTAAAAAAGGCATCCTGTTTTTTCATGAAGGCGAATTGTTTGATGCTCGGGTAAACAACATGCAAGGCGAAGCAGCATCCCATGAAATTTTTTCATGGGACGCGGTGAATCTCTCAATCCAAAATGGATGTGCTTTAAAGGAAAATAAAATTCAAAGCGATCTGCAAGCTCTCATTTTAGAAGCCATGCGACGAAAAGACGAGGATGAGCCGGAGGAAGTACCCGAGAGCGTCATGGAACAAATCGAACCCGGGGAAGATGATCCGGCCGATCTATTAAAAAAACTCAAGGAGCGGATTGAAAACCAAATCGGTCAACACTGTGGTCTTGAAGATTTATACCAGGATGAATTCTGGGACAGCCGGGTGGCCAAGCTCTCGAAGGCCGGTGAATTTTTTCATTTTGGGAAATTCATGCTCGGATACATCGACAAGGGTGATGCAAACGATTACATCCTATTGCCGGGTCAAAAGACGACCGTAATTACCGTTGATCCAAAGTGCCCGAGAGACAAAATCCTTCGCGTGATCAGCGAATAAGTATAACCCAAAATGAGCGTTTCAAATTTTAAAAATCGCTCAATTTAGGCATAAATAAAACCATCGGGTTTGAGAGCGAATATGCGCGAATTGTTTAATGATATATTGAGTACAAAGGGTGTAAAGGGAATTTTGTTATTTTCCTTTTCCGGGGATCTTATTTTTAAGGAATTTATCTCCCCCATTAAAGAAGGACCTGAACATTTAGATTGGAGCTTTTTTATTGAATCCCTGGAAGGCATGCGGGAAACCGATCTGGTTTTTGAAAAGGGCAGAATCTATATCCGCAGAACTGAACTCGGGTATTTGATCATTTTAATAGCTCTTTTTGTGCCGATCGCGATGATCCGATTAAACTGTGACATTTTATTGCCGTCGTTAACGCATTCAAAATCAGGCAAAAAGTTTGGGCGGTTTTTTAAAAAATCAATAAACAAAATAAAAACGTGATTCACGATCCAATACGGATCCTTAAGTCACGGTATTTTACATGAAAGGTATGACCTAAGAAATGAAGACAGATATCGAATCCAGAATTAATGAAGCCGAAGTTTGCCGCTCCATGGGATTACTTTCAGATTCGCTGGGTATTTACGAAAAGATTCTTGGGAGTGTATCATCCCAGGATACTCAAACCCACGATAAAATTGAAAAGCGTATCCGTCTGCTAAAACAGGAAATTGACAGTCACGAACAAACTGCGCCAAAAGGTGTTTCGGCAAAAGAAATTACCATGTTCCGAAAGCGTCTATCGGACCAGGGAGATGTTCCGGCGATTCTTGACAGTGCCTCGGCCTTTAAAGAGATGGGGCTGTTTGGGGAAGCCATACCCGAATATGCCAAACTGCTTAAAGAAGACTATCCTGTGGGCAAAGTCATTCCCGAGCTCACTGAAAGTCTAGTAAAATTGCATTCGCCCTCCAAGGCATCGGAAGAGTTAAACAACCTGATAACTGATAAAAAACTGGCAAAAAATAACGTCGCCCACATTAAATTTCTTTTTGGTCAGGAAATGGAGAAACGCGATCATCGGGAAGTAGCCCTTGATAATTATAAGGAAGCCAACAAGTTGAATCCTGGCGATGTCGAGATCAGAAAGCGAATGGATTCGATCGCGGCCACGTTTACCTCCGGCTCCAAATATGATTATCTGCTGCGCGAAAAAATAGTCACGACCGATCAATTGCAGCAGGCGTTTGCCCTTTCAAAAAAAATGAATAAAAGTGTGGAATTTGTTCTGACTGAACATAATAAAATCGGCAAAGCAGCCATCGGTAAATCCTTTTCCCTTTTTTATGACACCACGTTTCATGAATATGACCCAAACTTTACGGTTCCGGTCGAGTTGCTGTCCAATCTGAAAAAAGCATTTTTGCTGAACGAATACTGGGTTCCAATGGCCTGGAATAATGACGGGGTGGAAATTTTGGTTGATGATCCCAGGGATCTGAATAAAACCGATAATATCAAGGCCTTGATGAAAACCGGTCGGATTAATTTTACCGTGGCGATCCGTGAAGATATCGAACAGTATATTAAACTGTTTTTTGATGGGGGAGCGTCGACGGCAGAAGCAACAACGGCTGATCAAGCTCTTGAGAGTTTTGATTTACTGCCGGATGTCGTTTTTGAAGAAGAGGAAGAAGAAGAAATAGAAGATGAAGGGTACGATGAGGCCTCGGGCAAAATCGTAAAGCTCGTGGACCAGGTCATTATTGCGGCCTACCGTAAAAATGCATCAGATATACATATTGAACCTTCGTCAATTACCAAGGCAACATTGATTCGCTTCCGCCTGGACGGCGTATGCCAGGAGTACATGAAGGTCCCCAATTCCATGGTGCGCGGTATTATCTCCCGGGTCAAGATCATGTCCAACCTGGATATTGCCGAACGGCGTTTGCCCCAGGACGGAAAGATTAAATTCAAACGTAAAAGAGTCCCCACATTTGAACTCCGGGTTGCCACTCTTCCAACTCAAGGTGGTTTTGAGGATGTTGTTTTGCGGATCCTAGCCTCTGCCGGCGCCATGAAACTAGAAGAAATGGGACTCAACGATCGAAACACGGAAGTGATAGAGCGCATTATCGCAAAGCCCTACGGTCTTATTCTGGCAGTGGGACCCACCGGTTCCGGTAAAACCACATCCCTGCATGGCATCCTCGGCTACATAAACAAACCGGGCATTAAAATATGGACGGCTGAGGACCCGATTGAAATCACCCAGAGCGGGCTGCGCCAGGTGGAGGTGAAACCCAAAATCGGACTGGATTTTGCGCGGGTGATGCGGGCCTTCCTGCGAGCGGACCCGGATGTCATCATGATCGGTGAAATGCGGGATGAGGAGACCGCCTCGATCGGTATTGAAGCTTCTTTGACCGGACATCTGGTATTTTCCACCCTGCACACCAACAGTGCGCCGGAAACCATCACCCGGCTGCTGGATATGGGCTTGAATCCACTTAATTTTTCCGATGCTTTTCTCGGCGTGCTGGCCCAGCGGCTGACCCGGTGCTTATGCAAAGACTGCATGGAAGAACACCCTTTGACCAAAGATGAATATGAAATGATATACGTAGATTACGGGGAAAAATATTGGGGGCGGGCCGGTATTGAATATGACCCGGATTTAACCCTTTATCGGCGCACCGGATGCCAGGCCTGCTCCAACACCGGCTATCGCGGCCGGATGGCCATCCATGAGCTCATGGAAGGCACACCCAGGATAAAATTGATGATTAAAAAGCAGGCCAATACGGAAATGATATTTGCCCAGGCGATGAAAGAAGGCATGTCCACCTTGCGGCAGGATGGAATAATGAGGGTATTTAAAGGGCTTACCGATATGTCTGAAGTAAGGCGGGTGTGTATTGCTTAAATATAGGTTCAAGGTTCAGGGTTCAGGGCCGCCGCTGGCCGCCGAAATGGCCAGTTTGATCGAAAAAGAGACTTCGGCCTTACGGCGTCTCATACGAGGATAAAAATGCGAATATCGAATACTGAATATCGAATGTCGAATGTCGAATGTCGAAGGAAGGAATTCTATCGATTTTTATGAATTCAAAAGACAGGGCGCGAGCGATTCCATACTTCGAAATTCTGCGGTTCGAAAAGCAACTAAGTTGTTGTATCCGGCTTAACAGATGGAAATTGGTTCTAGAGAGTGGCAAAGCTTCATCATTGACGGTGCTCGAAAGCTGGGCATTGAAATAGATGAGGGTGTCACCGCTCCATTTTCCATCCATGCTTCTGAATTGATCAAGTGGAACCGCAAAATTAATCTCACCTCCATTACGCAACCCCGGGACATTGCCATAAAGCATTTTTTAGATTCTTTGGCCCCTGCCCAATTCATTCCCGACGGGGCCAGGCTGCTCGATATCGGTTCCGGCGGCGGATTTCCCGGCATACCCCTCAAGATCTTAAAATCGTCGCTGTCGGTCCTGCTGATCGACGGGGTCCGGAAAAAAGTCAATTTCTTAAAACACGTGCTGAGGACGCTTAATTTTGAAAATATCGAAGCGCTTCAAATTCGTGCTGAAAACCTCCTGAAAGATCCTGAGTATGCGAATTCCTTTGATGTCATTATCAGTCGAGCACTGTCAGATCTGGAAGCGTTTGTCAGAATCGCGTTGCCGCTACTGGCAAAGTCAGGGACCATTATTGCATTGAAAGGGGAGGTGGATCAGACAGAAATAGAAGCGATTCGATCAGATACTTTAGGAGATCGGTATTCTTTCGAAGTCGAAAATTACAGACTGCCTTCAATTAATGCGCTGCGATCGATTGTTATTATAAGCCATCTTCACTAGAAGCTATCTCAAAAATAGTAGATCACGTCTCCCGCGTGCACGCGGGATTTCACGTTTTGATTTAATAAATTAATGTGTTCAACAAGACGCCCCGCTAGCTAGCGGGACTTCGCATCTGATCATTTTAGAAATAACTGCTTCCATCCCAGCAATGGGTGCATAACTTTTCTTTTGGCAAACCGATTGCGGCAACCAGATCTTCCAGTTTCTGGTACTGTAAGGAAGTTAGCTTCAATCGCTGTCTGATCTTATCCACCATCGCATGGTTATTTTCCGATCCTGCCGTCGCATATTCATCTAAATGTTTATCATCTGAGCCTTCAAGTTCCGCGATGGCTTTGCGACCAGCCAGATCTAGCGTTGAGCGTGAGGTCGAAAAATTTAAAAAATCGCAGGGATAAATGAGGGTAGGGCAGGCGGGCCGCATATGGACCTCTTTGGCCCCGTATTCGTATAAAATTTGAATCGCATCCTGCAACTGGGTTCCGCGCACGATTGAGTCCTCGCAAAAAAGGATTCTTTTGCCCTCGATCAGCTCCTTTACCGGAATGAGTTTCATTTTAGCCACAAGATCCCTGATGCTCTGGTTCTGGGGCATAAAACTTCTGGGCCAGGTCGGTGTGTATTTCACAAAAGGTCTGACATAGGGTATATTTTTCTCGTTTGCATATCCGATTGCATGCCCGATTCCGGAATCCGGAATACCGGCGACAAAGTCGATATCTACCTGATCATTTTTTGCCAGGGCCTTCCCGCATTGGTTTCGGGTGGCTTCTACATTGATCCCTTCGTAGCTGGTGGCGGGATACCCGTAATATACCCACAGAAATGCACATACCTGCATCCGGTCCTGCGGTGCTTTTTTTTGTTCGTATCTGTCGGCTGTTATTAAAATAATTTCGCCCGGGCCCAGGAATTTTTCTATTTCATAACCTAAATTGGGAAAAGCACAGGATTCCGACGCGACTGCAAATGCCCCTTCTTTTTTGCCGACAACAATCGGTGTGCGGCCCAGGTTATCCCGCGCCGCATAAATGCCGTTTTCAGTGAGCAGGAGCATCGAGCAGGAGCCTTTGATTGCCTCCTGGGCATGCTGGATGCCAGCTTCGAAGGATTCTTTTTCACAGATTAACATGGCCACCAACTCAGTAGGGCTGGTTTCTCCGCCGCTCATTTCTGAAAAGTGCCGTTTGCCTTTGAGCTCTTTGGCGGCAAGTTCTTCGATATTGTTGATTTTGCTGACCGTCACGATCGCAAAAGCCCCCAGGTGGGAACCGATAATCAGCGGCTGCGGGTCATGATCGCTGATGATGCCGATACCTCTGTGGCCATGCAGTTTTGGAAGGTCGGGTTCGAACTTGGATCTGAAATAATCATTTTCGATGTTGTGGATCGATCGGGAGAAATCTTTTGAATTTTGCACCGCCAGCCCCCCTCGTTTGGTCCCGAGATGGGAATGATAGTCGGTGCCGTAAAAAAGATCATTCAAACAGTCATTTCTAGACACACAGCCAAACAGTCCCCCCATTGCAAAAGTCTCCTTTCAGATGGTCTCAGTCTTTCAGGCGAATGAGTTTTACGCCAAGGCTATCCCCCTGAATTTGAATCAAGGCGGCAGAAGCCGGATTGCCGAATTTCGGATATGACGCACTCCCTGGATTTAGAAAGGTAACCCCACTCTCTTCATATACATCCGGCCGGTGAGTATGCCCGCTAATAATAGCTTTGAAATCAAATTTTATCGCCATGTCAGATAAAAGATGAGTGTTTAAACCCAGTTCTACGCGAGTTTCGTGCCATTGGGAACCCTCCGCTCCGGCTCAGCCAGCACGACCTCCCCTTTTTCGAGTACAAAGCCGGTGACTAAAAATTCCGACATAAAAGTGCTGACCTGTTTTGGCGGGAAATTTATGACACCGATGATCTGCCGCCCGAGGAGATCTTCTTTAGTATAAAGCATTGTGATCTGCGCGCTTGATTTCATAATGCCAAAATCTCCAAAATCGGCCCAGATTTTGTAGGCTGGTTTCCGCGCTTCGGAAAAATCCTCCACGCGTGTGATGGTGCCGGTCCTGAGTTCAACTTTTTCAAAGTCCTGCCAGGATATGTTTTCCATCGATAATACCTTATACTAAGAATCTTCCGGGAGCTGAACCGTTCGGCGCCGATGTTTGATATCACTGCGTTTTTTTTTAAGTGACAATCGGCGTTCTCTGGCAGCAGGAGATGGTTTGGTTTTTCGCCGGGGTTTTGGTCTGACAGCTGCCTTGCGGATAAGCTCAACGAGACGTTGGATGGCATCTTTGCGGTTTTTGTCCTGACTTCTATATCGGCGGGCTTTAATAATCAGCACACCATCTTCTGTCATTTTACCGCCCGCGATCTGTATCAAACGATGGCGGATTTCGTCCGACAGTGCGTGCGATTGGGCCACATTGAATCGAAGCTGAACGGCAGTGGACACTTTATTGACATTTTGACCGCCAGGGCCGGATGAACGCACAAAATCCAACTGGATGTCATCTTCGTCTATGAATAAGGTTTTGTTAATTTGAATCATCAATGACGCAAAGCCTGAATTATTGTTAAATTTGCGATACGGTCGGGTAATCCGATTACCTTATCTTAACAATCCTAATAAAACAATGGTTCAAGTTTCACGTGAAAACACATTTTGTAGTGTTTCCTATGAAATATCAGCACAATACCTTGATTTTTTCATCTAAATCCATAGGGTTAATTTTGGATTTTTTTACAATCTTTTTAGCTGTGGACATGCCTGGAAAGATGCATATATTGAATTCGATCCTCAACCGATAGATCAAATCCTAAAGTTAATGGGTTATGAATATTCATTAAGCTAAAATGCCCTTGTCACCGGGTAAAATTCACTGCAAATAAAGAAGGCAAAGCAGGAGGTAGATATGGAACTTAAAGGCAAAAAGGTGGTTATTCCGGTAGAAAACTTGTTTAACACGTTTGAATTTTGGTATCCCTATTACCGCTTGAAAGAAGCGGGTGCTGAAGTGGTCGTTGTCGGGTCGGGCAGCTCTGAAATTTACACCGGCAAACCCGGAACCGAAGTCAAAGTGGATGCAAGCATTGATCAGATCTCTGCCGCTGTTTTTGACGGTATTGTGATCCCCGGCGGCTATGCCCCGGATATCATGCGGAGATATCCGAAAATGGTACAGCTGGTGAAAGATCTGTTTGAGGGTGGCAAGGTAGTTGCCGCGATCTGCCATGCTGGCTGGATGTTGGCTTCTGCGAAAATCTTGAAAGGCAAGACCGTCACTTCATTTTTTGCCATTAAAGATGATCTTGTCCATGCGGGTGCGAAATGGGTTGACGAGGAAGTTGTGGTTGACGGAAACTTAATTACCAGTCGCATGCCGGATGATCTGCCCGCATTCATGAGAGCCGTAATCGATACAATGAAATAGCCGTTTACAACCTTACCGGTAAATCAGCGGGACGTGATTTCGGATTCCTTGCGGATCGGTTTGTTGAAAAATTTTGTGCGGTAGAGCGTTTGTCAAAATAACGTTCCGATAGCGGTAGTTTGTTGTGTCTTCTCCGGGTTGTCGATAACGTGCAATATGGCCTGATCCAAACGCTCTAGTAATTTTTCTTCATTTTTACAAACATGGTTGTTAAACCAGCGAGCTTTCATCGTCAGCCAGATGCGCTCTATGGGGTTGAGACTGGGCGAATAGGGCGGCAAATAAATCGGTTGCCAGTTGTGCCAAGTGGTCGTTTTGCGTTTGCGCCATGAGGCATTGTCCATAATCAAAATATTAGTTGTTCTTTGAAATGAGATGCTTTTATCGGCTTCGTCCAAAAACGCCTGGTAGGTAGCCGAGTCGGAATGGGATGCTTCAATGGCGAAAAACTCTCCGCTGCGTGGGCAGACCATACCGATGACATTGATGCGCAGATGGCCGCCATTTCTGGTCACCCGGGGTTTTCTGCCCTTTTTGTCCCAGCGTTTTCGGGCACGCGGATCCCCCTCAAAGCCTGACTCGTCGGCAAACCAGATATCCACATCGGGCCGTTTAAACAGCTGCTGGAGTCGTTGCAAAAA
>Ga0255054_10001444_pt1 | contig 13963 bp, 9 predicted proteins | sample JV7_2_23_MG_FD_188634 | JGI IMG/M metagenome (GOLD analysis project Ga0255054, IMG submission 188634) | Seawater microbial communities from Jervis Inlet, British Columbia, Canada - JV7_2_23 | ecosystem: Environmental > Aquatic > Marine > Inlet | place: Canada: British Columbia | collected...
TAGATGGCGCAGCCCTGCGAAGAAGCGGTCAAAGCCTCGTGAGTAGCCGTGGCTGACCAACCGGTGGCGCTGGCGCCGATGCCGACATGCACGGCCTCAGACTGCACGAAGCCGAGGTTGGTGCTGCTGTTGGTGTAGGTGTATTCGTCAGAGTAGTAGATCTCCTGCTGAGAAGCCAGATTCTTGAGGTCCGACTTCATGGCGGCGAAATAAGCCTTTTCCCGGGTTTGGGAGAACTTCGGAATCGCGATTGCCGCCAGGATCCCGATGATAACCACGACGATCAACAGCTCAATCAGAGTAAAACCCTTACGGTCCCGCATTGTCATCCCTCCTGTTGAATTCAGACTACGAACGAGGCGCTTTTCCGGAGGGGAACGGGTGCAAGAGGGGGTCCGGGAATCCGTGGAAACTGGGTAACTTTATTCACCACTGATACTTAGAGGAGTGTGGTCACTCTGCCCATCTGGCCGGAATGGTCCCCCTGGTCTTGGATTCTGCGAAATCCTTGCAGATTCACTAGAAGCGCTTCTAGGAAACGCTTCTTAGAAGCGCTTGCAGGAAACCTCTCCTCAGGGTGCTCCCACTCCTAATTCCACCAAAATACTGTCAATTTGGCTGCGTTCTCGGCGAGAATCGGCCCTGAGACGGGCTGAATCCAGGGAAGCCCATGCCTGGGCGGTATCCCCGAGCTCAAGTTGGACCTCCGCCAGCCACACCCACTGCTCCAAATGCTCCGATTCTCCATGCCGAATCGCAGCCCTTCGTGAGTCGGCGGCTTCGATCAGGCGTCCCTGAGCCTGGAGGGCCCTGGAGAGGGTATGATGCTGAACGGCATCGGTGGAATCTCTCTCCAAGCTGTACCGGGCCGCCGCCTCTGCCTCGGGGTATCGCTCCTGCCGGTCGTAGATGTGGGCCAGGAGACCCGGAGCGACGCCGAATTCTGGCCTCTGCTCCCAAGCATAAGTCAGAAGAAGTTCGGCGGCGTCGATATGGCCAGCGCCGATGAGATTCCGAGACACCCCCACCATGAGGTTGTAGTGGCCCCCGAGGATTCCGATGGCGACCCTATAGGCTCGAAGGCCCTCCCTGACCTGTCCGGCCGTGAAATAGGAATCCCCGAGCACCCATTGGGCCCGGCCGGCCTCTGGATGTTCAGAGGTCAGCACATGAAACACCTCCATGTTGTTCTTCCAAGTGGGCGTCCGGGTCCACGTTCGCCCACACATGAGAACCACGGCCACCACCAGGATGGTCGGTGCCAGACGGGGGCGAGTTTGCCAAAGCCGGAGGATGGCCCATGCGGCGGCGGCCACGAAACCCACAGAGGGTAGGTACAGGGTCCGCTCGGACAGGAGGATGCCACTCAGAAAGAAGAAGTTCGATGTCGGGGAAATGGTGATAACGAACCACACCACCCCCCAACCAATGGCCCGTGAGCTCAGACGCTCGGAGCTCAAGACTCCGCGTCGCCAGGCCACGAAGGCTAGCGCCAGGATTCCCAGGACGAGGATGACGCCGGTGATATTCACCGAACTCCATCCATAGGCGATGGGAACGACAGCCGGCCCATAGTCTACGGAGAGATCCAGAGGGAAAAAGAGGAGACGAATGATGTGGGGCCACGTCGATGTGACCGTCCAAATCCGTGGGATCTCCGTCAATATGCTCGCGCCCAGGGGAGCGTAGGGTTTGGCGAAACTCCCCAGGACAAGAAACCGCCCAAGAAGGACGACACCCGCCACTGCCAACATCCCTCCGTACAGAACCCACCGCCGGCGCAGGTACGAACCCAGGTCCTTCACGCCGATGTCGTCTTTCGAGCTGTCCAGGAGGAGGACAACACCCAGGAGGGTTATAGCACTCTCTTTCGTCAAAAACGCCAGGAGATAAAGGGAGAGGAACGCAAGAAGACGGCCCGGTGCCATCCTCTTCCGAGCCCGGAGAAGGAGGATGGAGGCCCAAAGGAAGAAGAAGGCCGAGAGGATCTCCGCCACCCCTACGACGTTCGCCACCGCCTCGACATGGACCGGGTGGACCGCAAACAGGAGCCCCCCGATGAACGCCCCCGCCACCGGCAAAATCTCTCCAAGAAGGAGAACGACCAGAACGGTCACGGCAGCGTGGAAGAGCACGTTTACGACGTGGAACCCGACCGGATTCCCGCCGAAGAGGGCCCATTCAGCACCAAAGAGGGCGGTGACCACAGGTCGCCAGAGCCCTAATCCCGTGCCGTACCGGCCCGGCCAGTAGGGCTCCACCAGGGCCTGGGGGAGGGTCTCCAGGCTTTGGATCCCCGTGTTTTCCAGGACGATGAGGTTATCGTCGTAGGCAAACTCATTCCCTGGGGCGTTGGAGAACACCGCAATGGCCAAAACCCCACAGATAACCGCCGCTGCTCGCAAATTCCTGAAGGGTGAATCCCAGAGTTTCACTGCGTAGATCCTCCATCCATTCGAAGGCCACCGGCCCGGTCTCGGGCCGCAACAGCCTCATCCGTCTCCCCAAGGGCCTCCAGGATATCGGCCAACCGGGCCCACTGATCCGCTGCAGTGGAATCCATACCCAGGGCTACTCGCCTGGCCCGGAGCGCCGCATCTAAATCGCCCTTGAGGATGTAGCTCTCCGAAACCGCTCCCCAAAGGTCCGGGTGGAAGCCTGCAGTCGCCAGCCCGGCCACGGCAATCCGGTGAGCTTCCCGTCCCCTTTGTTGCCGGAGGAACTGGGCGGAGAGAAGGCGGTATGCGTCGTCCCTGGACGGGGCGATCTCAATGGCCCTCGCCAGCAGTGTTTCCGCCTCTGCCCACTCCCCCATCCGGCCATAGAATTCGGCTACCTCCGTCAGGGTCCCGTATCGTCGAGGGGCCAGACGCAGCGCCATGGAGAACTCCTCCCTTGCGGCTTCGTTATCCCCCACCCGATCCAGCCCCGACCCCCTGTTCAGGAAAGAAAGGTGGGATTCAGGATGGTCCCTGTTCAGGGTTTCCAGCACGGTATAGGTACTCAACCACGCGGGATTCCTGGTTACGGTGCGGAAAAAGAAGACGAGGAGAACCCCCACGCCGAGGGCCAGAGCCAACCGCCGAAACACCAACCTCGCACCCAGAAGCCTGGATGTGACTCCGGCGGCTGCAAGAGAGAGCCCGACAGAAGGCAGGTACAGGGTCCGCTCTGCCAGCAGAACCCCCGTCGGAAAAAGAAGATTGGAAACCGGGAGCACCACCAGGGCGAACCAAAGAACCCCCAGAGTCACGAGGGGCATGACGGGGTTGGCTCGGGCGGCCTGGACCGCGCAGTACACGAGCCCCAGGATTACCATGGCTCCAAATACCACGCTCAGGTCCACCCCCTCGGCCGGGAAGAGGACGCCCGGCGCATAGTCGATGGCCAGATCCATGGGGAAGAAGAGAAGCCTCGCGTATTGCACCCAGAGGGCGACGGCAGTGAGGATCCGCTCTCCCGAGTCCAGCACCTGGAAAATGGGCGCCGAAACCTCACCTGTCAGGGTCCCGAGGACCATTGCCCTGACACCCAGATAGGCCAGAAGCACCACGAGGAGAAGGAGGAATGCGGGGGTCTCACTCAACAGACGAGACGGGAGTGACGGACCAGGAACTCCCAGCCGATCCACGGTATGCCGGGGCTCCTCCAGGACTCTCGATTGACCCACCAACAGCGGGCGAAAAGCCTCCAGAAGGAAAAGGGCCGCCGGAAGGGTGACTCCAATCTCTTTGGCGCTGATGGAGAGAAAATACAGGGCCCCTAGCCCCAGAAGTCTCGGGACCCGTCTCCACCCCCTCCAATTCACCCCCCTTTGGTAGAGAATGCAGGCCGACAAATAGAAAAGGGCAGAATAAAGCTCCGCCCGTCCCACCACGTTGGCGACCGCCTCGGTATGGAGGGGGTGCACGGCAAAGAGGGCCCCTCCCACGAAGGCAGGGAATACGGCACCCACTTCCAAAAGCAACAGGAAGACCAGCAGAGATACCAGAGCGTGGAAGACCAGATTGAGTAGATGATACCCAAAGGGATCCTCCCCAAAAGCCGTCCACTCGAGGGTGAAAGAGAGTGAGGTCAGTGGTCGGAATAGACCAGCCCCTTCAAGCGCATCGGGCTGGTACGGGGAGGATGCGGCCCCTCGCCAGTCACCGCCGGTGACAAGGGGGTTTTGAGGTATGATGGCGTTGTCATCGTAGGCAAACCCATTGCCCAACGAGTTGGCGTAGGCCGCACCTGCTAGAAACAGGACGAGGAAACCCGCCCGGAGGGTTGTCACCTAGGGAGCCTCTGCCCCCTCGGTGGCAGTCTGCTCTTGGGTGGGAAGCTCCCTTTGTTCCCAAGAGGCCACGGCCGGGGGCGCCCACGGTCGGGCTTTCGGTGCCAGAACATTTGAGCGAATGATATACCAGAGTGCCGAGATCCCATCCTTCCAGTTGATCTTCTTTCCCTCTGCGTAGGACCGGCCATGATAGCTGATGGGAAGCTCGTAGATCCGGGCGTGGGCCTGGGCAAGGCGAGCCGTGAGTTCTGGCTCGATCCCGAACCTCTGGGCCGAGAGAGGCAGGCTCTGGAGAAGCTCGGTCCGAACCATTTTGTAGCAGGTTTCCATGTCCGTCAGGTTCAAGTCGGTGAACATGTTGCTGAGGAGGGTCAAGAACGTGTTTCCTACTGAGTGCCAGAAGAGGAGTACCCTGTGGGGCCCGCCGAGGAACCGGGAGCCATAGACGGCGTCCGCCCGCTTGGCGAGGATGGGGTGAAGAAGGAGGGGAAACTCGAAGGGATCGTACTCCAAGTCTGCATCCTGAACGACGGTCACATCTCCCGTCGCCTTCTGAAAACCCGTTTGGAGGGCCGCCCCTTTCCCCTTATTCACCTCATGAAAGACCAGAGTGTCGATGAGCCCTTCCCTCTCCAGGTCCTTCAGGAGGTCCCTGGTTCCATCAGTAGAACCATCGTCTACCACAATCACCTCGAGGGTCAAGGGCACCTCCCTTACCCGGCGAAGGAGGGTTTCAGCCGTCTTGACCTCGTTGAAGGCCGGGATCACCACTGAGAGTGTGACCTTGTCCCAAGGAAGTTTTTCGTCGGGAAGGCCCGGGTAGATCACGGAGTGCCGCAGCGTGTCGGTCATAGGTCTCAATCGAGTTTCGGGATCGGGATTCTGCGGATCATTCTGCCAAACCGAAGCGGTTGAGCTTTCGATATAGGGTCGACGGATCAATCCCCAGAACCTCGGCGGCTCGACTCTTGTTGCCACCTTCAGCCTGGAGGACCCACTCGATGTAGGCTCGTTCAATGACCTCCATGGCCGGGTTGGGGAGGGGGCGATCGGAGACCAATTGAGGCGTTGGCGCCTCCAAGACCCGTTGGGGGAGGAATTCTGCTCCGATTTCCGCTTTTCCGGCTACAACAGCCGCACGTTCCAGAGCATTCTCCAACTCCCGAACGTTCCCGGGCCAGTCGTAGATCATCAGCGCTTGCATCGCCTCCTCCGATAGGAAGGGAGGATCAGACTCCGGGGATTGTTCGGTCACCTTCCCCAGAAAATGTTTGGCCAGAAGAGGTATGTCCTCCCTACGGTCCCTCAGTGGGGGCAGATGGAGAGCGATGACGTTCAACCGATAGTAGAGGTCGCTTCGGAACGAACCCCTTCGGATCTCCTCCTCCAGGTCCCGGTTGGTGGCCGCAATGACCCGGGTATCGACGGGGACCGCTTCCGTGGATCCCACTGGAATCACTTCCCTTTCCTGGAGGGCACGAAGCAGTTTGACCTGGGTGGCGGGACTCATCTCCCCAATCTCGTCGAGAAAGAACGTCCCTCCCTCCGCGGCCACCAGAAGGCCGTCCTTGTCCTTTATAGCACCGGTGAACGAACCCTTCACGTGACCGAAAAGCTCACTTTCCAGTAGGCTCTCCGGCAGAGCTCCACAGTTGATCGAAAAGAACGGGCCCTCCGACCGTGAGGAAAGTTCGTGAACGAATCTGGCGATGACTTCCTTCCCGGTTCCGCTCTCTCCGCCCAGGAGGATGGTGGAGTCGGTAGGTGAAACGGTCTCAGCCAGCTCGAGGACCTCGAGAAACCCCTTGTTCTTCCCGATGGGTCGCTTTTTGGATCTCTTCCCCTGCCGTCCGATCTCCTTTTTGAGCTGGCGGTTCTCGGCCCTCAGCACCCGGGCTTCGGCAGCCCTCCGAGAAATGGCAAGAAGATCGTCATTGGCAAAGGGTTTCTGGAGATAGTAGTAGGCTCCCTCATTCACAGCCCGGACGGCGGACTGAAGAGAGGCCTGAGCTGTCATGAGGATCACCGGAATCTCGGGATCCATCTCCCTTGACCGGGCTAAGACCTCCAGCCCGGATACCCCAGGCATCCGGATATCCGTTACAACGAGGTCCGGTTTGTCATTGGAGAGAATTTCCAATGCTTCCGCACCTCCCAGGGCTGTCAGGACTTCATAGCCTTCGCCGCGGAAGAGGATCCTAAGGGAATCCAGGATTCCGGTTTCATCATCAACCAGAAGGATCCTAACCGATTCGGAACTCACGAGACCTCCACTTCCTCAGAATGGGGTACCCCGGGAAGGAAGATCCTGAACTGGGCCCCTCCATCCATTCCCTCGTCTACCAGTACAGCTCCCTTGTGGGCTTCCACAGCTCGGTGCACCACGGCCAGGCCAAGCCCACTACCGCCGGGCCTTCTCGTAAAGAACGGATCGAAAATGCGGGCCACCTCTCCCGGTTCAACTCCGGGACCCGAGTCTGAAACCCTCAGGCACACCGGGGCCTTCACTTCCGTGCCTTTTGTTACCGTGCACTCTTCCTGGTTTTCCAGTTCCACCCGAACGAGTCCTGCAGGACCCGCGAACTGAACGGCGTTCAGGACCAGGTTGAAGATGGCTCTGTGAAGGAGGTCCCTGTCCCCCGGAACCCGAACCTCCCGGTCCAGCCCGAGTTCCAGTATTCGCACCCCGACCCCCACCTCCGGGTGTTTGCTGACCAGCGTCACACAATCCCTGGCCAGAGCGGCCAAATCCACCTGCCCCGACCGACCCATTCTGAGGACTGAGAACTCGATGAATCCAGATAGAAGACGACTCAGTCGTTCCGATTCTGAAACCACCAGACGTTGGAGCAGCGCCCTGTCCTCTCCGCTCAGACCGGACCCGGACAACTGCTCGACTGCACTCCGAATGGAGGCAAGGGGGTTCTTGATTTCGTGGGCCAGGGAGGCGCTGAGCTCAGCCACCGCCTCCAGCCTCTCAGTCCGCCGGTTTAGGAGGTTCATCCGCTCCTGCCCCGTGATGTCCTGGAATATTGCCGTCACCGATGGTGCGGTTCCCGATTCTCGCTCCAGGACCGTCGTGCTGATTCCCAGTACCACCTCGGCACCTTTTCGATCGGCCACCGATTTGAAGCGAGCTACCGGTTGACCCTTTGCCATCGAGGACTGGAGAACCGATCCCATTCCCGGAGCAACGGTTTCAACCGCCTCGACGACCTCTCGCCCCCTCCACTGCTGGAAGCTCAAACCCAGCAGGGCCTCACCGGCCGGGTTCAGGTACATGAGGCGGCCGCCCACATCGAGGGTCATGACCCCGGTGCCGATGTTCGCCAGAATGTCCCCAGTGTCCAACTGTAGCTGGCGAAAAGCTGATTCCATCTGGCCCAGGGCCAAACCCGCTCTCCTGACTCTGTCACCCAGCAGCCCGGTGACAAGAGCCACGGTGCCGAATAGCCCCAGCTTCAACGCGACTTCCAGGCTGAAGGGGGCCAAATGGAGCCAAACAGCGTCCGCAAGGAAAAGGACGGTCGCCAGGACCCCCACCAATACTCCGCCGGGAAGAGGTAGGAGAAGGGCCCCGGAGGAAATGACCAGGATGTAAAGGAACGCGAAGGGACTGTCAGCACCGCCTGTGACGTGGACGACCCCAGTGACCAGGAGGGCATCGAAAATGACCTGCAGATAGACAAAGCTGTCGCCAGGGTCTCGAGCCCGAACATGAGTGTGCCAAAAGGAGAGACTGGTGAGACCCACCGAGGCCAGAAACATCACCGTCGCCAGGAGCGTCTGTGTGGGCTCGGCGCGACGCCAAACGATAAGGGCGGCAACGAGTATGCTGGAGACCAACGTGAGGCGGCCCAGGTAAATCCAACGAAGGACCTCCGGTCGCCGGATGGTGAATTGAGTTTCGCTCTGCTGGAGCCTCAAGGCGACCTATCTCCCCGAGAAGTGGCGGGTTAGGGGAAGAAACACCATCCCCGGATAATCCAGTGTAGAACAATGGCTTGCAGCGTGCAATGATCATCTCTGGCAAAATGCAATCTCCCCCGGCTTCCCGAAGCGTCTTGGGGTGGCCGCCAGGCCGGCCTTGGACCAGATTGGGATGACCATGCCTACACCAACTCTCATTTCCGTCTCCCGAGGGGACGCCCCGGCAGACCTCCTCTTCCGGGGGGGACGAGTAATCAACGTCTTCACGGGTGAGGTCGAAGAGGTGGACGTCGCGGTCTCGGGCAGGTTCGTTGCGGGCCTGGGCCCCGGATATGATGCTGTATCGGTGGTCGATCTTGGGGGAAGATTCCTCGTCCCGGGCTTGATCGACGCCCATGTCCACGTGGAATCAAGCATGGCGACCCCCCGGGAATTCGCGAGGGCGGTTGTGCCGCATGGGACTACGACCGTGGTCTCGGACCCTCATGAAATCGCCAACGTCCACGGCATGGTGGGGATCCGATACATGTTGGAGGCCAGCGAGGGGCTTCCCCTTACCGTCTTCGTCATGGCCTCGTCCTGTGTCCCCGCCACTCCTATGGGAACAGCTGGAGCTGAGTTGGACTCGGGAGCACTGGAAGATCTTCTCTCTCATCCTCGGGTCTTGGGTCTGGCGGAAGTCATGAACTTCCCCGGGGTCATCTTCGAAGACCCTTCTGTGATGGCGAAACTGTCCGCCTTCTCTGGCCGTGTAGTGGATGGCCATGCCCCGGGAGTTCGGGGACAGGCCCTAAACGCCTACATCGCGGGGGGCCCTAGTTCCGACCATGAGAGCACCTCTCCGGAAGAGGCCCAGGAGAAGGTGAGAAGAGGCATGACGGTCTTTTTCAGGGAGGCCACAAACGCTCGAAATCTCCTTGATCTCCTTCCGGCGTTGACGCCGGAGAACCATCGCCGTGTGGCCCTTTGTACGGACGACCGGCAGCCCTCCGACCTCCTGGACGTGGGGGGAATAGACGCCATGATCCGTGATGTGATCCGGGAGGGGGTCCCTCCCATCGAGGCCATCCGCCTGGCGACCCTGAACCCGGCGGAACACTTTCGCCTGACCGATCGGGGAGCCATCGCACCCGGCCGCAGAGCGGACCTTCTGATCGTGGACGATCTGGAAGCAATGGCCATTTCCGAGGTGTACTCTGGTGGGGTGCCCGTGGCCAGAGGGGGAAGCGCTCTCCATTGGAAGCTCCCCTCAGCGCCGGCCCCTCCCCCACCCTCCATGAAGATCAAGTGGGGGGCCTTGGATCTCCAGATTCAGGCCAGGGAGGGAAAGGCCCGGGTGATTAGGGTAATCCCCCATCAAATCGTGACCGGGGCCGAGGAGATGACACCCTCCCTACACCAGGGCCAGGTGGTGGCCGACCCATCCCGGGACCTTTTGAAGATCGTGGTCATCGAACGGCACACAGGCAGCGGGAGGGTCGGGTTGGGCCTGGTGACCGGTATGGGGTTGAAGAAGGGCGCCATAGCGGGTACGGTGGCCCACGACCATCACAACCTCCTTGGCATTGGAGTCGAAGACGCGTCCATCCTTGCAGCGGCCACCAGGGTGGCGGAGATGGGTGGGGGCCTGGCGGTAGCCCTCGGAGGTGAGATCCTTCAGGATCTTCCTCTCCCGGTTGGCGGTCTGATGTCGGAGGAGCCCATCGAGGTCGTACGGAAAGGATTGGACAAGGTGCTGGAAGCAGTTCGGATCTTGGGCTCCCCCCTTCACGATCCGTTTATGGCCATGGCCTTTCTCGCCCTGGAAGTCATCCCTTCGCTGAAGATCACCGACCAGGGGCTGGTCGATGTCGATCGATTCGAGAAGGTGGGGTTCTGGGTGTGAAGAACGGCTGGCCTTATCGTGGTCGGGGGACCTCTTTTATCTCCCTGGGGAGGAAATATCGATCCATACACAGTCGCCCCACCGGCCGAAGGGACTGGGGATCCGCTGCCCACGTTCCAGGGAGGAGCTCCAGAGACCGAGAGAGATGAACGGCCTTTACCTCACCAATGATAAGGACGTTCGACGCCGGGATTAACTCTATTTCTTTGAACAGGTCACACTCCAGAATTGCCGGCGCTTCGGCCACGAATGGAGCACCCACAACCTCTCCCTCCAACGCGGTCAGGCCGGCCAGGAGGAATTCATCGACGGGTTCGGGATATTCTCCGGATGTGACGTTCATGGCCTCCAAAAGTTCTTCCGAACAGACATTCACACAAAAGGCCCCGGTCTCCCTGGTATTGGTCAGAGTGTCTTTGGGCTCGCCCTTTCGGGATCCGATAGAGGCACCCACCAGGAGGGGCGTCGAGGCGAGGGCCGTGAAATAGCTGAACGGGGCAAGATTCGGGACCCCGTTTAGGGATCGGGTCGAAATCCACCCTATGGGCCTGGGCACCACCAGGGAGGTCAGGAGCCCATATCGCTCCTGGCCTGAGAGATTCTCGGGCCGGACCGAAAGAAAGTCATTTGAGGCTGGCATAGCTGCAAGCGAGGAGGTTACCGCGTCACCGGCACCCTGAGAAGTTGTCCAGCGTAGATTCGACTGCCCTTGAGATCATTCTCCTGCATGAGCCTGTCCACGCTTGTGCCGTGGGACTGAGCAATATTCCAGAGAGAATCACCGTTTCGAACCCGGTAGTCCACCACGTCAGCAGAAGCTAAGCGTGTCTCGGCTTGTCGAGTGGAGAGATCGGCCACATACCGAGTGTAGGGCTGAGGGAAAAGGGCGATGTGGTAGTGGGGGGGGTAGGACTCTCTAGTGGCCTCCAGGACCCCTGTGGCCTCCAGGGAAAGGAGAACACTTTCCACCCAGTTTCTGCAGGCCCGGCTATTGCTCCGTCGAATGTCCACGGCCATCCCGGTGGGGTGAACGGAGCGGGAGGATGCATTCCGGGGTTGTCGGGAAAGGGGGCGGGCCATGCTGGTCACCACCAGTTTCTCCCCGCAGGCCCGGCGGTACTGACTGGAAAGCCGGAGAATGAAGGTGCGGGTTTCCGGCCGAACAAAGGGATACGACACCCCATGCAGGTCGAAATCCCTGTTGGCCCTCACCTGTACCAGGTATCCCGATCTGACGAACCGCTCCAGTTGGGCTGGACTCTCGATGTAGGTGAAGTCGTGGCCCCGAGCCGCTCTTTCCTGACGATCGAGAGAAGCGGTCGAGCCCCTGAGACTTTGACCCTGGATGTCCTGGGGTAGGAGAGAAAGGGCCCCAATCAGCAGGAGCGAGCAGCCGAGACAGCTGATCAGCACCTGTCGGAAAGCCGTGATCTGGGGATTTCGGTCTATCGTCATGGGCCCGTTCGTATACGATGCTCGTCGAGGGGAACGACTCTGTATAAGAAAGTTACCCTCATCGGCGTCTATGAGTAAACATATGATTCCAGGGACACAAGGGTTTCCATGATGTATCCGATTCTACCCCAGGGGTTCCAGTGTCCCGTAGATTCTCACCCGGCAAGACCCGGACCTCAACCTGACATTCTTCTCCAGGAGCACCTCGCTTTGTCCCACCGTTACGGTTTGCACGGCCGGTTCCTCGCTTGGTTCATGGCCCGAGAAGGGGGGAAGTACGATGCTCTGGTCGAGGACCGAAAGCGGCACCTTCTCAGGGAGTTGACCGGGACGTTGGTGGAAATAGGTTCCGGGACCGGCCCAAACCTCCGCTACCTTCCGCGAAACCTCCGCATAGTTGGCATCGAACCCAACCCCTTCATGCACGGTTATTTCTTGCGGGAGGCCCGGGCCCAAGATCGGTCCGTAGATCTTGTCCAGGGTCTCGCCGAAGCCCTCCCCTTTCCCAACGGGAGCGTCGATGCGGTGGTTTCAACTCTTGTGCTGTGTTCCGTGGGCAGAATCGATGAAGTCCTGGGGGAACTCCTCCGGGTGCTGAAGCCCGGAGGAAAGTTCATCTTCCTGGAGCATGTGGCTGCCGGGGAAGGGACCTGGCTTCGTCGAGTCCAGGGGTTCGTCCGTCCCCTCTGGCGGAGGGTAGGGGACGGGTGCGAACCTGACCGGACCATGGAGGAGGATCTTCTGAGGGCAGGGTTCCGAGAGGTGAGCTACGACCGGTTCGCGGTCCCCCTACCCATTGTCTCTCCCCACATCGCTGGAATCGCTGAGAAATGAAGGTGGGAGAGAGCCCCTTTTTCCAACCACCTCGGCCGTGAGCGAACCTATCAGCCACCCTGTCCCAATTCACCACATTCCAAAAGGGCCGATCACTAGCCAAGCCCGACCAGACCCGAATCGGGAAGCGGCCGCCGCCCCGAACGGCGGTTCGGATCCCTCCGGGCAGGCCGTTGAAACCGCGGAGGATCTGCTCGGCCTCGACGGAGTGGAACCCGGGATGTCCGTCCAGGGCCGCATTGAGATGGGCCGTATAAGCACCATGGTGCTTCTGATGATGAGATTCCCAGGGTCCGCGCGTCTATGTGGGGCTCAAAGGCGTCGTAGGCATATCCGAGCTCAGGCAGATGGTTCGCTCCTACTTTCCCCTTTCCCTCGGGTGGCCGAGGTTCGGTTGATAGAGGAGCGCGTGCATGAAGGAACCACTAGCCAAGAAAGTCGCCTCCGAGGGGGAGTTCGACAGCCATCCGTCTCGGATTCTCCTGGTGGACTGCGACATGTTCTATGTCCAGGTGGCTCGATTGGAAGATCCAACCGGGGTGGGTCAGGAGGACTTCCTCATCGTGGGCGGGTCCCCCACCGGCAGGGGTGTCGTGACCTCCGCTTCCTACGAAGTCAGAGACTACGGGGTCCGGTCCGGAATGCCGACCGCCCAGGCCCTCAAGCTTTGCCCTCAAGCTAAGGTGGTCCCGGTCTCAAGGAGCGCCTGCGCATCGCGAAGCAAAAGCGTAGGTGAGGTCCTTCAGGAACTCTCCCCGGTCGTCCAAGCTGCCTCCATCGATGAGTTCTATCTGGATCTCTCCGGAACAGAGCGCCTCTTCCACCAGGAGTCACTGGAGTCCACGGCGCAGCGGATTAGACAGGAAGTCCTGAAACGAACGGAGGTCTCAGTCTCCGTGGGTGGGGGAACTCGAAGACTCATCGCAAAACTCGCAGCTGGGAGGGCCAAACCTGCAGGGATTCACGTGGTTCCGCCCGGAGGGGAAGAGCAATTCATGAGAGGCTTCAAGCTCCGACAGATACCAGGGGTCGGGCCCGCTCTAGCTGAGACCTTGGAAAAGAAAGGGCTCGTGGAAGTGCAGGACATTCTCCCCATCGACGAGGCCTGGTTGGGTACGTGGCTGGGTCCTTCACGGGCTCGATGGCTGTGGGAACGGGCCCGCGGCCTGGACTCATCCAGGGTGATCCCTGGGGAGCCACGAAAATCTATCAGCTCCGAGAGAACCTTCGCCTCCGACCTCACGGACGACCGGGGCCTCGAACGAGAGCTCCTCCGGTTGACGGGCAACATTGGCAGCACCCTCCGAAGCAAAGGGCTCCTAGGGCGAACCATCACAGTAAAAATCAGGGATCAGGACTTCAGGACCCGTCAGGCAAGCCACACCCTCCCGGATCCTGTGGAATCGGACGCCACCATCTTCTCGGTGGCCGGAAACCTCTTTCAGGAGCTTCGGAGGAAGCGAAGAGTGGGCGTTCGTCTCCTGGGAGTCGGGGTCTCATCCCTGGTGGACGGGGATAGCCTACCTCAACTTGACCTCTTCGGAGGCGATGCCGTAGCCGAGCCGGAAAGGCACCGGGTC
>Ga0255054_10001445_pt1 | contig 13955 bp, 14 predicted proteins | sample JV7_2_23_MG_FD_188634 | JGI IMG/M metagenome (GOLD analysis project Ga0255054, IMG submission 188634) | Seawater microbial communities from Jervis Inlet, British Columbia, Canada - JV7_2_23 | ecosystem: Environmental > Aquatic > Marine > Inlet | place: Canada: British Columbia | collected...
CCCTGTTGGGCCTCGGAATGATCGTTGGTTTCGATTGGCCCAGTCTGCCCGTCGACTATCGTCTCGGCGTCGTATTCGGACTACTCACGGCCGCCACGTATGCGGGCTATATGCTGACGATGCGTGCTGCGCGAACCGAATCTCCGCATCCTTTGCCAACAAGGGAAGTCGCTGTCGTCTCCATTGGCACTGCGGCGATCCTGGGATTGTCCGCTATCGGTGAAGGTGTTTCACTGACAATACCGACAATGACCGATGCATCGTTTCTCCTTGCCTACGGACTGGTCTCCCATTGCATGGGATTGTTGTTCATTGCGAGTAGCCTGCCCAAGGTGACGACGACCGAGGCTGGTCTGGCACTGCTTTTGCAACCGACGTTGAGTTTCCTGTGGGATGTCGTTTTCTTCGCGCGTCCAATGACGACATCGGAGCTAACCGGCGCGGCGATTGTCTTGTTCGCTATATACCTGGGATCACGTCCGGCACTAAAGAAGGTCTAAGGCAGCCGGCAGTAGCTCGATATCAAAGCGAGTGGCGAGCGGCTGTACTTCACCATCGAGATGCGAGGGCACTTCGGCAGATGCTTCAATACTGACACGCTTCGCACTTGCGTGTGAGATCTCCTTTTCCTGCATGTGCCTGCCACGAATCAGTTTCGGCAATAGCGATATCATCCGCAGCCGTGACACAGGACCAGCTATCAACAGCTCAAATTCTCCATCGCCGTTGTTCGCCATCGGCGCAATGTGAAACATGCCTCCGACCCATGGACCATTACTTATACTGGCGAGTGTTACGGGACCACTCCATTGCAGACTATCAGTGGATATCACCACGTCCGGCGTCGCTATGCCGTCGATCATGCAACGGAATATTGCAAACAGATAAACGAAATCACCGATAGGCCATTGGTATGATCGTGCGACGCTGGTCACCTTGGCATCAAAGCCAATCCCGGCGCCATTCGCGAAATAGCGATCATTCATTCGGCCAATGTCGATGCGTCGCGACGAAACATCCGCGGAGAGTCGGTCGACCAATAACGTTGTTGCGCGCTCCCAATCGAGAGGAATCGCGCATGCCTTCGCAAAGTCATTGCCTGTTCCGGTGGGAATAACGCCAAGTCGCGCGGGCCGTTCAGCCAGCATGATGCCGTTGACGGCCTCGTGGACGCTGCCGTCTCCGCCAGCCACGATGATCCTTTCTGCACCGTTGCGAACCTCGGCGCGTACCTGCTCTTCCAGGTCGCCGACCGCTCGGCTGGCATGAACGTTCACTTCGATGCCAGCCTCGACAAAAATCTCCTTAATACGGGGCATACGACGGCCGGCACGGCCGCGTCCTGCTGCCGGATTTATGAATAACGAAACAGGTCGTCTGGTCATGTAGTTGCCGGGGATATCTGTTAGCCGATGCTACAATGGCGCTATCGGTTCACGCAAAACGGAAGTTCTCAATGCTCGAGCTTGGTGTCAAATTTCTGATCAGCTATTTCATAGGCTCGCTGATCGGCGCAATGATCGTGGGCAAATTGCGAGGCGGCATCGATATTCGAACGATGGGCAGCGGCAATGTGGGCGGAACCAATGCGTTGCGGACACAGGGCGTTGGGTTTGCGATTGGTGTGGTTCTCATCGACATCGGCAAGGGAGTTATAGGGGCTGGCGTCGTTCCAGGCCTTGATTTGCCTTTTATTACGCCAGACCCTGAACTATCCAGGGCCTGGTTGACACTATGCTGTTCGGCAGCAGCCGTTTTCGGCCATGTCTGGCCGATCTACCATCGTTTTCGGGGTGGCAAAGGTGCCGCGACCCTTGTCGGTACGCTGGTCATCGTCGGACCTGAACTGATTCTGCCGTTGGTGTTCGTATGGGCCTGGGCGCTGGTGATATCCGGCTATGTTGGTCTTGCCACAATGGTAGCCGCGACGGCAGTGCCCATTTGGATCGGTATTACTCGACTCCCTGCAGATCAGCCGCTGTTCATTTATTGCGTCGTAATGGCCGCATTCATTGTCCGATGGCACCGTTCCAACATACAGCGAATGCGAGATGGCACCGAGCATCGCAATACGCAATTGATGTTATTCAGCAGTAAGCGTAAAAGCACAGATGATGAGCAAGCTTGATGTCACTGAAGTTCAGCAGTCGCTGACAGAGTTCGCGAATTCCCGGCTCGACAAGCTCGAAGCATTTTCGAGCATAGCGTCAACGAACACTTACTTGCTCGCGCAGCCGGCGCCGGCTGCCGGTCGATTCCGCGTAGCCATTGCCGATCACCAGACATCGGGTCGCGGGCGTCACCATCGACGTTGGGTATCGACACCGGGTTCCGGGCTCTGTCTTTCTTTCTCCTATACGTTTGCCAAAATGCCAGAACACCTTCCAGGGCTGACGCTGGCGATAGGTGTCGGTGTAGTGAGCGCACTAAAGAGCCTCGAAGCCGGTGCGGTTAGTCTCAAATGGCCAAATGACATCATTGCGCTCGATGGCAAGCTGGGCGGCATCTTGACCGAAGTGCAATCAGGTGCGGGCGATGGAGTGACAGTTGTAACCGGTGTTGGCTTGAACGTGCACATCCGCGAACGAGCTGATTTCGGGGCCGAGTCAGATTGGGCGTATCGTGCGGTTGACCTCCGCAGCATCATGAATGATGCACCTAAACGTGAGGTGCTTGCGGGGACGATAGTCGATCATCTGTTTACGACGTTCAGGAAATTCGAGACTGCCGGGTTCGCAGAGTTTGCGGACGACTGGGAAAGCCATGACTGGTTGCTTTACAAGGAAGTGACTGTCCAAATGCCGGACAAGCAAGTCACGGGGATTGCGGCAGGGGTTGATGAAGAAGGCGCGTTGATCGTTGAGAGCAAGAGCGGCCGCACTCGGGTGATCTCAGGTTCGGTCGTAATGGCCGGACGTTCGGGTTTCGGTCGATGACAGCACTGCTGTTGGATATCGGCAACTCGCGGTTGAAATGGGGTGTACTCGATGATCATGCCATCCGGCGCACAGGTCACATTTCACAGCAAAAGATCCGCGAGCAGGGACTTGCGGTACTGACGGCCAAACTGCCGCGTCGTGTTGATGCGGTGTTTGCGAGCAATGTGGCAGGAACAAGCTTTGCAACAAGATTATCGGGGGTAGTCGGAATGCACTGTAATGCAGACATTCGTTTCGCGCGTTCCGAGAATAAGGCCTGCGGCGTGACTAATAGTTATCGCCAGGCGCGTCGCTTGGGTGTTGATAGGTGGGTCGCCATGATCGGGGCATGGTCTGAACTTGGGGCCGAGTGTCTGGTCGTTGATGCGGGTACGGCGTTGACGATTGATGCTCTTGATGCCGATGGTCGACACCTCGGCGGACAAATCCTGCCGGGGGTGATGATGATGGCGGAGACCCTGGCGACGCGCACGAGCGATGTTCCGAACATTCAGCGACGAGCAGCCAGCCAGACACGCGGAATGGAGATGTTTGCGACCACCACTGCCGGAGCGGTTGGCCATGGAGCTTCAAATGCCGTGATGGGTGCAATTGAACGGGCGCTGTCAGTCATGCGGGAAAACGGTCTGGTACCGACGACCGTCTTGACCGGTGGTGACGCCTCACGCATTCTTAAGTCGCTCGGCGACAAGCCGATACATCGTCCACACCTTGTTTTGCAGGGTCTGGCGCAGTTGCTGGAAAGTTCTTAATGAAAAATCTGCTGTTGATATTGTTGCTTGCGAACATCCTCTACTTCGTTTGGGGAATGGTCGCGGAAGACTCGGCCGAGCCCGGTATCGCTGTCGTCAGCGAGTCCGACCTGGGGCCCCCACTGGACGTCACCACTAATCGGGACGCAGAGGCTGCTGCCAGTGTTGGTGCGGTCCTCGGTTCCGGCGAGCCGTCCGATCTGGCGGCGGTCGTCGGCCGGTCGTGCGTGACGGTTGGCCCGTTCAAGGCCAGCGCAGATGCCGATACGGCGCTAACACAATACGCCGGCGAAGGAATGCGAGCCAGTTTGCGATCAGCGCAGGGACAGATTTTTGTTGGCCACTGGGTGATGATTCGCGGCATTGCGGATCGCGAAACCGGTAATGAGATATTGCAAACGCTCAGGCAGGGCGGCTTGTCAGACGCATATCTCGTTCCGAGCGAGGATGGTGGGCTCAACGTCTCGCTTGGCTTGTTCGGTGAGCTGGATCGGGCCGAAAAGGTCGAATTGCAGGCCAAGTCGCTGGATCTGCCGGCTGACATTACGCCGCGCACCCGTGAAGGGTCGGTGTTCTTTGTCGATATTGGTTTGCCGCCCGGAAAAGGCGCCGGCGCGATCGTTGAGAAGTACGGTGAAGAAAAAGTGCTGTTGCGTGATGCCGCGACCTGCCCACAGTCAAATTAGCTTACACGAGCCAGATCCTTGTAAGCCGAGCCCGAAAAGCGAATAATTCGCGGCCCCGTCAGGGGATGACACACAAATAGCCGGCATAGCTCAGTTGGTAGAGCAGGGGTTTTGTAAACCTCAGGTCCCGAGTTCGACTCTTGGTGCCGGCACCAGACAATCTGCATTTAGCGGCTCGCCCTGGGCCGCTGATTTGTTATAAAGAAGAAACCCGGCGCCGAGGCACAAGAATCTCATGTTAAGAATGCGGAGCATGCCCGTCTTGTGCCTGTTAATTGCGGCCTGTTCGCAAAACCCGGTGATCGACGATGAAATGATGCGCTTCGAAGGCGCCATGCCGGCAAACGTCGCTGGTTCCTGGCAGAGAAACTACGCGTTGGACGATGAGGTAAACGCGGTGCTTCGCCAGGCGTATGACAAGCTGAGTCGCACATCGCAGGATCCACGGTTCCCCGGGGGTCCCGGGATCAGGACGACTTCGGCAAAAGACATGTCCTCGGTTTATGAACTCGCGCTCCTCGCGGAGTTGATTACGCGCCCGGCTGTCTTGACGATTTCACAAAACGAGCACGAAATCAGCATCGCGAGAAAGGATGACTTTGCGATTTCGTGCGCATTCTACGACGGCGTGGCAAGTGGCATAGAGAATGACTATGGCGCCGAGATTTGCGGCTGGGACGGTGAGCAACTCGTTTCAAATCTGATACTACCGGATGGCTTGCAAATCACTCATCGTTTCACGATGTCTCGGGATGGCGCGCAACTGCGTGTAGTGACAACCGTGTCGTCCAGCACGTCACGGATTCCGTTCACGCTGAGGCGCTTCTACACGAAATTCGAGCGACCGGCCTCCGAATTCAATTGTATCGAGACACTCAGCATGAAACGCGTGTGCAGTACAGGCGAGATTGTGCTGTGACCTGGTTCATTGCCGGACCTCGTGTGCTGTTGGTGTCACGGCTGGTGATCCTGTTGATGGGCATTCCGGTGCAACTCGCGGCCCAGGGGCTATCGCCATCCGAGGCGGACGCGACACCAGTGACCGGTGCGGGCAGTCATACAGCGCTCAATGTATCCATCGCAGTCTTCGACCCTGGTGTGCCTGCAGACCGGTCGTTGCACCGCGACCTGCAAGTGTTTCCGCGGATTCGAGAGATCGAGGCGATGTTTTTGCCTTTTGTATTGCGCGATACGCTTGCCAATACCAATGAGTGGGGCGCGGTGCGGGTGGTGCCGCTGCCCGATGTTGCCGCGGAGCTGCTCGTGTCCGGAACGATCGTCCGGTCCGACGGGGAAAACCTGGATCTCAGGATTCGGGCCGTCGATGCAAGCGGACGCGTATGGCTCGATACGGAATTCGGCGGCGCGGCGACCGACAATTATGCGAAGCCTGACAATGAGCCCAGTGCGCAGGGAAATCGGCAGCTCTTTGACGAAATTGCGGAGAGTATTCGGTTAGCACGCGCCCAACTGAACAATAAGGCACTTGCAGACGTCGCCGAGATTTCCTTGCTGCGATATGGTGATCAGCTTGCGCCGTCCGTATTTGGCAATTATCTGGATCGAGCAGCCGATGGCACTTTCACAATTCGTCGCCTGCCCGCGAGGAACGATCCGATGCTTGACCGAATCCGGCGTATTCGCGGCACCGAATATGTGATTACGGATACCGTGGACGCGAAATTCCAGGAACTCCACACTGAGATCGCGTTGATTTACGACATGTGGCGCGAATATCGCCGCAAGGTTGTTGAATATCAGATGGAAAACGCGAGGTGGGCGCAAGATACAAAACCGGACGCACCGCGTGGCAGCTACGAGGCGATGAAGAGCCGTTACGACAATTACAAGTTGGAAAGAATCGCCACGCAAGAACAAGACAGTTTGGCGGTGGCGTTCAATAATGAAGTAGGCCCGACAATTGAGGCGATGGAGGTTCGCGTGGCCGAGCTCGAGGGTTGGGTCGACATGAAATATGCAGAATGGCACAGGCTCCTGGAAGAGCTATTTGAAGTAGAGACCCGCCTGCAGCAATAAATGATGTCACAGATTCAGGTCCGATAGTGGCTAATAAGGGTTTGCTGGCGGCGTATACTCATGCGCATGTCAGGAAGCGGCCCCATGCAACAAAGTGAAATATACGAGCGGGCACGCCTCGCGCGCGATGCGCGGTTTGATGGCCAGTTTTTTGTCGGCGTAAGCACAACCGGCATTTACTGCAGGCCGGTCTGTCCCGCCGTGCCGCCCAAACCCGAAAACGTTTCGTTCTATCCGAGCGCGGCCGCGGCTGGCGAGGCAGGTTTCAGACCGTGCCTGCGATGTCGGCCAGAATGTGCGCCAGGGACTCCGGCATGGAACGGAACATCAACGACCGTTCGCCGGGGGTTGCGCCTGATCGCAAGCGGTGCACTCGACAGGGGCTCGATCGAAGATCTCGCGGAGCGCCTTGGCGTCACCAGTCGACACCTTCGTCGCCTATTTACGAAGCACCTCGGCGCATCACCGCTCTCAGTTGCACACACGCAGCGCCTGCAATTCGCGAAACGACTTATCGATCAAACTGACATGCCAATGAATCATGTAGCCGAAGCTGCCGGTTACGGTAGTGTCCGGCGCTTCAACGATGCATTCAAGAATACGTACGGCCGATCACCTCGCGATTTACGACGCCGCAGCGAAGTGACATTCGATCGCGATAGCGCGCTCACTGTTCGCTTGCCATATCGCAAGCCGTTCGACTGGCAGTCGATCATCGACTTTCTTGCTGTTCGGGCTACTCCCGGCGTTGAACAGGTTGTTGCTAACACGTATTTGCGCACGATTACGATCGATGAGCAGCCCGGTGTTATCGAATGTCGGCATGACGAACGCGATGAGAGCGTCAGCCTGACGCTGCACGGTATTGCGACGACGGTGATGTTTCAGGTTGTACAGCGCGTGCGCGAGATGCTGGATCTCGAGGCACCGGTTGCCGACATCGCAGACGTACTCGGTGCGGATGAAGATCTCGCTTGGCGGCTAAGGAACAACCCGGGCATTCGGGTACCCGGCGCCTGGGACGGGTTTGAGCTGACTGTCCGCGCGATCCTCGGCCAACAGGTTTCCGTCAAAGCGGCGACGACACTCGCCGGGAGAATCGCGAAGCGCTATGGCGAAGCCGTCGAACTCCCGAAATCTCTGGGCAGTCGTGCAGATGGATTGAGTCTTGACCGGGTGTTTCCTCCGTCGGCGAAGCTGGCTCGCGCACGGTTCAATAACGTGGGTTTGGTAACGAGTCGAGCCGATACGATTCGCCGCGTCGCCGCCGCAGTCGCCCGAGGCACGATCAACTTCGACAATACTCAGGACCCCGGCGATTTTTGTGGAGCCCTTACGTCGATACGTGGCATAGGAGAGTGGACGGCACAATATTCAGCAATGAGAGCACTGAAATACCCCGATGCGTTTCCGGCGTCGGATCTTGGATTGCTAAAAGCAGTGGAGGAAGGCGGAAAGGTCAGTCCTGCGGAATTGACAAGCCGCGCCGAGTCATGGCGCCCGTGGCGTGCCTATGCGGCACTGTTGTTGTGGAGCTCACTAGCGGGCTCCGGAGGATGAATGATGTACTACTGTTACTTGAGCACGCCGATTGGCGACCTGCTGTTGGCAGGAGATGACAAAGCGCTGAGCCTGGTCGGATTTCCCAAAGGCAAGATGCGTCACGATCCGGATCCGGACTGGATTTACAACGAGAAACCGTTTGCGATCGCCCGGCAGCAGCTGCAGGAATATTTCGCTGGCGATCGCAGAGATTTCGATCTGGCATTGAATCTGTCGGGCACCGAGTTTCAGGTTCGAGTGCTCGAGGAACTACAGCGCATTCCTTATGGCGAGACAACTTCCTACGGAGACATCGCACGACGAATCGGTCGGCCGAAAGCTATGCGAGCGGTGGGTGCAGCCAACGGCCGCAATCCGATTCCGATCATTATTCCTTGCCATCGTGTGATCGGCAGCAGTGGTGCACTGACCGGATTTGGTGGTGGGCTGGATACGAAAGAGGCGTTGTTGCGGCTCGAGGCTGAAAACAGCGCGCTGTTAAAATAACTTTCCTTCGAGTGCCCGCACAGCGGCGGAGGGCTCGACACCGTCGTGTAGCCGATCATCGTCTTGCAATGTTGTAAGCAACGACTGCAGCGGCAGTATGCCAGCCCAGATCGGGATATCGTAATCCTCATCTTCATCGTCAGGCATGCCTGTCGAGACCTTCGCAGAGGCGGTCTCGATGTCGACGGCAATAACACCTGTCATCCTGATTTCTTTTTCCAGCGGATCCCGAAGCTCATCCCAGCGACCTGGCATCGTATGTTCACTGATTACACGCATGCCGTGAACTTTTCCGTTCCTGTCGTCAATTAGTCGCGGCACTCCGAACAGGGTTGCGGAGCGATAATTCATGGAAGAGTTGAATGCTGATCGAGCGAATACGATACCGTCGACGTGAGTGACGTTCAGGCACAAGCGATCCGTCTGCTCCAGCAAACGGATGATTCTGGCCTTACGCGCGCCATGCAAATAAATCGTTTCGCCCTCACGACCGTAAATCATCGGGATGACGACTGGCTGGCCGTCCTGTACAAAGCTGACACTTGCGACGAGCGCGGAGTCGAGAATGTCATGTACCGCCTGCTTGTCGTAAGTCGCTTTTTCCCTAAGCTGGCGAACTTTGTTCTGCTTGTTAATCTCGTAACTCTCACTCATTTCCAAACCCTAATTGAGAAAGCGTGGCGCGAAGGTCATCGCAACAAACGCAACGAGCCCGATGCCTATGATATTCACGACGAAGCCGGCCCGCATCATTTTGGGAATCGTAAGCAGTCCCGAACCGAACACAATGGCATTGGGCGGTGTCGCGACCGGCAACATGAACGCACAACTGGCAGCCAACGTTACAGGTACGGCGAGGACAATCGGATCCATTCCTGTCTCAATCGCAATTGCCCCGGCAATCGGCAGAAACGTCGCGATCGTCGCGGTATTGCTCGTTAATTCAGTCAGGAAAATAATCATCGCCGTAACAGCGATGACGATTGCCAGCAAAGGCATAGTGCCTATTGCCTGAAGTGTCGCTCCCAGCCACGCAGCCAGTCCCGTACTGATGAAAGCGCTTGCAAGCGACAGGCCGCCGCCGAACAACAGAATGACTCCCCAGGGCAGTTGTTCAGCGTACTTCCAGCGAATCAATTTCGGGTCGTCCTTGTTTCCAGACGGGATTATGAACATCGCAATTGCTCCCGCAATAGCGATGCCGGTATCGTCGAGGGCGGCTAGTCCAGGTAGCTGAATCCAGAACGGCCGCCCGACCCATGCCACTATCATGATGGCGGCGACAATCGATATTCGAATTTCAGGCTTACTAATCTCGCCGAGATCGTCTTTGAGCTTCTTGAGTTCGGCCCGACCCTCTCCCGAGGTTTTGAAGCTCACGTCGAAAACCCACCGCGTCAGAACAAACCAGCAAAGCGGCAACATAGTGATGGCGAGGGGCACGCCAACCATCATCCAGTTGGAAAAGTTGATCGTGGTTCCGTAGCTTTCAAGCATGAATGCAGCGAGCATCGCCGTTGGCAGTGTGCCAACGAGCGTCGTCAGCCCGCCAATCGTCGCTCCGTAGGCGACGGCCAGCAGCATGGCGTACTGAAAGTCTTTCCGCTCACGGGCACCCAGATCGTGTACCGATGCGTGTACGACAGCGACGACTGATACAGCGACCGGCATCAGCATCATTGCCGTCGATGTGTTCATAACCCACATGCTGATCAGGGCGCTAGCCAGCAAAAACCCGCCGACGAGAAACCGGCCACTGCCACCGGCATGTTGCAACACATTCAATGCAATCCGTCGGTGCAGATTCCAGCGCTGCATGGTGAATGCAACGATAAAGCCGCCCAGGAAAAGGTAGATGACCTTGTTCGCAAAAGGCGCGGCCGCGTCTGCCATGTTGACGGCACCGAGAAGCGGGAAGCAGGCAAGAGGCAATAAGGCGGTGGCGGCAATCGGTATAGCTTCAGTTGCCCACCATACGGCCATCAGAACTGCGACTGCCGCGGTCGCCCAGCCTGCATCGGAAAGGCCGGCCGGTGCGTCGCTGAACAACATCAATAGCGTGAGCAGTGGCCCAAGAAAAAGCCCCACCGTTTGATGTGTAGAACGCCCTTCGGAGATCTCGGTGTCGTTCAAGCTGAATTTCCGTTCGTTTGGTCGACCAGGGACTACATCTTGTGCATAACTCGCCTTCCTATACAAGATGTAGTAGCATTCCGGCCGTACCAACTCGGTACGCACGGAGATGGGATGTAATTGGCAATGCGGGCGGGACGCCATGCCGGATGCATGATTTGACGGCAGGTATCACGTGCTCCTCTCAACACGTTGCTTAAGTGGCCGGTTGCCTGCGCAACTTGTCATAGCTATCAAAGAAGCGACCTGTCTGCATATTGACGAACGAAGCAGAAACTCACCGTGACATGGAGGTTCCGTTTTTTATGCGATTCGTAATTGGCCGACTACATCTTCAGCTTGCTATGCCGCCCAGATATTGGGCGGCTTTTTTAGTGGTGTTTGTCGCTGCTTGTGCATCAGGACCACCAAAGCTGCCGTACCCGGCGTTCATCCAGTCCGACGAATTAGAAGATATCTTTCTTGCGAGCCTACCCGGCGTCCGTGCCAAACAGTTCTCCGGTGACCCACAGACCCGGCGCACCAGCAATCGAGTCGATCTGCCACCGGGCTGGGAGGGGACGACCGGAGGCACCCCAGGGAAGTTGCTCGAAATTCTCGTGCTCGCCGGTGACCTCGAGGTCGCGGACGTTTCTTTAGGCCTCGGCGGTTATCTCCAGATTCCGCCTGGAACGTTTGGCTTCAATTTGAAGACCTCCAATGGAGCTCAAATTCTATACTTCCTCGACGACGTCGATCCGCTGGCGATGATCCAGTCGCCCGTCATTCTCGACAGCAGCCTTGTCGGTTGGCAAGCCACGGATTCGGACGGTGTGGACATCAAGGAGTTGCGCAACGACCCGGGTAACGGTGCCCGCACCTGGTTATTGAGAATCAAGCCAGGCGCGATGATGCCCTGGCGATCATCATCAGTCACTCGTGAGGGGTACCTGATAGAAGGGCAATTCCAGGACAGCGAGTGCGTCGGCGGTAAAGCGCATACCTGGATCTACACGCCCGGCGGGTACTTTTATCGCCCCGGGGATGCGATCAACGGTGGTCCGGAAGCGATGGCAATAACGGACTCGGTGTGGCTCTTGCGTGAAACACGGGCATCGAGCAGGACGACAGTTGATGCTTGTCCGCCCGTGCTTACTTCCTGACGAGCTTCGTAATTCCCTTACCGAGTTTCATCAACTTTGTCAGCGTTGCTGACGAAATGTCGTTGATCTGCTCATACCACTCGCTCGTCGACTCTACGAAATTCAGCATATTGCGAATTCGTTCCTTTGTGATCGCGTGAGTGTCGGCCTCCAATTCGACTTCCTCGGCGGCAGTGCGCAACATTGAGAGTGTCGGATTGAGTTCGCGCTGCTTACGCTGGTCGATGATGACGCGGAAAAGCTCCCAGACATCATGCAACGACTCGAAGTAGTCGCGTCTGTCGCCCAGAACATGTGTCATGCGCACAAGGCCGAACCCCTGCAGTTCGCGAATACTTGTGCTGACGTTAGACCGCGCTACCGATAGAGCGTCGACGATCTGATCGGCGCGCAGGGGCTCCGGTGATAGATAGAGCAATGCCTGAATTTGGGCCACGGTGCGATTCGTGCCCCAGCGCGTACCCATTTCGCCCCAATGGAGCACATATTTCTCTACTGCCGGCGAGAGTTTCATCGTCGTTTCCATTATTTCTGTCATGACAGAATTTACGGAAATTACGGCGCATTCGCAAGAACCACGACACGCCGTGGGGCGGGCCAGTCTTCGACAGTCCTGTCCGGATCGTCCGGGTTTAGCGCCTCGCGCAGGGATTCGAAAGTCATCCACTCCGTGCTTCGCTGTTCATCAGTCGATGTCACTGACTTGTCAATCACTTCGATTCCGGTAAATCCGGAGCGCTGCAGCCACGTGACCAATTCGGAAATCGTTGGCAATAACCAGATATTGCGCATTCGCGCATAGCGGTGCACAGGTGTGCGTGCGAACGATTCTTCACCCGGAAGGAATATGGTCTCGAGCACGAGCTGGCCACCCGGGCGCAACGTCTCTTTCAGCTGTCGCAAGTGATCAATTGGTGAGCGCTGGTGATAAAGGACGCCCATCGAGAACGTCGTATCAAAACTTCGTTGATTTGCTGGCAGCTCATCCAATCTTAGCGGCAGGACAAAAACGAATTCCGGTCGAAGAAAATGCTCAAGCGCGAGAAACTGCATGACATAGAGCTGTGTCGGGTCGATACCGATTACCCAGCGTGCCCCTGCGTTTCTCATTTGCAGTGAGTAGTAACCATTGCCACTACCGACATCAAGTACTGCGCGTCCTTCAAGTGGAGCGATCTGGTCTTTGAGGCGGTCCCACTTCAAATCACTGCGCCATTCGCTGTCGATCGAAATGCCTGCGACATCGAAAGGCCCTTTTCGCCACGGCGCAAGTGCCAGCAGTAACTCCCGGGCTGTGTGCGGATCGTTTTCTCCGATCGCACGCAATTCCCTGAGCGTTTGTCGCCATCGTGCGAAGTCGCCGTGGGCTTCATCGTGCAGCCGCTCCTGAATCAGCGCTTCCAGGTGGGACTGCCAGGAATCGAGCCCGAGGTCGGCGAAGCATCGCCACAATTTTGAGAATTCAAACATCGCTATTTGATAGCAACGATGGAAACGAAGTTGAAGTAGCGCAGCCACACTGCACTGTGCGCAAATCCGGCGTTTGCGAGACGTTCCCTGTGCGCGGAGACCGCTTCCGGTATCAAGACGTTGTCGAGAGCCGTGCGTTTCCGGCTGATTTCGAGTTCGCTGTAATCGTTGCGCCGCTTGTGTTCGCGGTGTAAATCAACGAGCAACTCTTCCATGTGTGGATCGTTGTCGATGACCTTCTCGGACAGCACAAACAAACCGCCGGGCAACAAGCCCTCATAAATTCGACGGACCATCATGTTGCGAGCATCAGGGTCGAGAAACTGAAGTGTGTAGTTCATAACAACCATCGACGCATTGCTGATTGCTGCGTCGCGAATATCGGCCAGTTTGATGTCCACTGGTGTGCCCGATGCCGGCGTTTCATCGTCCTGTGCGATCAGTGTCCGGCACCGCTCAATCATGGCTGGTGCATTGTCTATGGCGATGATTCGGCAGTCCGGTGCTCTGATTCCCCGGCGCATCGCAAGCGTCGCTGCCCCGAGCGAGCAACCGAGGTCGTAGCAACGTGTTCCGGCTCTCACATAGCGGGCTGCGAGAGAGCCGATTGCCTCCAGCGACGCCGCATAGCCCGGAATTGATCGCCTGAGCATGTCGGGAAACGCTGCGGCAACGGCATCATCAAAGCGAAATGGTTCACCGCTGTGCTCTTTTGAGGCGTAGATCTTGTCTTCTGTCATGGTCGTA
>Ga0255054_10001450_pt1 | contig 13937 bp, 11 predicted proteins | sample JV7_2_23_MG_FD_188634 | JGI IMG/M metagenome (GOLD analysis project Ga0255054, IMG submission 188634) | Seawater microbial communities from Jervis Inlet, British Columbia, Canada - JV7_2_23 | ecosystem: Environmental > Aquatic > Marine > Inlet | place: Canada: British Columbia | collected...
AGTTATGGTATAGTATCCGCTAAGATGGCCCATTTTATAAGTCCAGGGCACCTTATTGTCAATCGTTATTGCAAAGGTCCAAAAGGAAGGTTTCAGGTGTCAGTGTTCAGGTGTCAGGTGTTAAAGGAAAAACGACTTGTTCCATTGGTTGGATTAGTTCGATTCGTTCAATTGGTTCGCCTGAAAGCCTGCGGCCTGTTTCATTAGTTCAATTGGTCTGATTTGTTCGATTGGTTCAGTTAATCAACTAATCAACTAAATTGACCAATTAAACCAATGGAACCAATAAAACAGTACCATCAATCAAACCAATTAAACAGATGTAAGGCCTGCCATCTGACTGATACCTGACACCTGACACCCGAAACCTGAAACCTGAAACCTATCTGAAGATGCCCGAACTTCCAGAAGTACAGACGATTGTCAGCGACCTAAAAGCAGCCGGCATTGAGGGTGCCGTCATAACCGCTGCAACGGTTTTCTGGTCACGCACGATCGCAGAACCTTCGGCAAGCGTCTTTAGCAGCCGAATCAAAGGCAAAAAAATATCAGCGATTCGCCGGCGCGGCAAATTTATTGTTTTTGATTTCAAAAACGGAGATCATATGCTGATGCATCTTCGCATGTCAGGCCGCCTGCATCTGGTCGCTCAGGAGTTGCCCCGCAAAAAGCACGAACATGTAATTTTAAGCTTTAAGGGTGGAAAGCAGTTGCGGTTTCATGATACCCGCAAATTTGGCCGAATATATTTGACATCCGATGCGGAAAAAATCTTAGGCCGATTAGGGCCGGAACCGCTGGCAGCCGGGTTTACCCGCAAAATTTTGGCTCGCCGATTAAGCTTGCGCCGGCGCCTGTTAAAACCGCTGCTGCTGGACCAGACCTTTATTGCCGGACTCGGCAATATATACGTCGATGAAGCCCTGTGGGAATCAAAGATCCACCCCCGCCGGATTGCGGCATCCCTGACTGAGTTCGAGATTCGGGCGCTTCATCGGGCGATCCGCGCAGTGCTCAAGCGGGGATTGAGAAACCTGGGCACCTCACTGGGAAACGGCAAAGCCAACTTTTATTCCGTCGCCAAACATCAGGGACGCAACCGCGATGAGTTGAAGGTATTTCGACGCAGCGACCAGCCCTGTCCGCGATGCCAAACGAAAATCCAGAGGATCATCGTCGGCCAGCGCGGTACGCATATTTGTCCGGTGTGTCAGGTTTCATAGGTTCAGGGGTCAGGGGTTAAAGGTTCAAAAAAATCCCATGTTCAGGGTTTTAGTGTTCAGGTGTCAGGTGTCAGGATTACGAACCTGGAGGCGTCGATAATTTTCAGATTCCGCATTCTGTCATCTTTTTTCTGACACCTGAAACCTGACACCCGACGCCTGTCTTTTGTTATTTAACTTTTGAACCTCTGAACGCTGAACCTTGAACCCTTGAACTGGAGGTTTGAACAATGCCAACCGGAGCCTGTGGTATTCATTGTGATGTTTGTAAATTGAACCTGCTGGGTACGTGCTCAAGCTGCGGGTCAGGCACAAGTCTGGAAGCCGAACAAAAGCTGGCCGCACAGCACAAATTATTTGGCAGTACCTGCGCCATTCTGGCATGTGCCAAAATGAATCAAATTGAATACTGCCTGCGGGATTGTCGTCAATTTCCCTGCGATAATTTTTCTCAGGGCCCTTACCCGTTTAGCCAGGGATACCTTCAGATGCAACAGCGTCGCCGCGAGCAAAATCCACCGGCATTTGCTCCCGATAAATCCCCGGTGGACGTACCGCCCCATTTTTGGGACGACCTGCAAAAAAAGGACTTGAACACCCTTTGCAACCTGACCCTTTTCAGCAGGGTCACTCCTGATCAGATGGTATTTCATTTCTTAAATGAAGACGTACTGGTGGACTTCGAAGCCCGCTGCCTGAAGCGCGATGAGGGCCAGGGATGGAAAAGCACACCAGATCCACTGCTTGAGCTGGTTACTGTGGTTTATCTGAATCGCGTCAATATGCTACATCCCCTTGGCAAAGAAATTGTGGGCGTCAAAGACCTCAAGGAGGCTCATTTTTTTCAGGGGCCGCACGCGCTACAGGTCGATCCCCTGATAAAGCGCTACGGCCGGGATTTGGAAGGTTTCAAAAACACCGCGGAATTTTTGGAAGGCCGGCCCGTGGACATGGCGGATGCGGCCTATCAGCTGTTACCCTTTCCACGGGTTCCGGTGTATTATTTGTTCTGGCAGGGTGATGATGAATTTGATCCCCGAATCTCGGTTCTGTTTGATCGATCGATTGAAGAAGTGTTCTCGGCGGATGTGATCTGGGGGCTGGTCGGCAGGGTTTCCACCGCTCTGCTGCAGGGGCCGGGGTAGAAGAAGGTTTCAGGTGTCAGTGTTCAGGTGTCAGACAACAGAGGACAGATGTATTACTTGGGTAGCAATCGAGGACGAGCACGAGGACGAGGAGGAGGAGGAGGAAAATAAAATATCGTACTCGTCCTCGTACTCGTCCTCGAGAATTGCAAGCCACCTGACACCTGACACCCGAAACCTGAAACCTGTTCTATTTCTTAAAGACTTCCAGATTTAGCGTGTGAATTGGTTTTTTGCCCTGTTAAAAATCAATGATTCCAATATAATTTTCAGGCGTAATTTTCAGCAACTCATCTTTGATGGTTTGGGAAACATCGAGGGAGTCAATAAATTCGGCAATTGCCTTGGAGTCGATGTTTTTATGGGTGCGGGTTAAGGTTTTCAAGGCTTCATAAGGCTGTGGATAGCCTTCCCGGCGCAGGATGGTCTGGATGGCTTCAGCCACCACCGCCCAATTGTTTTGCAGATCTGCACGGATCACATCCGCATTTAGAATCAATTTATTCAAGCCCCTCATCAATGATTTCAATCCAATGAGGGTATGGGCAAGCGGCACACCGATATTTCGAGTTACGGTCGAGTCCGTCAGGTCCCTCTGGAGTCTTGAAATGGGAAGCTTGCCTGCCAGATGTTCGAATATCGCATTGGCAACACCCAGATTGCCTTCGGAATTTTCAAAATCAATGGGGTTGACCTTATGGGGCATGGTCGAGGAGCCGACTTCTCCCTTTTTTATTTTCTGTTTGAAATAATTCAGTGAAATATAAGCCCATATATCACGATTCAGGTCGATCAGGATCGTATTAATCCGCTTGAGGTTGTCGCAAAATGCAGCCAGATTGTCATAATGGTCAATCTGAGTCGTGACTCTGGAGCGCGAAAGACCCAGTGTTTTATTGACCAGATTATCTGCAAATGCAATCCAATCGATACCGGGATAGGCGACCTGATGGGCATTGAAGTTTCCGGTGGCACCGCCAAACTTGGCTGAAAAAGGAATGGTTTTTAAAAGATCGGCCTGAGACCCGAGGCGGTCAACAAACACGTAGATTTCCTTCCCCACCGTCGTGGGTGAAGCCGGCTGGCCGTGGGTGCGTGCCAGCATGGGAACATTTGCCCATTCAGCGGCTTTGGATTGAAGATATTCGCTAACGTCATCCAGCGCCGGTTTGAGCACCTCCAAGTATGCTTCTTTCAGTGATAGCGGCAAAGCCGTGTTGTTGATGTCCTGGGATGTCAACCCGAAGTGAATAAACTCTTTATAGGATTCCAAACCCTGTTCATCAAATTTATCTTTTAAATAATATTCAACGGCTTTGACGTCATGATTGGTTACCTTTTCGATTTCCTTGACTTTGCCGGCATCTTCCAGGGAAAAATCTTTATAGATTCGCCGCAGCGAATCAAACGACTTTTTATCAACACCTTTAAGCGGTGGCAGCGGGAGACGGCAAAGCGCAATGAAATATTCGATCTCGATTCGCACCCGATAATTGATCAGTGCGCCTTCTGAAAAATAATTTCCAAGCTGGGCGACCGCGCGCCGATAGCGGCCATCAACCGGTGAAATGGCTTCTAAGTTTGAAAAATTCATGGGAGGCTTGGTTCCAATTTTATATTCATGGGATCTGAAAGATTGGTGAGCACCAGCGAAGTATAGGCAAATGCATATGCCGTGTCAAGCCGCCAGAATTCGGTGGGTGTCTTAAAACTTTGACAATAATCTGCCTTTGGGTCTAATTTAATCTCTGAAGAAGGCTCGCTTTAAAAATTCCGATCATTTTGATGCGAAATGTGAGACTGCTCATTGCTGAGCTTCATACAAATAACGGCTAACTATTAGAAAAACTTGGAGGACATTATAAGGGGGATCCCTAAATGCGGAAAGCATTAATTGTCATCATCATTATAGTGATGGGTACCGGTGGGTATCTTGGATGGGATTGGTACGATAAAACCAAAGAGCAGAAGCTTGAACCCAGCATTACGCTGTATTATTGGACGGATGCAGAGGGAAACAAGCACTTTTCAGACATTCCTCCGCCGGAAAATGCCAGAAATGTTTACACAGACAAAGGGTATAAACACATCAAACCGCCTCTGATTGTAACCATCAAAAATAAGGCGGTTGAATATTATAAAAAAATAAAGAAAAAATTATTTAAACCCAGAAAGACCCAAAAAAACTAGAACCTATCTCACGAAGACGCCGGTGGAAACTTCTGAAGAATTCGATGGACTACATCGTTTACCATTTTGGTTTCGATTTCCGGCTTCGAGTTGGGATCTAATATCGCTCTTGTCTCACCCCACCATATGATCCGATTCGTTTTAGGATCAACAAATTGGAGGATAAGCTTACCCTTTTCGACAATTAGATCAGAGTCAGGTCCTCTCCAGGCCGTTGTAAATATTTTCGACCGAACGCCATAAATCGTGACTAAAAAGTCGGGATTGTTTGATGTCTTTTTTACATTTTTGGCCTGTAATTGAGTGTGAATAGCGGTTTTAATTCGCTCCATCATCAGGTGGTCTATATCGACGGTTGTTGGAATCGGACTTAAATCATAGGATCTCAGTTTGCTAAGATCGAAATTCACATTATAATCAGAGTTAACACCTTTGGGGATCTCAACCGTCCTCGCACAACCGGCGAAAAGAACCAATAAGCCCAATACGAGGAATTTATTATAAGCATTCATATTCATCCTCCTTATTTGAAAATGAATCATTCATTTGGCAACATCTTTGTCGGATCCTATTTGTACTCTTAATCATAAACAACAAATGACCAAGAGTCAATTAAAGGAAGAAAAGCGGAAAAGAAATGACAGACATTCTTGAAAAATTACGTGGCGGTGACCTCCGATCAATTGGGCGAGCAAATGAAGTTGCACATGAAGTTGAGAATAACTCCACCCTTTTCGGAGCAGTGTTTAGTGGCCTTTATGATAGTGATCCAGTTGTACGAATGAGGTCAGCGGATGTAATCGAAAAGGTAACTAAAAATAAACCTGAGTTAATCTCGGGTTATACGTCACAAGTCATATCAATTTTGGCGTCTGCCAAACAACAAGAAATCTGTTGGCATATGGCTCAAGTTTCCCCACGTCTCGAATGTAACGAAAGTGAAGAGATCGAGCTGATAAAATTATTGAAGAAGCTCCTGTTGCATAAAAGCAAAATTGTAAGAGTATCAGCAATGGATTCTTTAGCCGTTTTTGCAGAGAGAAATAATTCAATATTGAATGAAGTTATTGAGATTATAAAAGTACAGCAAGAAACCGGAAGCCCAGCCGTTCAGTCACGCGGACGGAAGCTATTGCAACGACTGGAAAGGAAAGAAACAAATGTCAAAACTTGATTTATTAAAAAAGTACAAATCTTACTATAACGAAGGCATGAAGATGGACGGGCTAAATCCTGCGGTTTCGCTGGATGTTGGGGGTGGGGGGAGCCACGCTAACTGTTTGACATTATTAGCAAACACCATATAATCAAGCCATTTTGAGTATAAATCGACCTCATTTTTGGTTCTTTTCTAGAACTTACGGTGGCCCGACCCCCCTTTGGTCCTTTGGCTCTTCACTGAAAAGCCACTCCCACTTTGTCATAAACAGTGGGAGCGGCATCTTGCCGCGATAAATCAACTGAGTCGATAACGCAGTCGCGTAAATCGTTGCTGGGTCTGATTGTTGTTCACGCCGATGGCCAGCGCTCTTCGGCTTCCCACCATGACCACCAGATTTCGGCCGCGGGTTACAGCCGTGTAAATCAAGTTGCGCTGCAGCAGGATATAATGCTGGGTCAGAATCGGTAAAATGACGACCGGATACTCCGAGCCCTGAGATTTATGTACGGAAACCGCATAGGCCAGAACCATTTCATCCAGTTCGCTAAAATCATAGACAATATCACGGTTATCAAAGGAAGCGGTTACCTGGCGTTCCTCGGGCCGAATAGCGGTGATGCGACCGATATCGCCGTTAAAAACATCTTTGTCATAGTTGTTGCGGATTTGCATGACCTTATCATTGACACGGAAAGTGCGGTCCCCGCGGACAAGGCCCCCATTTCCGGGGTTCATTACGGATTGAAGCTGATCGTTGAGATTGGCGGCCCCAACGACCCCTTTGTGCATCGGCGTCAACACCTGGATATCGTCTATGGCATCAAAGCCAAATCGTTGCGGAATCCGCCTGTTTGCCAGTTCCAGAATAATTTCCAAGACCTTTTCGGCATCATCCTGCTCAATGAAATAAAAATCATTATTGGGATCGAATATCTCAGATTGACTAAGGGCCGGCAGTTTACCTTCATTTATCTTATGCGCATTAACAATGATACGGCTGGCTTTGGCCTGGCGGAATATCTCATTCAACTCAATAACCGCAAGCGAGCCGCATGCGATCATATCGTTAAGCACATTGCCGGCGCCGACCGACGGAAGTTGATTCACATCACCAACAAAAATACAGGTGGCGGTTGCCGGAATCGCTTTTAAGAGATGATACATTAAAATCGTGTCGATCATGGAAGCTTCATCAATAATCAGCAAATCGCAATCCAGCGGGTTCTTTTCGTTTCTTTGAAACCCTTGCTTATGAATGCTGTATTCGAGCAAACGATGGATGGTTTTGGCGTCATGGTCGGTCATCTCGCTCATGCGTTTGGCCGCTCTGCCGGTGGGGGCGGCCAGCATGATATTAATCTTCATTTGTGAAAATATTTTTAAAATCGCTTTAACGATGGTAGTTTTGCCCGTCCCCGGCCCCCCGGTGATGACCATGACTTTATTTTCAAGGGCGCAGCGAATGGCCGCCTGCTGATTTTCAGCCGGCTGAAATGAAAGCTGCTGTTCGACCCACTGAATCGCCCGGGCAGAATCGACCTCGCGAATCGACTTGGGTGTGGATAGCAGTGCCTTCAATCGGTTTGAAATTCCGGTTTCACACTGATGCAATCGGGTCAGGTAGACGGCCTTGTTGTTTTGTTTAATATTTTCGATACCTTCATTTATGTCTTCGATAATGATCTGTTTGTCTGCATTCAGGCTGCCAATCGCCCGAACAATGGGCTCCCGCCCTACGCCCAGAATCTCACGGCAGCGTTCAACCAGTTGCTCATAGGGAAAATATACATGTCCGTCTTCTGAAAGCTGATGCAGTGTGTACACAACGCCGGCTTCAACTCTTACCTTGGAGTCATCTGAAAATCCGAGTTCTTTGGCAATGCTGTCGGCCTTAAGAAATCCGATCCCAAAAATATCTGTCGCCAGGCGGTAGGGATTTTGTTTGACCACCGCAATCGATCGATCACCGTAACGTTTAAATATCTTGGTGGCATAGGCTGAGCTGACACCATGGCTTTGCAAAAAAATCATCACATCACGGATTTCTCTCTGTGCGTCCCAGGCTTTTGCAATATTGGCGATGCTTTTCTCTGCGATGCCCTTAACTTCGGCCAAACGACCGATTTGATTTTCAATGATGTCCAGGGTATTTTCGCCGAACCGATCGACAATACGCCCGGCCATGACCGGGCCCAGGCCCTTGATCAGACCGGACCCTAAATATTTTTGAATACCGTAGACCGTTGCCGGAACTTTTGTCTTAAACTGGACGACTTTGAACTGCTCGCCGAATTTGGGATGGTTGGCCCACTCGCCCTGCATTTCGATAATTTCCCCGGGCATCGGTGCCATCAAATTGCCGACAACGGTGACCAAATCCCGCTGTCCCTGAAGCTTCACCTTTGCGATCGTAAAACCGTTTTCTTCATTGGTGAAGGTTATTCTTTCTATCTGACCGGATAGATTGGTAAGCATCACAAAAGTCCAGTTAATGGTTGCTGTCAAAAATTCTTGGTGTCAGGTGTCAGTGTTCAGGTGTCAGTAATTAGTAGGTGTCAGGTTTCAGGTTTCAGAGGACAAAGGTCAGACGACAAAAGACAGGCGGTAAAAACCAGAAGATGAAGCACACTGTCGCAGTCTGTTTGCTGACACCTGAACACTGACACCTGACACCTGACACCAGTACCCTGGGGCTTCACACCCAATCCGGAACACACACATCTGACTCCAAGGTTGAGCCGGGTATGAAACATTTGATATCAATAACCGGGGTCGCATCAAAAGCGTCAATGTCTTCAATTTCAATATGCCGGCCCTTAATAGATTTTATCTTACATAGCGTCAGGCCGATCAGATTGGGCCGCAGGGGGGAATGGGTCGCAAATACCCCGCTCAAAGGATTTTTTTTATCTTTGCGGGGATGGACTCTCAGGGTTTTACGCCGGTCGGCGGTATCGTTTTCATGAAACCAAAAAAACACCTGAATATGGGAAAACCCTTCCAATCCCAGAAGCGCATCTGAGTATGCATCAAATATTTCAATCCAGGTCGCTTCTTCGTTTTTTCTAACCACACCCACAGGAAAAACCTGAAAAGATTCCGGCATTGGGTATTTCTCCATTCTGATAAAAGTTACAGAAGATAGCTTAATTTTACTAAAACTGGTTTCAGAGGGTTTATTTTACTAATTTAAAACTAAACTGTTTTGAAAACTGTTAGATCTTGTTCGAGGACAAGGCGTGAGTCGCAGAAGTAGCGCAGCGTACACTTAGTACGTGAGCACGCTTCTGCGGCGAACAACACAGTCATCGAGCAAGAGATGATAGTTTTCAAAACAGTTTTAGGGTTGTTGGAGCTCCTTGATATTCGCGTAATAATCCAGCGCCTGCGGATTGCTCAAGGCATCTTTGTTGAGCACCTCCTGGCCCTGGATAACTTTTTTAACCGCCAGTTCCACTTTCTTCATGTTATGTGTATAGGGAACATCGGGCACACTGATGATCTTGGCCGGGACATGCCGTGGCGAAGCATTGGTACGAATAGTCTGTTTGATTTTATTCTTTAACGCATCGGTAAGTTCAACACTTTCTGCCAGCTTGACAAAAAGGATCACCCGCACATCATTGTTCCAATCCTGCCCGACCACAACGCTGTCATCGATTTCCTCCATTTGCTCCAGCTGACGATAAATTTCAGCCGTCCCGATGCGAACGCCACCCGGATTAAGCGTTGCATCCGATCTTCCGAGCATCACGACACTGCCGCGCCGGGTGACCGTAACAAAGTCACCATGGCGCCAGATATTCGGAAAAACATCAAAATAAGCGTTATGATATTTCCTTCCATCCGGATCGTCCCAGAAATAGATCGGCATGGACGGAAACGGCTTGCAACACACCAGCTCTCCCTGTTCATCGATCAGCTCGTTGCCCAGCTCATCAAATGCCCGCACATCCATTGCCAGCCCCCGGCATTGGAGTTCACCGGCATAAACCGGAAGCATCGGATTGCCAAGTGCAAAGCAGCCGTTTAGATCTGTGCCTCCGGCAATGGAGGCCAGTTGCAAATCGGCCTTGACTTCCTCGTAAATAAACTCAAACCCTTCAATTGAAAGCGGGGATCCTGTGGAGAGTACAGCCTGTAACGGTTTTAGGTCATAGGTCTTGCCCGGTTTGACGCCCGCATTTTGAAGCGCCGCAATGTACCCCGCACTGGTTCCAAATACGGTAATTTTTTCATCCTGGGCCATCTCCCACAGCGCGCCGGGGTGGGGGTGAAACGGATTGCCGTCAAACAAAACCAGGGTGGCCCCAACCCCCAATGCACAGGTCAGCCAATTCCACATCATCCAGCCGCAGGTGGTAAAATAAAAAAGGGTATCCTCACGTTTTAAGTTGGTATGCAGCATGAGTTCTTTTAATTGATGGGCCAGAATGCCACCGGCACTCTGCACCATACATTTGGGCAGGCCGGTGGTTCCGGATGAGTACATGATATAAAGGGGGTGCCCGAATGGCAGCTGTTCAAATTCAATCTCCAAACCGGTCTCTGATGATCGGAAATCGTTATAATGAACTGCCTTGGGGACTTTGCTGATATCGGCTGCCTGCTCGGTGTAGGGCACAACCACGACTTTCTCAATTGACGGCAGTTCTTTAAGAATATTTGAAATGCGTTCCAGAGAATCTAATTTTTTGCCTTTAAAGGAATAGCCGTTGGCAGTAAACAGGACCCGGGGTTTGATCTGTCCAAATCGATCCAGCACGCCTTTAAAACCGAAATCCGGCGAGCATGATGACCAGGTTGCGCCAATGCTGGTGGCGGCCAGCATCGCTATAATGGATTCCGGCATATTGGGCATGAACCCCACCACCCGATCGCCCGGCTGGATCCCCATCTCCCTTAAAGATCTGGCAAGACGCGCCACGGCATCATAAAGCTGGGCATAGGTCATCCGGATTGAAGGCTGGCCTTCTCCTTTGAAGATCAGTGCCACCTGATCGTCCCGGAATCGAAGCAGATTTTCGGCAAAATTGAGCCGGGCGCCGCTAAACCAGTTGGCTCCGGGCATTTTTGTGACATCATCCACCACCTGATCATAAGGTTTTGAGTGAATCACGTCCGCAAATTTCCAGAAGGCCGTCCAGAACTCAGGAATATTTTCAACAGACCATTTATAAAAGGGCGCATATTCATTAAATTTTTGGTTATAAGTTTCATTGATAAAATTCATGAACCGGAACATATTTGTCTTTTTAATTTGCTCCTCCGAAGGTTCCCATAATAATTCGGCCATGATTAACCCCTTTCATTCATATAGAATTCTTTTGAAAATATCATAATTCCGATCATGCAAACGAGAAGCTAAAAATCCAGGAATTTCTCAAAGCTCCAGAACATACCCTGGAACGAAACATTAAAGGTTCTTTACCTTTAACGTCATTGTTTAGTCAAGAATTTGCCTTATCGTGGTTGTTAAAAAACGTTCCGTTATTGGACGTTTTTTAACAACCGTACACCCTTTTATGCCGCTTTTCCTTAATTCGGAATAAAATTATGAAAAACGGCATAAAATCCCCGCAGGTAAAAACTTTAATTCTTGAAGGAGCCATATATTTCATATATCAGTTAGAAGCGCTCCAGTTTAAAAGGTTAATCAGGTTAAATCATATATTTCCGATACAGAATGAAAAATTATTAAAAGGAGACTTTGCATGGGAATTATTGATCTGCGATCCGACACGATGACCCAGCCGACAGATGCCATGCGGCGCGCCATGGCCGAGGCGCAGGTGGGCGATGACGTATTTGGTGAAGACCCGACGATAAATCGTTTGGAGGAGATGGCAGCCGAACGGCTGGGGAAAGAAGCCGCTTTATTCGTAGCCAGCGGCACCATGGGGTGTATGGTCTGCAATTTGGCCCACTGCGGCCGGGGTGACGAAATTATTATTGGCAGCAAAGGGCATACGTTTTTGTTTGAGCAGGGTGGGGCGGCCGCACTCGGCGGCATCCATCCGCGGACTGTGGCCAACCAACCGGACGGAAAGCTGGCCCTTGAAGATATTGAAGCCGCCGTTCGCAGCGACAACGTTCATTTTCCCCGAACCCGATTGATAATTCTGGAAAATACCAACAACCTTTGTAACGGATTTCCACTTGACACCGATTACATGCGAGCTGTGGGTGAGATCGCCGAACGTTATAATTTAAAAATTCACGTGGACGGCGCCCGTTTTTTTAACGCGGCCGTGGCCTTAGACGTAGATCCAAAAGAATTGGCGGCAGAAGCGGACTCGGTTTCCTTTTGTTTGAGTAAGGGGTTGGCGGCACCGGTGGGATCTGTGGTCTGCGGTACCCAGGACTTTATCCATGAAGCTCGACGGGCACGTAAAGTCCTGGGCGGCGGCATGCGCCAAGCCGGCGTAATTGCCGCCGCTGGAATTGTGGCCCTTAATGAAATGGTCGATCGTTTGGCGGATGATCATGCCAATGCCAAAAAGCTGGCCTCCGGCCTGGCTGAAATACCGGGTATTTCAATCGATCCTGACCAGATACCAACCAATATCATCTTTTTTGAGGTCAATCGCGAGGATATGACGCCGGCGGAATTCGTGCAGCGAATCGATGCCGAGGGGATTCGCATTTTGCCGGTGCCAACAGGGCCAAATGCCCTCAGAGCCGTCACCCACTACCACATCACCAGCGAAGATATCGATCGGGCCCTAAGCGTTATTTCGAAGGTGATGAAATAAATCACAGCTCATGGCGCAGGGCTCACGGCAAAGCGGAGCATATGATTCGTGGCTGGAAGCCACTCCCACAATTTTTTAAAGTAATGTAATATTCCTCTTGTTTATTTCCATAAAAAAATTGTGGGAGCGGCATCTTGCCGCGATAAAAGTAGGGCGGCCCTCTGTGGCCGCCAACTGAGGCCGGCTCAGTGGCCGGCCCTACTCGAGGACGAGGACGATTACGATAAGGCGAATAATATTTCGTTCTAGTACTCGTCCTCGTACTTGATTGCCGTCCAATAATGCCTTTTTGCGGCTTTAGAAAACAGCCGGTACAGAAAAGGCGGCCGCAGAGGGCCGCCCTACTTTATTTTAGACTTGTCGTTTTCCGGCCTGAGTTGTCCTCCAGGAGCTCTGAGATGTCGTTTTCCGGCTTAATCTGGCACAGGTCCTTAAATGGGTTCAACGTTTAAAAAATAAATGATGGATGGCGAGGACTAAGCAAAAATTCTGTCTAACGCCTGATGCCTGAAAACTGACACCTATAATCTGAAACTGAGACAAGCTGTTTTTAAAAATACCCGAACCAAATGGCTAGTGTTTAAATGACCGCTGACCCGTATAAACCATGGTCGCATCGACTTCGTTGCAGGCCTCGATGGACTGATAGTCGTTTCCGGAACCCCCGGGTTGAATTACCGCTGATACGCCTTCGCGGATACCCACATCCACCCCGTCTCTAAACGGAAAAAAAGCATCACTCACCATGGCCGCGCCGATAAGCCCGCCTTTTTCAGCGGCCACTTGCCCGTCTATTGCAGATTTTTTCCCGGTATCGGTCAATTCATTGTAAGGGATTCCGTGGGTTTCAAAACAATATCTGTCGGCAAGCTTGCGATAGGCTTTATCCCGGGCAATCTCGGCAACACCGACCCGGTCCTGCTCACCGGTCCCGATACCCACCGTGACCTCATCTTTAACATAAATGACCGAATTTGAAGTGATTCCCGATTCCACCAGCCAGCCAAAAATCAGGTCCTCATATTCCTTTTCAGTGGGTGCACGATTGATTTTGTAAGGCTTGCCCTTGTATTCACACTCGGCCAGCATGAGATCTCCCTTGGAACGGGTGGTCGGTACAAACGACCACTGGGCAATAATGCCGCCATCAATCAGACTTTTAAATTCAACGCATCTTTGCCCCACAAATGTTTGCAGGCGCTCAATATTGCCGATTTTAATTACCCTGAGGTTCGGTTTTTGAGAAAATACATCCATGACTCCCTGCTCAAAATCAGGCGCAACAATCACTTCGGCATACTGCTGGATGATGGCCTCGGCGGTTGCTTTATCAACCGGCTGGTTTGCGGCGATACAGCCCCCGAAGGCGGCGACCCTGTCGGCCGCATTGGCTTTAACATAGGCATCAACCAGTGTATCGGATCGGGCGACACCACAGGGATTATTGTGCTTGACGATGACC
>Ga0255054_10001454_pt1 | contig 13931 bp, 11 predicted proteins | sample JV7_2_23_MG_FD_188634 | JGI IMG/M metagenome (GOLD analysis project Ga0255054, IMG submission 188634) | Seawater microbial communities from Jervis Inlet, British Columbia, Canada - JV7_2_23 | ecosystem: Environmental > Aquatic > Marine > Inlet | place: Canada: British Columbia | collected...
GCGTCAGAACTCCTCCCCGATGCTTCAGCATCGCATTCGTCGTCCTTCCTTGTCTGGCATCCGTAAAACCCCTGTGCGCGGCCGCACCCCCTTTTCGCAACAGCCTTCTACCCCCTCCAGTCTGGGATAGATTTTTCCAGCCAATCTTTCAAATCTGACATCTCTTCGGGGATGACCCAGTGGCCCATGCCGTAGTCCCGGGCTTCCAAATTTCCCCCCGCTTCGCGAATCCGTTTCCGACCCTCCAAAGCCAAGGAAAAAGGGACCGCTGGATCCTGGGTCCCATGGGCCCAGAATAGAGGGGTTTCCCCAATGGCCTCAGGCCAGGCACCCAGACCTCCCTGGTTTGCCAGGAACCCGCTCAAGACTACGACTCCTGCCACCGAACCGGGGTGCTTGAGGGCATATGCCAGGCTCGTAGTCCCCCCCTGGGAGAATCCTCCCAATACCAACGGGCCGGGCACGAAACCAAGGGCTTCAGGAAGATTCTCCACGAATCGTTCGAGAGCCCTCAGGCTTTCACCCAACGACTCCAATTCTGCACGATCTCCCCCCAGGTACCGGTACCAGGCCCATCCTGGGCCATATCCCCAGGGTTCTCCCGGATGCGGGGCTTGCGGTGTGACCAGAGTGCCCTGAGCCGGCAGAACCTGAGCCAATCCCTGCAGGTCTGCCATGTCGCTCCCCCGACCATGGAGGAGAACGAGGACTGGCCCCCCATCCGCCGGTTCGGGTGGTTTTTTCGCGAGAAAATCAAGCATAGGGGTTAGATCCATCCTCCTTGGGGTCGTCTAGGGGCCGGAGGTGACTCTGGATTCTGGTCCGGTCCTTTTCAAGCCATTCGGGGAGCTTGAGAGCCCGGCCCAGAGCTGACGGATCTTCGTCCACGGTAAAGCCGGGACCGTCGGTGGCGATCTCCAGTAAGAGACCGTCAGGCGCCTGGAAATAAATGCTCTGGAAGTAGTTTCGATCTTGGACAGGGGTCACCTGGATTCCGAGACTTCGCAGGTGGTCCTGCCAGGTGCGTTGTTCTTCCTCGGAGGAAGCCCGAAACGCGATGTGATGGGTTTGTCCGGCTCCGGGCCGGGCTCTGTGGGTGGACTCGGGCCATCCGAAGAGGGTCAGAGAGCTATGGGGACCCACCTCCCTCCCATCATAGTTGGCCCAGAAGTAGTGCTCGGTCTTTCCGTCGTCCTGGTTAAGAGTTTTCTTCACCAACCGAAGGCCCAGGGCCGCTTCATAGAATTCGGCGGCAGCCTGGAGATCGTCAGTGATCCCACTGATGTGATGTATTCCCGTCAGGCGCATGGCAGCCGTCACCTGGTGCACCGGCTCCGGGTGAGTCAGCAAGCGGATGGCCTCCTCGTCTCGTTCTGCCGGGAGCCGAGAGCTGTCAGGCTGGATCAGGGAGCTCCCCAAGGCGTTTATCGGTTCGTCGATAGCATATCCCGGCCCCTCCGTTGCGATCTCCAACACTTGGCCGTCCGGGTCGCTGAAATAGATGCTCTTGAAATATCCCCGATCATAGGGGCCGGAGACGGGGACCCCGGAGTCGGTGAGGCGTCGTTTCCACATGAGTTGAGCCTCGGGTGTTTTTACTCCCATGGCCAGGTGGTGGATTCCTCCGATTCCCCAACCACCCCTGCGGGCATTTGGCCACTCGAAAAAGGTCAGGATCGTTCCCGGAGCACCCACCGAGTCGCCGAAATAGAGGTGGTAAGACCCGGGATCGTCGAAATTGACGGTCTTTTTCACCAGTGGTAGGCCCAAAAGGTCGCCGTAAAAGGCCAGGGTCCTTGGGGCCTGAGTGGACACCATGGTGATATGATGAAATCCGCTGGTGATCTTTTGATCCATCGGTCTGCTCCCATCAGGACATACAATTAACTCCCCCCCTGACCCTTTTGCCCGAATCCATTGGAGGGAAGCTGAGCGGAGCGTACAATAATTGAAGCTTAAAACAATAACAAGAGGAACCGAAAACTGCTTCCGGGAGGGACTGTCGCACCCTAAACTACTACCCAACCTCTATCCAAGGACGAACCATGGCCGCCACACCCTCAACCATGCCCCCATTGGGGATGGATGCACCGGACTTCGAACTCCCTGATGCCCACTCCAAACAGCATTCCCTGAGCGATTTTGACGGCTCAAAGGGCCTCCTGGTAGCGTTTATTTGTTCCCATTGCCCCTTCGTGGTCCACATTCGAAAGGAGTTTGGGGCCTTTGCCAAAGAATACCAAGAGAAGGGACTGGCAGTGGTGGCCATCGCTTCCAATGACTTGGCGCAGTATCCGCAGGACGGTCCTGAGGGAATGGTGAAGGAGTCAGAGGAAGGAGGTTACACGTTCCCTTACCTCTTGGACGAAGCCCAGGAGGTGGCAAAAGCCTACCGGGCTGCCTGTACCCCGGACTTTTTTCTCTTCGACGGAGACAGGAAACTCGTGTATAGAGGTCAGTTCGACGGGAGTAGGCCGGGGAACGCGCTCCCGGTGACGGGCGAGGACATGAGGGCCGCAGTGGATGCGGTGCTGGACGGCAACACTGTGCCGGAGGATCAGCGCTCCAGCATCGGCTGCAACATCAAATGGAAACTGGGGAATGCACCCGACTACTTCGGGTGACTGGGGGAGCGGGAAAAGGGAAAGCGCCACCGGTCAGGCTTCCGGTGGCGCTTTTCGTATCTGTCGCAACCCAGCGCGATCACTACGCCGGCGCGAACAGCTTGATCACTTTGTTCGGCTAAGGGGCCGTCCTAGCGATCGCTTGCCCGTGCCAGGTTGCACAGGGTACTTGGACTAGACAAGGATCACCTCCTTTTCGAAATGGAACTTTGGGCGGAACACCGGCGGGCTCATCCGGCCCGCGGTCCGATGGAGGGAAGCCACCCTGGACCCCCTCCTTCGGCCCAAGCCACAAATGCATCGGCCGAATCGAACGTAAGGCTCCGAAGGGGCCGGTGCAAGGAATAAATGCGGGACTTCTCTGCCCCACCACTAGATCTGGGCCAAGGGGACACTTCGGCACCTAGTTGTTGTGGGGTCGTGCTCCCAGGCCCCTCCTTAGGAGACTGGGGAGGGTGAGGGAGGGTCCGGATCCAACTCGAACCTGTCCATTCTCAGGGCCACCCACCTAAGGAGCCATCCACTGACCAATAGGGCGATGGCGATCCACAAGAAACCCCAGAAAATCGTTGGAATCCCGGTCATTTCGGCCAACATGGCCGCATCTGAACGGAGTTCCGGACGGGCTAGGATATCGCTCTTGATGTCCAGAATGGCGTAAAGAGCGGATGTGAGGCCAAGGCCCAGCAGGACGATTCTGTTCACCCTCTGGGGAAGGTATTTTGCTGAGGCGAGCAGGGCTCCACCAAAGACCAGACCAAAGAAGAGTCCGAAGGGGCTCCTTACGACCGAGACGGTAACCAATAGCACTGACAATCCGAGCCCTGCGATGAGCCAACGGGGGCGGAGTCGGCGGGAGAAGCCCAGCATGACGAAGAGGACTCCCCAGAGTAGACTTCCCAGATAGCCCGCCGACAATGTGACGAAGGGGATCCCCCCGATGGTGTAGGCAGCGCCCCCCTGGTTGGCGTTCAGGACGATGCGCTCCACTGAGCCTCCCGTCGCCATTGCAGCCATTGCGTGGCTGACCTCATGGAGGAGGACGACGAACACTTTCACCGGGTAGATGAAGACCGTATCCCACATGGCCCAAAGGAGGGCGAAGTAGAGGAGAAATCCCGCCAGAAAGGTGATCCGTTTCTTGGTCAGGGGACTCATAGGCCTTTGGACTCCAATGGGTCTACGTTGCAGAAAAGGTGGTCAAGGTGGAACTTCTCTCCCTACGGAAGCTCTCAGGAAGGGGTTTCGCCACCGGGATTCTCCCTCCAGTGGTGCCTGAACCCTCCCCTGGGGAACCTAATGCCTATCTTCCACCATAAGAGGATGTGGAAGAACGAGTGTTTTCTCAACGTAATGAACCAACGACTGGAGAGTCCGATGTTTCGGAAAGGCGCATTTGTACTGGGGACCGCTCTACTGGCCCTCTCTCTCTTGCCTGGCTTCTCGACGGCTCAGGAGAACCCATTCCAAGTCGCCTTCATCGGACCCACAATTCAAGTGGTGGACGCCGATGAGGACGTCAAGGGAATTCGCCTGAACCTGATCTACGGTGTGAACAGAAACGTTTCGGGCCTGGACATTGGGGTGATCAACCACACCAAAGGCGAGATGGCCGGAGTGGAATTCGGGATCGTGAACCTCACCGATGGCCCTTTCACCGGATGGCAGGCAGGGAACGTAAACGTCACCCAGGGGCAGTTCACAGGACTCCAGTGGGCCCCCTGGTCCATTCTTTCGTTGGCGAACTTCGCCGAAGCCGCCGAGGGCGCCCAGATTGCAGCGGCGTTCAACCGGGCGGAATATATGCACGGCTTCCAGCTGTCTCTGGTGAATGTGGCCGAGGACATGTACGGGGTCCAGGTCGGACTCATCAATATCATCCGGTCCAAGCCTTCTCTCTGGATCCTCCCTATCGTGAACTGGAAGTTCGACTAAGGGTTCCCAGGGACAATGCCTTCCAACCTGCCCGAGGGCGGAACGCCCCAGGTCGGCGTAGCCAGGCGCCTCTCCTTCCTCGATCGGTACCTGACGCTTTGGATTTTCGGGGCCATGGGGATTGGAGTCGGCCTTGGATACTTCTGGCCCAGCGGGGTCCAGGCCCTGAATGAGTCCACCCAACTCGGGACAACTTCGATCCCCATCGCGGTCGGGTTGATCCTCATGATGTACCCCCCCTTGGCGAAGGTTCGGTATGAGGAGCTGGGGGATGTCTTCCGGAACTGGAAGGTATTGGGGCTCTCCTTGATTCAGAACTGGGTGATCGGGCCCTTTCTGATGTTCGGCCTGGCAGTTCTTTTCCTCAGAGACTACCCCGAGTTCATGGTGGGCTTGATCCTTATCGGGCTGGCTCGCTGTATCGCCATGGTCATCGTGTGGAACGACCTGGCCGAAGGAGATCCGGAGTATGCTGCGGGTCTCGTGGCGTTCAACTCCATCTTCCAGGTCCTCTTCTATTCGGTTTATGCCTATCTCTTCATTACCGTCCTTCCGGCCCGGATGGGACTGGAGGGTGTGGTGGTGAATATCACGATGGGACAGATAGCGGAGAGCGTATTCATCTACCTGGGGATCCCGTTCCTGGCTGGAATGGCCACTCGCTTTGTTCTGGTTCGAGCAAGGGGTAAGGAGTGGTACCATGGGGAGTTCGTGCCCAAGATCAGCCCCATAACCCTGATCGCCCTTCTTTTCACCATTATCGTGATGTTCTCGATCCAGGGTGAGGCCATCATTCAGCAGCCGGTAGGGGTCCTGAGGATTGCTCTCCCTCTCCTGATCTATTTCCTGGTGATGTTCGGGGTGACCTTCTTCATGAGTCGGTTCGCCGGGGCCGACTATCCCCAGACGGCGTCCCTCTCTTTCACGGCAGCGTCGAACAATTTCGAGTTGGCCATTGCCGTGGCCGTGGGCACGTTCGGGATTGCCCACGGTGCGGCTTTTGCCGCCGTGATCGGGCCTCTGGTTGAGGTTCCCGTTCTCATTGGGTTGGTGACTGTGGCGCTATGGTGGAAGCGCAGGTACTTCCCTAGCCCCCTTTAGGAGATTCAAGCGGGAGGCCGTTCGATCTCCTCGAGGAACGCCCGTCCGTACCGCTCCAGCTTCGCCGGTCCCACGCCCGGCACTTCCAGTAGTTCTTCCGGTGTTCGGGGACGTTGGGCCGCCATCTCCAGCAACACCTTGTCGCTGAAGACGATGTAGGCGGGCTTGTTCTGGCGGTCCGCAAGCTCTTTTCGAAGGGTGCGCAATCGGTCGAAGAGCGCCTGGCTTTGGGCGTCGAGACCCGACGCTGACGCGGCTCCCTGGCCCCGGCGCTTACTCTCCGGTTTCCGCACCTGCCTCATCCCCACGGCGCCCGCCGCTGCCATTTCCTCAACGCTCACCCCTATGCACACGTCGCAGGAGGTGTCACAGGGCGCCATCCCCTCGTCGAAGTGGCGCAGCAGGGCTTGATGGCGACACCGCCCCGTCTCCAGGAGTTCGAACAGGTCAACCGTGGCCTGCCGTTTGGCGTGCCAGAGGTCGGGGTCCTCGATCTCGTTCAGGAAGCGCTCGTGCAGCTTCACGTCGGCCCATGAGTAGAAGACCACGCAGTCGCTATCTACGCCGTCCCGGCCCGCCCGGCCCATCTCCTGATACCAGGATTCAATGTCCTTCGGCATATCCCGGTGGATGACGAAACGAACGTTGGATTTATCAATCCCCATTCCGAACGCCACCGTGGCCACGATCACCGACACTTCGTCTCGCTGGAATGCTTCCTGGTTATGGATTCGCTCCTCGGAGGGCAAACCGGCGTGATAGGGTAACGCGCTCACTCCGTTGGCCCGGAGAAACTCGGCGGTCTGCTCCGCTCCCTTTCGGCTCAAGCAGTAAACAATGCCGGCCTCCCTGGTCCTGCGCCGGATGAGGGCCAGTATCTCCTTTCGGGTGTTTCCTCCCTGGCCTTTTTTTCGGGCCCGGACGAGGAGGTTTGGGCGAAAGAAGGATCCCTTGAAGCCCGCAGGTTTCTTCATCCCCAGTTGGCGCAGGATGTCGGTGGCCACCGTGCGGGTTGCGGTGGCCGTCAGGGCCAGTACGGGCACGTCCAGACCGACCTTCAGGTCCTGGAGTTTCCGATAGGACGGGCGAAAGTCATGACCCCACTGGCTGATGCAGTGGGCCTCGTCTACCACCAGCAGACCGATGGGACACTCCTGGACGAAGTCCCGGAGTCGTCCGTCCAGGGCCTCTGGGGCCAGGTAAACCAGCTCATAGTCCCCCCGGCGCAGGCCTGCCAGGCGAGTCTGACGCTCCGACAGCTCCAGGGTAGAATTGATCTCCACCGCGTCGAACCCCAGTCCCTGGAGTCCATCCACCTGGTCCTTCATAAGGCTGATGAGGGGGGAGATGACCAGGACCGTACCATCCAACATGCGGGCCGGAAGCTGGTAGGTCAGAGATTTTCCCGCCCCGGTGGGCATGACCGCGATACAGTCTCGCCCGCTCAGAACCGCATCTATGACCTCCCGCTGTCCAGGACGAAAGTTGTCGAATCCGAAGACATCCCGCAGGACGTCTTGGGGGTTTGATTCGGCGCCCTTTCCGGGTTCAGACCGGATCGGGGAGTCGTCACCCTTTTGGGCACTCTCACGGTGTGGGTCGAGGGGCATGGCTGGGAAGCTAACACCCCTTGGTCAGCGGGTGAGTATCCAATCCGTTTGACAGCCCGGACCGTGTGGCTCTAGCGTGCCGGAAGTGGTTTGGGGCGCGGAGACGAAGCTGTTCCCTGGACAAAATGAGAAAATGAGAACGTTCCCCCTGGGAGGAGACATGAGACCCGTGAGAGCTTTCCTACCAACCCTGGTGATCTTTGTCCTTCTGACTTCAACGGCCGGGGCCGACGCTCAAGTACAGGTAGAGTTGGCCGGGGACGAAATCCAGGCCGTGGACCGGTCGATGGTGGCGAAGATCCGGGAGGAGGGTCTACAGAATTCTCGCCTTGCCGAGACCCTGTCCTACATGACCGACGTGCTGGGTGCCCGCCTCACCTTGTCCGGGGGAATGACAAAGGCGCAGGCCTGGGCGAAGGCCGAGATGGAGCGGATGGAGCTAACCAACACGGTTATCGAGCCGTTCATGGACTACGGGGTGAGCTGGGACAACGAGTACATGTCGTTGCACCTTCTGGAGCCCGATTACCAGCCAATGGTGGGATACCCGCTGGCCCATACGCCCGGGACCGATGGCGGCAGGGTCTTGCAGGTCGTCATCGCTGACGTGCGGACGAAGCAGGACTTGGATCGGTACCGGGGGCGTCTTGCCGGCATGGCAGTTCTGTCTACTCCGCCGGCTACCGTGGATCTGACGCGGTTCCGTGAGGGCGTGCCGCGCCGGACGGCCGAAGAGTTGAGGGTGCTGGAGGAGGACGTGCTGCCGCCGGTTCCTGGCCCGCCAGCCGTCCCACGAAACCCGGACCTGCTTCGATCCGAGGACCGGATCTCCTTCTATAAGGCCGAGGGTGTCGCGGTCGTGCTTGAGTGCACCAGCGGCTGGCCGGGCGCAGTCCGTGGCTTTGCCCGTCCAGGTACCCGCAGCGACCGTTGGGGTCGCGAAGAGAGTCTGGCATCGCCCCCCATCGTTGCCGTCACCCCCGAACACTACAATCGGATGTATCGGATTCTACGGCGGGAGATCCCCGTCACCATCGAGATCGATGTCCGCAACCGTATCGGTGAGAGACGGGAGCAGGCGAGCAACGTCCTCGGAGAAATCGCCGGGTCTGACCTGGCCGATGAGATTGTCATGATGGGGGCGCACTTCGATACCTGGCACGCGAGCCCGAATGCGAGTGACAACACCTCGGGCGTGGCGGTTGTTCTTGAGGCGGCCCGGATTCTGAAGGCCGTTGGTGCGGCGCCACGGCGTACCATCCGCATAGCCCTGTGGGCCGGCGAGGAGCAGGGGCTTCATGGATCCCGCCAGTACGTCCAGGAGCATTTTGGAGATCCGGACGATCCCGAAGTCGGTGCGAAGCCCGAATACGAGAAACTCTCCGCCTACTTCAACCAGGACTATGGCCCCGGCCAGTACCGGGGACTCTGGCTGCAGGGCAACGAGCACGTCCGAAGCACGTTTGAAGCGTGGATGGCACCCTTCTACGACCTGGGAATGACCACGCTATCCATCCGAAGCGTGGGGAGCACGGATCACGTGCCTTTTGACGACGCGGGGTTGCCGGGCTTCCAGTTCCTGCAGGATCGCACCGGGGGCACCGGTGGGCACACCAATCTCGACTTCTTCGACACGCTGCCCCTGGACGACCTGATGAAGAACGCTGTCATCATGGCATCGTTCGTCTATCACGCCGCGATGAGTGATGAACGGATTCCCCGGAAAAGCCGCGAAAAGTGAGCAGCTAAAACCCGGTCAGCCCCCCAGGATCCACCCGTTGGTGGCCACCTGCCCAAGGAGCCAGGCGCAGGCAATGGCTCCGTAAATCCCGAAAACGTAGCCCACTACGGCCATGAGCAGTCCGACCGGGGCCATGGCAGGGTGATAAACCCCTGCAACCACTGGCGCCGAGGCAGCGCCTCCGATGTTTGCCATGCTCCCGGTGGCCAGGAAGAAGAGGGGAGCCCGTACAATGCGGGCGGCCAGGTAGAGGATCAGGACGTGAATGCTGATCCACACCGCCCCTGCCGCCAGGTAAACGGGGGCTTGCAGAACCGCTTTTAGGTCGGCCTGAGCGCCGATCCCGGCCAAGAGGAGGTATAGCGCGGTGTATCCGAGCTGGGAGGCTCCCACTTTCTCGTAGTTTCTGAGGGGTGTGAAGGAGAGAAGCAATCCCCCCGTCACCACGATGAGGACCGCCCATGTGGTGGCGCTGATGACGGTGGGATCCCCCAAGGGCGGAATCCTGGCCCCGAGGTTCAACGAGAGCACCGCAGCGCCCATCCCGATTCCCAAGAGAAACGCTGCGTCTCGAACCGTCGTGGGATGTCGGTCTCGGTCCATCTCCGCCAGGCGGGCGTTGGTTTCCTCGATGACATCAGTGTTGGCCCGGGTCCAGGAGTCGAACTTCTTTTGCCAAACGCTGAAGAAGAGAAGGACCCCCATCCATCCGTAACCCACCACCGTATCCACTACGATGATGGGTCCGAATGCCGAGTCGGGCGTGTCCACGCTCTCCGCGATGGCCACCATGTTGGCCGTGCCGCCGATCCAACTACCGGATAGGGCGGCGAATCCTTTCCATGCATCCTCAGGAAGGGCGCTCCCAAAGAACATGAGGGCGACGGGGCCACCGATGATTATCCCGACCGTTCCCGCCGTCACCATGAACAGGGCCACGGGACCCAGCCTGGCCACACTCTTCAGGTCGATGGAGATCATGAGGAGAAAGAGGGCCAGGGGAAGGAAATAACGGGTCGTGAAGTCGTAGGATGGCGAGACCGGTGGGGTGAGCCCAAAGGTCGTGGCGAACATTGGAACGAAATACACGAAGATCACGGGTGGGACATATTCAAAAAACTTTTCGAACTTCTTGACTCCAGACAGCCAAAAGATTACGGCCACCAGGGTTCCCAGGAAGGCGAAAACCGACATGGGATCGGTGAAGAATGTTTGAGTGTCCGGTGTCATCTGATTACTCCGGTCGGGTGCTCAGGGAATTGCAGGCGCAAAGGTAGGGCCCGGGCCAAGGAGGTGAAAAGAGCCCGGTGGGCGTGAGCCCACCGGGACTCTGGGCTGCGCCCAACGAGACTTATCTACCCGATGATACCTCTCACCGACTCGATGAGTTCTTCGGGGTCGATGGGTTTATCGATGAACCGTTCGGGACGAATGAGGCCTTCTTCCCTCATCTTGGCGATGCCCCTCCGGAGCCCCTCCCGAAGGCTGTCGAACGGGCTCTCGAAGGTATCCCCCTCGGCCATCGCATCATCCTCCTCGAGAACCCCGGCCACACCTGTCAGCATGATGATGGGAATATCCTTGTACTCCTCTTTTCGCCGGAGCTGCTTGAAGAGCGAAAAACCCGTTTTCTTTGGCATCATTACGTCAAGGAGAATGAGATCGGGTATCTCCTCCTCGATTTTCCGGTATCCCTCATCCCCGTCTTCGGCCGTAATCGCCTCGTATCCGTTTTCCTCCAAAGCGACGGTCAGAAACCGCCGAGTATTATCGTCATCATCTACCACAAGCACTTTCTTCGGCATCAACCCTACTCCTCTCTAAGGCTGGGTCCTTGTATGGGGAGCAACACTCGAAAGGTTGTGCCCTCCCCAGGTTCGGATTCGACGTAGGTGTCTCCCTCATGAGACTCGACGATTCGGCTCACCACCGCCAGTCCCATCCCCGTTCCTTTCTTCTCCTTGGTGCTGAAGAAAGGCGTAAATATCCTCTTCCGAATTTCTTCCGTCATCCCGTCCGCGTTATCCTCGACCTTAACCTCAATATGGCCCTCCCGCTTCGAGGGGACGACCCTGATGGCCACCTCTGGAATTCCACTGGGGTCGTACTCTTTCCAGGAGCAGGCGTCAAGGGCATTTGAGATCAAGTCCATCACCACGGACCGAATCCCCTCCCCATCGCAGACGACGAGGGGAAGGTCGGGCGCAATGTCAATGGATAACTCGACTCCCGCCTCCTTGAACTTCGCGTGACTGATTCCGTGGATTTTCTGGACTAGCTCTCCCAGATCGGTCGGCTGGAGTTTGAGTTTCTTGGTCCGGGCGAAGTCCAACATGCTCATGGACATCTGGGTCATATCGTCGATACCCTCCCGAACCATCACCCACCCTTCCATGAGCATCGCCGAGTCCTCCTTTGCGAGGCCCAACTTCACCATGTAGGATCCGCCCTTCATGACATTCAGCATGTTCTTGATGGAGTGCTGAATTCCGGTGAGGGTCTGGCCAAGCGCGGCCAGCCGCTTCGATCGTAGGAGTTGCACCTGAAGCCTCAGCTCTTCAGTGAGGTCCTTGCTGATTCCCATGGTTCCCAGTGAGGTGCCATCGGGTGCGAGAAGTTTGGAGAGAGTGATCATGACGTTCCGGAGGTCGCCGTCTTTGGTCACGAAGTTCGTCATGTAATTCACGACGTGGTCCCCGTTCTCCAACTGCTCTATGGCAGCCTCTCGATCTTTGGGTTCGGCGAAGAGCAATTCGATCTTTTGGCCGATGATCTCCTCTCTGGTATAACCCAGGATCTTTTCGGCACCAGGGTTGAAGGTCCGGATGTTTCCGCCTGGGCCCACGGTGATGATCATGTCGGCTGAGTTTTCGACAATGGCCTGGAGGTACTCCTTGGTGCTCAGAAGCTCGGATCGGGCATCGGAGAGATCGGAGGTCATGCTGTCGAAAACCGCCACTACCTCCGAAAGCCCGTCTCCGGTGGAGTCACTGAACCGGAAGCTGAAGTCCCGTTGGGCGAGGCGTCGGGCGCCGGCTTTCAGGGCTCTTATCCGTCTGCCCACAAGCCGCTCCGTCATCCACCAGGCGGCGGCGGTGCCCAGGAGCATACAGATGAGGATGGCCCAGAGCATGTGTCGCGTCTGCCGCTCAATGAGCGCGTCGACCTGGGCGAGAGAGAAGTCGGCCTGAAGAATCCCGAGGACGGGATTCGCGCCCATGTCCGTGTGACAAGTGGCGTTGCTGCAGCCCTCCTCGCCGAAGATGGGGGTAACCACCGAGAGGGCTCGTTCCCCGTCCTCGAAGTTCAATACCTCACAACATACGTCAGTGGTGAGCTCGGGCTCGGACGTGGGGAGGATATGGCAGGTGGTACAGGGCCAGGACTCGACTTCTACGGTCATTGGACCCGATTCCATCTGGGACGCTACGACCCTGCCTTCATGGGTGATGAGACGTATGTCACTGAACGCCGGGTTCTCCGAGCCCATCCGAGTCACCACGCTGGCCAACTGATTGGCCTCATGGCTCATCATGATCCCCCGAAGCCTGGTTAGGATCCTCTCGGAGGTGGCGATTGACATCTCTCGGGCCGAGGAGACCTCGGCTCGTTCCAGCTCCAGATTGTTGAAGAGTTGGGAGAGTCCCAGGGCTGCAGCAAGGATGAGGAGAAAAAGACCATTCACCTTCCAGGCCAGACGCAGGCGTTTTATTGCGCCTCGAAGGGTCGGTCTCGGATTCCCTCTTTCCGCTCCGGGTGTGCTCATAGTGCTCGATTCCGGGCCGATCGCCTGGGGTGACCGGTTAAGAGCCGCAACTATTGGAACGCAGATGGAAGAGTTGTTTGGGACGTTGGCAACCGGGCCGCCACTTGCGACCCTCGCATGCAACATAGTGTGCCGAGGGCCATCCTTCCAACGCCAACCCGCAATGCACCCTTCCCCCTGCGTGGCTCCCTACGGCCGATCAAGGCCCCTCCCCCTCAAAGGATCCCGGTAAGAAAAGGCGGAATGGTCCCCTTTCAACGTTGTGAGAAATTCATCACATAACCGTTTGACAAAGCGAGAAATCCATCACATAATGCCGTTAAGGAATTTTTATCCACGTCCAACAGCCCCTTATGCGTATGGCTAGCCTGATAAGCCTGCGACCTGCACGAGGTGTCCCAACCTTCTTCGTTGGAGTGCGCCATGAATCCTGACCCCAAGCCCATTCTTGTCATCGGAGGAGGAATCGCGGGAATGACCGCGGCCGTTGAGGCTGCGGAAGTTGGTTTTCCCGTGGTTCTGATCGAGAAAGAAGCGTTCCTGGGTGGACGCGTCATACGTTCCCATAAGTACTTCCCAAAGATGTGCCCCCCGGCCTGTGGCTTCGAGATCAACGTTGGCCGCATGCGGAGGAACCCAAGGATCACGGTTCACACACTGTCCGCCGTGGAGGAGATCTCGGGCAAAGCCGGGGATTTCCGCGTGAGGATCAAAAAGAAGCCTCGGTTTGTCACCGGAAATGTCTCCCTGGACGACTCCATCGGGGAGCAGTTGACCTCAGAACGGCCCAACGACTTCAACATGGGCCTCGATTCGACCAAAGCCCTCTACTACCCTCACAACGCTGCCTACCCTCCCCTCCATGTCCTGGATCGGGAGGCGTTGTCCGAGGCCGATGTGGCCACTCTCACTGAGGTTTGCCCTCCGGGAGCCATCGATCTGGACATGGGGGAGGAAGAGTTTGCCCTGGATATCGGAGCCATTGTCGTGGCCACTGGATGGAGACCCTACGATGCCTCCAACCTCGACAACCTGGGCTTCGGCCGCTGCCCCAACGTGGTCACCAACCTCATGATGGAGCGGCTCGCAGCGCCAAGTGGGCCCACAGATGGGAAGATACTTCGACCATCGGACGGCACACCGCCCAACCATGT
>Ga0255054_10001461_pt1 | contig 13876 bp, 10 predicted proteins | sample JV7_2_23_MG_FD_188634 | JGI IMG/M metagenome (GOLD analysis project Ga0255054, IMG submission 188634) | Seawater microbial communities from Jervis Inlet, British Columbia, Canada - JV7_2_23 | ecosystem: Environmental > Aquatic > Marine > Inlet | place: Canada: British Columbia | collected...
CTGTGTTTAAAGGATAAACATAGCGGATAAGATTTCTCTCAGCCTTGATAACCTCAGTGTAGGAAAGCTGGATTCTTTTCTCTCCATTAGCAGGAATCGGGAAAACACGGGCTCGAAACATGTTGCGCCCTACATATTCAAGAAGAGCAGGATCTTTCATCCTCCGGACAATATCTTCATAGATTCGTCGCGCTTTATCCCGATCCAGGATTTCTCCTTCAACCTTTTTGCCTCCGATGTACATCGAAAATTCAGAAATAGAGGCTCGTTCTGGCAGAGGGAAAATAAAGATTCCTTCAATATCTCGGTTGTGATTGTTGATAAAAACCTGATCAATGGAAGTTTTCGCTACCTGATTTATGATCTCAACATTTACCCGGTGGTATTTGACGGTTAAAGGAGGAATGCTCTCCCTAGGGCGTGGCACAGGGACGATAAATCCATCGGCAAAGAGGTCAACTACAAAAACGTTAAAAAGAACAAAGAGAAAAATGATAATAAATGGTTTAAATTTTAATTGATTGTTGTTTTTCATTTCTTTACTCCTCAATATTAGCCTTTTTCCGCTTCACATATACTAAAACTCTCTTTTCTTTTATAAAGTTTCACCAATTTCCCTTTCATTAAGTTCCATTTAGAACAATTTCACCTTTAAGAAAAGTAACTGCATATCCGCTGATTTTTACTCTATCACCCGACAATTCACAAAATAACTCTCCTTTTCTTTCTGATAGCTGAAAAGCATGCAAGGTGCTTTTATTTAATCTTCCTGCCCAAAACGGAATCAATGTCGTGTGGGCAGATCCTGTCACAGGATCCTCATCAATACCAGCAGCCGGGGCAAAAAATCTTGATACGAAATCAGAATTCTTTCCTTGTGCAGTAATAATAATGCCAAGAGAATCCAATTTCCCGAGGATATTGAAATCTGGCTCGATTGATAGAATATCGTCTTCACTTTCGAACAGAGCCAGATAATCCCTTGATCTATGAACTTCCTTTGGCGTCAGACCGAGGCCCTTAGTTAATTCTGGCACTATTTCAGCCGGAGAGGGAGGAGTTGAAGGAAAATCCATGGTGATCAGACCATCTTCGGTTGTTACACTCAATTCTCCGCTTGCTGAGGAAAAAGTTATCTGTTTTTCATCATAACCCAGGTGATTAAAAATGACATGAGCTGAGGCTAATGTCGCGTGCCCGCATAAATCCACCTCAATCTTTGGAGTAAACCATCTCAATTCAAAACCCTTGTCCTCTTTAACAAAGAAAGCAGTCTCGGAGAGATTATTCTCGGCAGCAATTTTCTGCAAAAGCTCTTTGTCCAACCATTTCTCTAAAGGGCAGACTGCTGCCGGATTACCCCCAAAAAGTTTATCTGAAAATGCATCTACCTGATAAATTGGCATATTCATCGTTTCTCCTTTATAGCTCGTCAAGAAAATTTACATTCGTTACTTTCCCTTTACTAATACAAACGTAATTATTCCAGTGTTATCGCGAGGAACGAAGTGACGAAGCACTCTCATCCTATAAAGACGAGATTGCCACGCCCTTTCAGGGCTCACAATGACATTGTAAAAATATATATTGCGTTTATATTAACAACCGTTCTATTCTCTTCACAAGTTCTTCCACGGAGCTAAACACTTCTGCAGGCATCGAAGCAAACCTTTCCTTATCTTCATTTAAAATAAAAACATTTGGAATTCCCGTCTCCTCGGCAGCCTTGATATCAAAATGAGAATCCCCCACGACACAACATTCCTCTTTCTCCAGTCCTAGCTTCTCCAAGACAGCCTGAAAAGGAGCCCCAGAGGGCTTCCAGAGGCCGCTTTCGCGGGAGATGATACAATCAAATTCAAGGTTGAACTTCTCTAAAAGGAAAGAAACGCTCCTTTGAGAATTATTCGTCACCAGGGCTATCTTTATTCCTTTCTGGCTTAATAGGTCCAGAAATCCGCGCATCCCCGGTTTTAGTCGAGCTTTCTGGGTAGCCTCGCTTTCATACTTTTCCAGCACTTTCCACTTCTCTGATTTTTCGGGCTCTTCCAGGTTTTTGAGGTAAATAAGTATTGGTTTGCCTTGGGAGTTCAATTCTTCTCTTATTTGATTCCAATCATAGGTCACATCGACTACTGTACCGTCCATATCAAAGATCACACCTTTCAGCTTCATCTAAACTTCCTTCTTTCTCTATTTCAAAGGCATTTATCTCTTTACTGCTTCACTCTACCTACCTCATAAAGAGGCTCTCCTTTGCTAACCGGAGGAGTATATACGATATAAAGAATTATTCCGCTAAAAGGAGCTCTCAGCTCTTCCTTCACATTCCCGAGGTAATCTGTAACATACCCTACTTTCTCTCCTTTATTGACATAATAGCCCATCTTGGTTAGAGGATAGAAAAGGCCATCTGAGTTGGAGTAAAGGACTTCATAATGATCGATCCAGACTGGGTCGGAGACAAATTCTGGTTTTCCCTCGATCATCTTAAAAAGCCTCATAACACTGAGAATGCCTTTAATGTTGCGGATAACAGACTCTTCGTCGGTCGTGCCTAAGTATCCAGATTCTGTTGTGATGGCCGGCCTTGAATGGAGAATAGCGGTATTCGCCAAATATTTAGAATGAGCTTTGTCCTTGGTGCGGGATTTATCGATGATGATATACTTTATTCCAAAAGCTAAGACCATTTTACGGGTCATCTCATCTGTCTTTTTATCACCGCTCTGCATCCAGTAACAATAAGGAATAAGGGCTTCATTTCCGTCTCCGCAGTGAAGATCTACGAGAAAATCGCATTTCTTAACAACCTCTTCTGTCAAGACGTGAGCAATCCTCTGGGAAATTGTGCCTTGCGGATCGCCTGGAAAAACTCTGTTCAAGTTCTTCCAGTCATCCGGATTGTAATAGATGATTCTTTTCTGAAACGCCGGTAGATTAGCAATATGAACGAATATCAGTGTCCCGGATAAAGATTTAGGATCAATCGTTTTTTTCAACCGATAAAGGGCTAAAATCGGAGGATATTCATAGCCGTGCACACCAGCCACAAGCGCTAAGACTTTCCCTTCTTTCGCACCATTGATTATGGTCAGAGGGATAAGAGTTTCGATTCCATCCTTTTCGGGGACAGATAAATATCCAGATTTTATTTCCCCAGGATTAACCTTTAAATCGCCAATCTGGAATGAATCGTTCTCTCCAGAACCAAAGGAGAATAAAGATAATCCCCAAATCAAGAAAATGCTTATCACGGTTCTCTTTAAATTCAGGTATTTCATTGTTGTTCAACGTCCTCTTATCTTAAGATTTAGTGCTGTTTATTTTATCCTATTGTATAGGCCAGGTCTACAGACAATTAATAGAGAAAGCATTTCTAATTCCGTGATAACTGATTTGTATGTTTGAGGCATAGGTTTTGGGAAATAGCTGCAGTGACCATTGAAGATTTAGCCTTCGGAATTCGCTCTTCGAGGGAATCCGATGCAATCGGGCGGCGAGTATGTCTGAGCAAAGCGAGTTACGCAGCCGCCGAGAAGAGCGAATGGAGAATGGCGTTAAAAATCTGAAGGGGAGCGAAGTTGTTTCTCAAAACCTCTTCAAATAACGCTATAGGAGATGCTTATATTTATAGACTTGAAATTGCTATTAACTCGCTTAAAATTTAGAGTGAAGATATATTCTTTTTTTTTATTGCTTCTTGATTTTTGATTTGTTATAATGCGCCTCAGAAAAACTCTTAAAACATAACTTTATAGGGAGGAACTCCTATGGGAAAAGTTTTGGCTATCTTAGGAGGCTTAGTTGCCATGGCAGCTGGCGTTTATCTGGTTATTCTTGTATGGCCCCAGCAATTCATTGATCTCGTTTTCGGATGCATCCCCCCGGTACTTTTCTTTGGCGGTCTAATTGCCCTAATCGCTGGAATGAGCGGCATCAAAGATGCTGCGAGAACGAAAAAGCTGGAAGAGGAAACTAAAGAAGAAGTAAAAGAAGAAGCAGCCCCAGAAGAAGAGACAAAAGAATAAAATAAAAGAAAATCCGGGCTTTCTCCGTCTCAACTGTAATTTTTCTTTTTCGTTACAATAAAGAGAAGGCAGACTTTTAAAATAACCAACATTTCTGTTATTTTTTAGCTCCTATAATTTCTTCCTTTCCAATAGAAATAATTCTTGACTTGTAATCTGTATTTTGGTATTTTGTAATTATATTACAAACTACAAGAGGTATTAATCATGGAAAATAAAAAGACGGCAAAAAAAGCAAAATCAGGAAAAAAAGAAAAGAAACACCACGTTACTTTCGACGAATTGGGTGCCCAAGTCGAAAGAATTGCAGTAAAGACGGCTGAATCGATCAAGAAAGTGATCGATAAAGCAATGGTTGCTAGAAATACAGTTCTGACGATCCGTGTCAATGATGAAAGTAAAGAAAAGCTGAGAATGTTGGTTGATGTTGGCTTGTTCAAAAGTCGCTCTGAGAGCGCAGCTTTTCTTATTCAGGAAGGCATAAAAAGCCAGGAAGCTCTTTTCGCTAAGATTTCAACCCAGATAAAAAAAATAGATAAAATCAAAGACGAACTCAAGGGCATCGTCTCTGAAGAAATAGAAAGCGAAAAAACTCCGTAAGGCTTGATTTCTAAAACCTATTTATTCGTACAATTAAAAAGGTGGGCTTGATGAATCAAGCCCCTACAGAGAAGCAGATCTCTAGCACAGACGTTTGATTATCAAATCCGCACTTTTAGTTATTCACATCTATTGATTTCTGAGCATTAACATCTGCCCTTTTTGTTACACTACTTTTGAATTATCAGTTTTTGCCTCCTTGCCTAACTAAGGAAAGCTATGATAATATTTTTTTTGTGGCAAATCTCAGTGTCGTTATTTTAACGGTACTCGTCTCCCTGCTTCCCACAACAACTCAGAATATAGAAAAAGCATTCCTCCAGAACAATCCTAAAATTCTCTATTCTCTCTTCTCAGCCAAAAGTGCTATAAATATTTCTCTTCCCGAACCTATTTCCTTTTCAGACCAGCTTTCTAACCAACAAGCATATTTTCTTTTCCAAAAAATATTTTCTGCCTATACCACCTTTGAGTTCTATTCAGAAAAGGAGCTTCCTTCTGACCTTGAAAATCAAAACTTTATATTTAATGCCAGGTGGTCTTTTCGGGACAATAAAAACAATGATCAGCATGTCATTCATATCTTCTTTTACTTGATAAAAGAAAAAAGCAGTGATCCTTCCTTGAGGCAAAGTTTGAAAAATGAAAATCTCAAAAACGGCTGGAAAATAATAGAAATTAAGGCAGGGAAAATTTGAATATCTTTAGAGGACCAATAAAAAAAGAAAGGTTTTTTTATGGATTTCTTTTCGGAACCATACTCTCCGCAATTATTTTGATTCTTTCCCTCTTTCTCCCCGCCTTCGTTTCTTCAAATTACTATCAGAAAAGTCTGGGCCAATTGAGAAGCCAGGCCAAGGCGATTAAAAGCGAATTTTCGAACATCGTTAGCGAAATAGACCAGAAACAAAAATTAACCTTAGATTCTCCTTTTCCCAGAGAAAAAGAGGAAATATTCAACCTGTTCAAAAAACTAGACTTGAACAAAGAAAAAGAAGGGATCAGCTACCTCAACAGTGAAGGAGATCTCATCCTGTGGCTGGGCAACGTAGTTGATCCGATGAAGGCTCTATTATCTGAGGGAGAAAAAGTCAATTTTCTCCAGCAAAAATCTTCTTTTCTCATCCGGCACAAAGCCTCTGTCTATATTGTCTTTCTGCAGAACGTGAGAAAAGATGAATATGTTATCTTCTATCGGCTTTTAGTCTTTTCACCCAAATTCAAAGCTCCCTACCTCAAGGAATATCAATTCTTAAAAGCAAGGCTGCTGAGCAACTGCGCTATTTATTACTGGGATTTTCGAGAAGATGTTTCAGGACTTGAAAAACTCTTCTCTCGGCACAAGGACGAATACCTCGGACAGCCAAGGCTTCAGGATGAGATTCAACCGATGCTTTTTCCTTTGAGGAACGAAAAGAACAAAATAGTCGCTACCGTAACCCTAAGCTCTCCAGCTCTTCCAGAAAAAATTTCTAGCCAGAAAGAAAATTTTCTTCTTGTTTTTTATCTACTCCTCGGGACCTCGTTTCTCTCTCTTCTGATCTATTTTGTCAAATCCCCCTCTTTTTATAGGGAGAGAAAACCTTTGCCTGGTTTACTCATTATCCTGGTCTTGATCGGGCTAAGGTTCATTTTTTTTCCTTTAAGCAATTTGGAAAAAATCCAATCTCTTTCTATTTTTTCTCCTTCTTCAGCAAGTTTTTTCTCTCTCTGGGATCTCACCAAATCTCCAGGCGATATTTTTCTCACTTCTTTCTTTCTCTTTTTAATCATGGGCTGCTTGGTTGTCTATTCTCGAACTCTTCAGGAGAGCAAAAAAAGAAAATCTTCGCTTCTTCTTACGTTGGCAGCAAATTCCACCCTTATTTTCACTTCGCTATTTTTTATCTTTATTTTTCAAGAAATCCTATTCCGCCTTGTTTATCACTCTAATATAAACCTGCTTCGCTTTTCTTTCGATTCTTCTTTCTTCCTCCTCCACCTCAGCATTCTGCTTTTTTTCCTTGTCTCCTTTTTTGCCATCTTTATAGGATTGAGAGTAGCTTCACTCTATTCCTTGAATCTTATCTTTCCTCTCCTTATTCTTTTCCTGCAGTTTGGAGGCTATTTTTTTCTTTTTAAGGAAAGAAATACCCCCCTGCTTTTCCTACTCCAAGCATCAATCATCTTTTTTACTTTATTTTTTGCTTTTATCCCTAAATTCATAAAAAGAAAAGAAGTTTTATTTTCAGTTTTTCTTTTATGTGCGCTATTCATATACACGTCTCTCCACTACTCCTCCTCAAGTCGAAACCGGTCTCTCGTTCAGAATTCTCTTCAAAATATCATAAAATCCCAAGAGCCCTGGGGAATCTTTTTATTAAACCAATCCTTGCCTGAAATCGACGAGCAGCAAGAGTCCATAGTCCTTTTTCTCCGCGGCTCTGAACCGTATGATCTAGCCCACTCTCTCTGGCAAAGGACTCTTGTCGCAAAATTCAACTGGTATTCGAGTTTAGAGATATTGAGCCCTGAAGGAGAGCTTCTCTCCCGCTTCTCTTTAAATGTCCCCAAGCTCTATGGTTTTGATCTCGACCTCCCGCTTAGCCAAGAATGGTCCACATCCCTCCTGAATATTCCTTTCATGGGCGAAGAAAAAGATTTTCTCCTGGCATATAAAGACTGGCTTGAAGAAGAGAATCATCTGGGGAGGACAATTCTCTACCTTTCCATCGATTACGACATGCTTCCATTTCTGTATTCAGCCAATCCATATTTTGAGCTCCTAAGAGTGACTTCCATCCCTTCTCTTAATCAGTTTAACATTGGTTTTGCAATTTTTGATTCTGAGGGAAAATTACTCTTCAATCCCAATAAGATATCCTCGGGCATCGCTCCAGCTATCTTGAGAAAAATCGAAACTTCCCAGGACTCCCTCTGGTCATTTTTTACTGAAAAAAAGAGAAAATTCCAATCTTTCTATTTTAGGGAAGCCAACAGAATATATTCTCTTTTCATACCGAAAAAAAACTTCTTCAATTATTCTGCAGAATTCATAAAGCTTCTCTTCTTTTATCTTGCATTCTCTCTTTTTTTCCTTTTTCTTGTATCTCTTGCTTCAGGGAAAAAAATCAGAAATCCCTTCTGGTCTTTATCAAACCGCGTCTATATTTCTTTCGCTGCCATAGCCCTTATCCCTCTTCTGCTTTTCACTTTTTTCAGCAGAAGTTTCTTTGCCCAGATTTTTACCCAGCAGTTTCAAGAGAAGGCTGAGGCCCAGGTAAATTTTGCCCGGCGTTTAGTGGATGAATTTATTCTCCTCCAGCGCGAGGAGATGGTTTCACTTACTCTTCCTCCTGAAGATGTGGTTCTATCGATAAGCTCTACTATTTCAAATGATGTGAATCTATACCAAGACGGGAAGCTCATTTCTTCCAGCCGCCGGGAATTTTTTGATTATGGGCTTCTACCCGAGCTGATCGATGGTGAGATCTATTATAAAATTCAATATGAGAACAATCCTTTCTACACCCAAACTCAAAAAATTGGTGATTATTCCTTCCACAATATCACAACCCCTTATTTTCTTGGGAATTCTCTCCTCCTCATCTCTCTTCCCTTTCCTTTAGAACAGGAAGAAATATCAAAAGCCACTGAAGATTTGATTGAATTTCTATTTTTTATTTCTGCCTTTTTTATAGCCGTAGTCCTCATTTTTGCTCGAGGGATAGGAAGCACGGTCATAACTCCCGTAAAAAAACTTCTGAAAGGGACAAAAGAAGTGGGCTTGGGAAATCTTGAGATATCCATCCCCCATAAGCCTCAGGATGAAATGAAAACCTTAATTGATGGCTTCAACGCAATGGTTGAAAACCTAAAAAAACACCAGCAAGATTTAGCAGACATGAGCAAAAAAGCAGCTTGGGCAGAAATGGCCCGGAGAGTTGCTCACGAAGTTAAAAATCCTCTGACTCCCATACAGCTCTCAGCAGAACATTTATTAAGAGTTTATCATGATAAAAATGAAGACTTTGATAAGGCTTTAAAGGAATCAACTTCTTATATTATCAAAGAGGTGGAAAACCTAAGAAAAATCGCCGGGGAATTCTTGGCGACCTCAAAAGAAACATCTCTTCAAGTAGAATCCTTCGATCTAAAAGAACTCATGCAAGACACGATTGCCCCTTATAAGAAAATGCTTTCGGAAAGAATCAAATTCAAAGAAAAATACGAAGGGCGAGATTTTCATTTCATGGGAGATAAAGGTAGAATAAAAATTGTGTTAAGAAACGTTCTCACCAATGCCCTTGAAGCCATTCGAGACCAGGGCGAGATCGAAATCAAGGCATCCAAGGGAAAAACAGGAATAACTTTCGAAATCAAAGATACTGGAATCGGTATGGAAAAGGAGATGCTTAATAGAATTTTTGACCTTGATTTCTCGACAAAAGATGTCGGAACAGGCCTTGGTCTCCCTATCGCCAAAAAGATTATAGAAGACCATGGAGGATCCATTAAGGCATCGAGCGAAGAAAACAAGGGGACTAAAATTTCAATAAAGCTCCCCCAGCAGGAATAATTCTGAAAAAAGGAGTCTGAGGAATGACGAAAATTCTGGTTACTTACTTAAGCCATACAGGAAATACAAAAAAAATAGCCGAAGCGATCTTTGAGGGCCTGGAAGGAGATAAAACGATAAAATCTATGGATGAAGTCCAAGAGATTGAGGACTACAGCCTTATTTTCATAGGTTTTCCTGTCCATTCTCACAGCGTTCCCTACAAAATCGAGAACTTTCTCAAAAAAATCCCTCATGGGAAAAAAATCGCTCTTTTTTCAACCCATGGCTCACTTCCAGGTAGCCATCTGGCAAGAGAAGCATTGGAGTATGCGGCTGTCATCGCCTCCAAGGCAAAAGTTTTAGGCACGTTTTCCTGCAGAGGGAAGGTCTCCATGGCGGCCATTGAAGTTTTGAGCAAATCTCCAGAACACAAAGCCTGGACAGAAATGGCTGCATCCTCTCAGACTCATCCTGATGAGGGAGACTTAGAAGACGCTAGATCTTTTGCCCAATGGGTCATAACCTTAAGCACTCAGGATTAAGCTACGACAGGCTGGTTCCCGTTTTCATCAGCGGACTCCAGCTATTAACCCGCTTCAATTCAAGCATTCCGTATCAAACCTTCAAACTCTAAAGGCGGACGATAACTGCCATTCAAGAATTACCAGCGGTAAGAGAAAGTGGCGACTGCATGGCGGCGGATTATATCGCCCCCAAAGCTCTGGTGATGCTTGTTGTTGAGTAAATTGCTGATGTTAATGCCGAGAGAGAAACCGTCACCAAAATAAACGTTCGCTGTGAGGTCAGCAAGGTTGTAAGATTTAACATCGCCTTCAAAGATGCCAGCTGCCCATGGAAAGGCATCAATCCATCTGTATTGCATGGATACGTCGAGCCAATCGGATATGTAAACAACTCCGAAGTTGACACGATGCTCGGGCGTGTTCGCGAGGATTCTGTCTGCGATAAGCTCTTCCTTGATAGTGAAATCAAACCAGGTATAGTTGCAATCAATGTTCCAGTGTTCGTTGAGGAAATATTTAAGATTAAGCTCTATACCCTGAGCTTTCGCCTTGCCGGCATTGGTATAGGAACGCGCCGCCAAGATCGCAGAGCCGTCATCGAGACTGTTGGACATGATTGCAAAATAGCTTGGCGGTAGACTCGCCTGCAGTGTCGCCAGGATTATATCCGGAATCGGGGCTGGAAGACTGTCAGGCGGAGCATAGGGCCCATAAGCAGGATTTACGAGCGCTAACAGATCGGTGACGAAATTTTTGAGCTGGCTTCTGTAATAATTAATGTTAAATATGAGCTTGCGACCGAAGATATTGGAATAGCCGATCTCGTAGCTCGTAATCTCCTCAACTTTAAGATTCTCATTCCCGAGGGCGAGCACGGGCACGTTATCGAACCCCAAGCCCAGGTCCATGCCACCAAAAGCAGCGGAGAGCCCAGCTTCTATGGCGGAAAGATCAACAGACGGGGCGACCGGAAGCCTTAGAAAAAACTCAGAGTAGTTCGGCGTCTGAAACGCCTTGTTGAAGGTTAAACGGAGTGAATGACCAGGATTGAAGGAATACACGAGAGATGCTTTTGGTGAGAACAGGGTGTCATGCAAAGTACTGATATCCAGGCGGCCCGCAAGCACTACCTTGAGCTTGTCGGTAAGCTTGTAATCGAACTGGCCAAAGACTGCCTCCATGTGCTCGTTTCTGTCTTCTGATGCAAGTGTTTGAACGCCCTGTTTGTTAGCGGTATCGGCTCCTTCTTTGCGCAAGGAGAATCCTCCGACAATCCTGCCTTTTCCCTTAGCGAAATCGGTGAATCCCTGGACCTCTCCGTGAAGCCTGTACATGTCATTAAACAGTCGTCCACCGGAACCAAGGGAAATACCTTCCCAGTCCATCGTGTAACCGTAGAGAAGAATATTCCAGTGCGAGGATTTGAAGTTGACTCTTGCTAAAGGAAGAGATAAGCTTCTACTCTGCATTCGGCCTGCACCACTGACAAAGGTAAATCCTTCATGATCTACCGCCCAGGTCTCAACAGTTAACACGCTGCCGCTTTCGAAGTGCTTATCCACCCGTATTTTGGCGTGCGCGGTCTTTAACCTATCGGAAGCCAAAGGAACCACTTCCACCGGAAGGTCTTCATACTCTACCGACTCGTTCCGCGATCGAGTAAAATCCCTGCTTCCCATGTTGCCACCCATGACCGTGAAGTACCAGTCATTGCCTAAACTGCCCGCGTAACGCAGATCGAGGCGATTCGAGCCCAGCTCGCCGAAGGAGAGGCGCATGATGCCGCCCTGACTGTATCGAGGATACTTGCTGCTGATGTTAAAAACACCGTTGTATGCATTTGCGCCATAGAGCGCTGATCCAGGACCTCGAATCATTTCCATGGAGGCCATGTCAGGGAGAAAAGAGGAGGCCAATGGCCAGATCTGAGCCCCAAGAAAAATAGCGCTCATATCGACACTGTCGACCAAAGTAAGGACGCGGCGGTTTAAACTGGAATTAAAGCCCCGTGTATTGAAGTTGAAATCGTAAAGACCGCTCTGTGTTGAATCAACGCCTGACGTTGTCTCCAGGATCTTAGGCAGCTGTCCGTGAGCTGCTTCCCGTTCAATCTGAGCCTCTTCTACGACGCTCACCGCCGCCGGAGCATCAACGACCCGTTCTGTATTACGCGATGCTCCAAAGACCGTGATCTTATGGGCAAGCTGAACCTCCCATTCAACATCCACATCACATACTGCTGTGACGTTGGTCGTAACCGTAACGTCCTCCTTAGTGATAGAATCTTCTCCCAGCGTGAAGGTAAGGGTGTATTTTCCAGGCGGGATGCGATTGAAGAAGTAGACCCCGTTGTTATCGGTTATCCTCGAAAGCGAGAGCTCCTCCAGGACAACATCAACACCGGCGATGGGTTCGGCGGCCTTTCTCACCTGTCCCTGGATACGACCCAGGTCCTTAGCTTGAGAAAATAGCGGAATCAGAAAGACAAACATACATAATAAGACTTTCTTTTTCATTTTTGTTTTCCCTCCTTATTAAAACATCTCATCGAGATGATTATCTCTTTTATTGTTTGATCTTAATCACCTGAGATTGTACTGGACTTATATAGTAATAAAAAATTTATGTCAAGTTTTGACATCGATTTGATAGCAATCATATATATTATAGATATTGGAATGCAAAATAAACCACAATTCAGGGTAAATGTGGTAAAAGATATCATACATCGGGAGATGGGAAATCTCATGCTGATTCATGCACGAGGTTCAAGAACGGATCAAGAAGGCGGGAGAGAAGAAGAAAAAAAATATGGCTTCCAGGAAAAGCACCGCAAGCCTATCGCGATAGCAACTCAGCTTGCGCGGCCGACCTTCAAGTAGGGAGATAGCAACCTAGAACTCGTTAGTGTTGTTATGTCATCCAGGCGCAGAAGCCTATCGTCAGACCCTTGTAGCTGCCCACGGCACATAGAGAGCAGAAATGGGGCCTATCCCCATTTTTTAACATTTTATCTTTCCTTGACATCAAATTTTTTTTGTGCTAATTATCTATCATCTTGCGGGGGCAAGGAGGAAATGTCAGAAAGTTATCGAGAATCGATAATAAGTTACATAAGCAAATCTCTATCCTTAAAATTCAGGGCATATTCTCCATCTCAAAACTGCTCAAAGTGTTTTTCTCGTTTCCTTCAAAATATCTCAATTTCCCTGGAAATATTTTGTTGCTCCAAGAAATTAATCACAAAACTTAAAGGGACTACATATTAATGAGTAATCATGTCAATACATCGTTTATTTATCTCTTTATTGCTGTCATCACATTTTTGGCAGCAACCGGGATTCCGATAGAATCAGAAGACCCGGATCAAAACGGTGAATAAATTGGAAAGGGGGAGGCTAATTATGCTAAAGAAAAGTTTTAAAATCGTCCTTTTTTCATTCCTCTGCTGCGTAATTGTAACAGCGGTTTGGGCCCAGGAATTCAGATTCACCAGCACCGCTGATATGACGGATCACGACGACGGACTCCGCGATATTCTCAATCAAATCAAAAACCTCGTTGGGGACGAGGGGGCATTTCATATTGTACCCGGTGATTTTGATTGGGACGGCACCTTCCCCACGCTAAAGGCTGCGTTTGGTAACGATGTGATCTGGATTCCGGCTATTGGCAATCACGACGGTGACGATAAGAGCCAGGTCAACAGTCATAATCAAACGCTGCCGTTTGATATTAATTGGGGTCCAAGAAGCTGTGACCTACGTACCACCTTCTCCTTCGATTACAATAATGCCCACTTCGTCATCCTGGATGTGTACTGCGCAGATAGCGGCGGCGATATCGATAATGCGCTGTACGCCTGGTTGTCTGATGATCTACATGCTACCCAACAACCAGCTATCTTCGTCGTAGGTCATGAGCCAGCCTATCCACATTATCGTCACGTGGGTAGCAGCCTTGACGACAATTCCTCACACAGAGATCGGTTCTGGCAGCTGTTGCATGACACAGGAGTGGTGGCTTATATTTGCGGCCACACCCATGACCCCGAGATTCACGAGGAACCAGGCTACGATACGCTACAGGTTGATGTAGGCCAGGCTCGAGGGACTGGCAGTCACGATGCTTTCGTCGACTTTACAGTAAAGGACGGCGAGGTCGAGATTAAGGTTTACCAA
>Ga0255054_10001464_pt1 | contig 13864 bp, 7 predicted proteins | sample JV7_2_23_MG_FD_188634 | JGI IMG/M metagenome (GOLD analysis project Ga0255054, IMG submission 188634) | Seawater microbial communities from Jervis Inlet, British Columbia, Canada - JV7_2_23 | ecosystem: Environmental > Aquatic > Marine > Inlet | place: Canada: British Columbia | collected...
GAGCGCTCGCAAGTCGTTCGCGTTTGACGTGGAACGGGTACGCAGCTGCCCTGGAAACCCTGCTGGAACAAGTTAAGGGTTGAGCCTCCTGCAGAATTTCAAATCGCACGGGCGGGGATAAACCCCACCCCTACGGTTCCCTTTGTAGGGGAGGGGTTTATCCCCTCCCTTGCGTGAAAAAAAACGGCCCGCCGAGATGGCGGGCCGTTGGGTTGATTGGTGACTGCGACGTTAGTGAGCCAGCTCGCGAATCAGCTCGACTGCCAGCTCGTGGTTGAGCTTCTCATCGAGGACCAGGTCCTTGGTTTCATACAGGCCCTCCTCGTCGAGCTCGACGTATTGAACCAGATTCTCCACGTCCCCATCCCAGTACATGAGCATCTTGAGCCCGCTGCCGACCACCAACCTGCCTTTGGCCAGGGGCAGGTCGGACCGCATGGCGATCATGGAGGCTTTCCGGAGGATGATGATCTGGCGGCGGCGTTTGGCGGTGCCTTCTGCCTCTTCTTCAACTTCGGGGACCAGCTCGAGAATCTGGAAGAAGCAATCGCCGACGTCAGTGGCAAAAACGTGCGGGTTGTTGCTCCCCGGTTCGATGAAGAGCTTGGGGTGGCGGAGATTCTCGCTCGCCTCGATCTCGAAGCAGACGAGGCCATAGGGGAAGAGACCCTGGAGCTCGACGGGCTCCATGTCCTTGAACAGCGGCATGCCGTTGGCCTCCAGCTCGAGCGCGGCGTATTTCGCGAGACCGGCATCGTCTTCACTGAATTGGCTCCACCATGCGAGGTGGAGAAAGGTAGTCGCCAGCTCGGTCAACACCGGCTCACCGTCCTCGTCAAATCCATCCACGACCACCGACACCGGGCGGTGAATCAGCATGACCGGGTTGAGCGCTGCCGTTCCGTCACCACCCGCGAATGTACGGGGCCCGATCCAGGTGCCGTCGAGATAGCCTGCCAGGCGCAGCTTGGCGTCCAATCCAGTCAACTTCTGCCACAGGACGTACACAGCGCCGGTCGCTTCATCCACTCCCACCTGCAGGGAGCTTTCGACCGCGGCCGCCGATTGGGGAACGAAGTGTTCGCTGACCGTGCCGTCGGCATACCGGGCGGTGACGACCACCTGGTTATCCCGCGTGCCGGCGCTGTAAAGGTCGCCGTCACTGGTCAGTACCATCGGCCCGGCGGCGCCGGTCACACCGGCGACTCCAAGCGCGATGGCGGCGATCAGACAGATTCTGATTCCCCTCATCGCTACCCCCTCAGGTTCACCACGGTGGTCAGGTCTGTGGCGAGGAAAACATCGATGATCTCCTCGGAGATCCCGGCCTCCGGGTAGTACGCGGTGAGCTCGTGCAGGTAACGGCGGGCACCAAAGGTGTCGCCCCGTCTCACCGCGATTTCGCTCAAAAGAAACAGGCAGTTCTTGGCGATCTGCTGGTCGTTGTGTTCGATGGCCAGCTCGAGGGCCCCCGAACCGCAGCGGAAGGCGCTCTCGAGATCGTTGGAGAGCACATAGCCGTAACAGAGGTCCTGGAGCACCTCGTACAAATAATGGTCGGCGCCCATCTCCTCGAGGACACCCCGCGCGTCTTCGCAACGGCGAATGCCCTCGTCGAGGCGGTCGGTGCACATCATCACGTAGCCGAGGTTGTCTTCGACCTGCGCCGCCATGACTCGCTGGTAGCCGCCGCCGTCCCGGTGGGCCTCGAGGCAGCGGCTGAAGGCCTCCTCGGCCTCATCGAATCGTGAATCTCGAGCGGCCAGAGTTCCGACCAGGTTGAGGCTCCGTCCTTCGAGGGCTGCGTCATCGAGCTCACGGGCGAGCAGGGTGGCGCGACGGGCGTAGCTGTCGGCGCGATCGAGATCCTCCGCGATGAAATAGGCGACGCCGGTGCAGTAGGCGGCGAGGAAACGGTTGCGGGTGTCGCTGCTGCGAAGCAGGATTTCCTTGAGCTTGGGGATCTGATCGGCTCCCCGATCGAGCTCGACGAGGATCGAGCAGTGGTTGCAGAAAGCGCGGTCGGCGAGATCGATCTCGCCCATCTCCCGGGCGACGGCCTCGGCCTCGGCGAAGAGACCCGCCGCGAGCTCGAAGTCGTCCGCGGCAACCGCCTGCTCACCGCACTTCAGGAAATCGTCGTAACGTGCCCTCATGAACCGTTTTCTCCACTGCGTCGAGCACCGAGGCTGCGCCGCTCCTGGCGCTCCTTGCGGAGCTTGAACTCGAGGAACTCCTGGACCTCGGCCCGTCCCTCCGGGCTCAGCTCGCGCAGCAGATGCAGGATCTTCATGTCCTGGCGGCTCAACGGCTGCCTTTCCTGCGCTGTCGTGTCCTGCTGCTCGCCGAAGAAGTCCGCGAGATCGAGGTCGAAGACCCCGAGGATTTTGAAGAGATTGTCGAGCGAGACCCGGTACTCGCCCTTCTCCATCCGCGACAGATCGGATTGCTGGATGCCAATCTGGCGCGCCAGCTCGGCCTGCGTCAGCCCCCGCTCCTTGCGCAAATCCCGCAGCCGACAGCCGATGGCGGCGACTTCGGGCGTTCCTATCTGTGTTTTCTGGGCCATTGACTTGGCCTTCCTCCCGCCGTGTAGTACCATCCCGCCGCTGCGGGTGAGCGCAACTCGGCCACACGTAGTTATATTATGCCGTCACAGCAAGGCCGTCAACCGTGTTCTGGGTCACTTATGCGGGTTTTCGGGATCGGCCTCTTCGTGGGTAGGCTGGCACCGTTCTTGCTGTTTTCGCGACGGTGCGTTGATTATTTCGAATTGACCGAGGCCACCGGTTCGCAGACTGGTGGCCCGAACCATGGAGGTCTTCGATGAGTCGTTATCGAGTTTTGGCAATTTTCGCGATGGCTGTCATCGCGACGGTCGGCGTCTGGAGTCAGGAGCCGGCGCCGGAAAGCGCGCAGGAAGTACCCGGCGAAGAGGCGAACGCGTTGCCCGTTGGCGATGTCCTTACCGACGCCGAAAGCAAAGAGCTGCAACGGATTTCGGGCCCCGGGGAACGGTTTAACACGTGGTCGGAGTTCGTCGAGTGGTGGATGACGCCGAGGCCCTTCGACAAGGAGTGGGTGTTGCGCATCGACGAAAACCACTACTATCCGCACAGAGTCTCCTCGACGAAGATGCTGTTCGTTCGCGAGGACGACGAGTTCGTCTGGCTGCGCGGCGCCTCGCCCGAGGACCCGAGCTCGCCGCTCTACAAGATCTGGGCCCAACGCGAGGCCAGACAGGCGGTCCAGCTGACCATCGCCGAGATGGCGAGGAGACCCGGCTCGAAGTACTATCTGAATTTCTCCGCCGAGGCCGTCCCCCCCCCCTTTATGGAGAGCCTGACCTTCGAGCCGGTCACGGACAATTTGCCCAGGGACGGGCGCTGGCAGATGGGTTTCGCCGCCGCGGACATGAACGGCGACGGCCACATCGATCTCGTCTTTCCGCCCCGGCGCAAGGGCTATCCGGTCAAGCCGGCGATCCTGCTCGGTGACGGCAAGGGCGGGTTCAAGAATTGGGCGCAGCAGAAATGGCCGGACAATGTGCAGTGGGACTACGGCGATGTCGAGGTGGCCGATTTCGACGGTGACGGCCACCAGGACGCGGCCTTCGCCATCCACTTCAAGCCGCAGTACATCCTGTACGGCGACGGCAACGGCGTGTTTGCGCGCGGAGAGCTCCTGGAGTCCCCCAACCCCCGCATCACCTCGCGGGCCCTGACCGCCGCGGACTTCGACGGCGACGGCCGCAAGGACCTGGCGTTCGTGGCCGAGGTCGACTACGACATCACGAGCAACGTGCGTTTCGACGGCGCGACCACCGTCTGGGTCCTCCTCAACCGGGGCGGCACGTGGGAAGTTTCCAGCAGCGGCCTTCCCGACAACCACATCGCGGACAACATCAGTGCCGGCGATGTGGACGGCGACGGCCGGCCGGAGCTCGTGCTCTCCTCCAACTCCAACGGCATGCGCCAGCTGGTCTTTTCTTATGAAGGTGACGACGGATGGCGGCCGCTGGGGGATCGCGGCGTGCTGAGCACTGCCTACCATTACGACGTCGAGCCGTCCCGGGGCGAGGTCTTCGCCACCTTCGTGCAGTTCCGGATGATCGGTCAGGAGACGCAGGCTCGTAACGGGCTCGTGCGCTATCCCCTGCCGCGGGGCGACCAGGAGTTCGTGCTCGGCACGCCGGTGGTGTGGGAAAAGGAGCGCATCGATGTGTTCTTCCGCCTCGCTCTCGGTGATGTCGACGGCGATGGCGACACCGATCTGGTCGCGAGCCGGCGGAACAGCGGTCTCGAGGTCTATCTACAGACGTCGGATGGTGAGTTCTACCGGGAGATGGGGGACGAGCTCCAGGCGGCCCCCCGCGTCTTCGACATCCAGCTCATCGACCTCGACGGCGACGGCCGTGACGACATCGTGGCTGGATGCGCGCCGGACGGGGACCAGCCCGGCGGCGTCTTTGTTTGGCTGAGCAAGCCGACAGTTTGAATTAGGAATGAGGAATTAGGAATTAGGAATGAGGAATGTCGCCCACGCCTCTATTGTCAGCGAGAACAGCGCGACGACCGGAGGTGCCTGGCATCCCGATTCGCAGAAGCGCCGGGAAAATCTCGGAGTCGGAGGGAGCGAATCGGCGTGCCTGGCATCCTCTCGGGAAGCGCCATCGGAGAAATGCGCCTCGAGGCGTGGAGCGCGTGGTGTGCGGAACTCAAATCTCATAACTCAAAACTCAACACTTCTGCCTTCGGGCCCTTGACTTGTCGGGGGCTTGGTGGGATCATTTGAGGGCGGTACGTCTGGGATTGAAACCTTGACAGAGGTTATTCTCAATGTTATATTTTATGCTGTGATGACATAATCAGATGATAAGTTGTGAGAAATAAATTATTTACAGGAGGTGATGCGGGACAACGGAGGAGGGCAGAGAGAGTATGACCGGCCGTTTGTGGTCGGTGGTTTTTTCGAGAATCCTAAAGGAATGGAAGGAGCTAGGTATGAAGAGGTTTCTGACTATGGCATTGGTGGGCGTGCTGGCTCTCGGCCTCACGAGCACCGCCTATGCAACCTATTGCGCGAATGACGTGGTACCGGCATCGACGCTGCTGTTCCCGTTCGTGCAGTATGATTACGACGCGGGGCTTATCGGCGAGAACGGTGCGACGACCCTGTTCGCGATCACCAACGTTTCCAACCGGGCACAGATCGTCCATATTACGCTGTGGACGGACTACTCGATCGCAATCCTGGACTTCAACATCGTCCTCACGGGCTACGATGTCCAGACCATCAACATCCGCGACATCCTGCGCGACGGCATCCTCCCCTACGAGGGCACCGGCGCCAATATCTGGGAGATCGACAACGAAGGCGACCGGCCGGCCGATCTCGGTCCCTTCTCGGGCAACAATCAGCTCCACACGGCGGCGGTCGACGCATGGTTCCTCGCAAACGGCCTGCCGTGGCCGGAGCCGACCGCGCAGGGAGACATCATCACCGGCCCGTTTCCACCGCTCGACTGCGACCCCCTTGTTTGGGAAGCGTCGCCCAACTGGTATGCGGCCAATCTCCCGATTGACGGCGGCACTCTCGCCAACTTCAGGAACTTCCTCGAGGCGAGCATGATGGCCGACACGTGGTATGCCGACTGCATCATCGTTGCCGGTCCGCCGTACAACGCGACGGTGACCCAGACGGTGCTTGACCCCGGGTCCGTGGTCATCCCCGCGGGTGACTTCGATCCGAACCTGCCGACGCCGTGGTGGATTGACGGTTTCATGCATCCGGCGTGGATGTATGTCACCGCCGACGTGGTCGGCGCTTGCAACAAGGACCTGCCCGACAGTGATGCCGCCAATTACTTCGGTCTGGGCGCCGGCGTCCAGTCCGACAACGTCCTGATGGGTGACGTGATGTGGCTCGACCCGGCCGATGAGGCGGGTGGCGTCAACTTCTCCGAAGCCGACAACGCCGTCCACCTCGAGGCATTCTTTGGTAACGGCGGCGTGGCAGATGACGAGGGCAACCCGACCATGTTCTACAGCCGCTATCACGTCGGTGCGGGTGCGGGCGTGGCGGACTACCGCGAGCCGCTGGGAACCGCGTGGGGCCTGCGCTACCTCCACGCGCCGAATGTGGCCGATGCCGCCAAGACCTCGATCCGCGCCTGGAAGGGCAGCACCAACCAGGCTCTCGTCCAGGACCTCAGCGACGGCTCCTACACGGTCGACCCGGCCGAGCTCTACGCCAACAGCTGCACGCCCTACACCTACTACTCCTGGGATGAGGACGAGAACATCGTCGGCGTCTCCGGCGGCTTCATTCCGCCGTGGTCGGGTGAGGATCCCCAGCCCCTGCCGCAGCCGAACCTCTTCCCGCTCGAGACCCAGGAGGTCGACGCCCGCCAGTTCTACCTGGTCGGCGATCCGGACCTCGCCTTCGGTTGGATGCTGTTCATCTGGCCGCGCTCGAACACCGGCAGCAATATTGCTGATAACGTGTCGGATCAGTACCAGACCTGGATGGGCGTCAAGTACCAGGCCTTCGGGAACTCCTCGAATGCCTTCAGCGCCCTTCAGATCGCCAACTGGAACTGCGACTTCGGTGGTAATTCAGTCCTGCCGTTCCCGCTGCTCAATTGGATCAGCGAGTAGGCAGAGCTTTCTATCAACTGACAGAGGCGGCCTTCGGGCCGCCTCTTTTTTTGGCAGTCTCAGCCGACAGCTGCGACTGCCAAAAAGGCCTGGAGCGTTCTCCTGAGTGGTTGAGCGAACCGAGGCGTGAAATTGAATACGTGGGTCTCCGCTTGAGTCAGGGAACCGTGAGAGAGGGCTATAGCGTGTTTGAAATCTGAGCCGGGAGCGTGCCTGGCACGCATTTGGGCATCACGCGTATCTCACGACCAGCAGATGGTCTCGGGACATCACGCGGGCAATAAACGGCAAGCCCAAGTGCGCTGCCTGGCATCCTCTCGGCCACCCCGGTGCATGAGAATGCCACTAACCTGACTCAAGCGGAGACGCACGATTGAGTATTCAACTGTTTCATCAACGTATGGACATGCAGTTGTGTAATTGCTATGATGCCGCGGTGCGGCGAGGGGCCCCCCAGAGGGCTCGGGTGACCATGGTCACAGCAAGCTTAAAGTATTGAAAAAGATCGACTCTAGGCGTGGTTCGGAGTTTGACACTCGGGACCCCTTGGAGTAAGTTGCGTGGTGGAGGTGAGGATGTCGTACCCATCGAAGAACAGATCGATATATACCGCGTGGACCGCGATCGTGCTCGCGGCCGCGCTGCTCGCGTCGGGCCCGTCACCGGCCGCGGCCCAGGGTGACTGCGCCCAGTACAAGAAAACTCTGCTCGACACCACCGAAAGCTGCGTCAACGAGCCGTGGCGCCCCCGCGCCTCGAGTGTCCAGACCTTTCGCTGGAAGGGTCATGACTATCTCATCTTCAACCGCGGCAACGAGCTCGCCCTTTACCAGGTCGACAACCCGGCAAACCCCGTCTACACCGACACCTCGAGCTTCGATTTCGATAACCGGGGGGACTCCGACTACGACCTCATAAGGTTCGATGTCTGCGATGACTGCCAATTCGGTATCCTCGCCCACAAGCTCGAACGGACGGTGGTCTTCGACCTCGGCGTTGGCGCGACACCCAATTTTGGTGGGTGGGCGATCTACGAAGCCAACGAGTCCATTGCCGGCGGCTATATGTTCCTGAAGGGCGGCCAGCAGTATCTCATCGCTGCCGACCTGCCCGGTGGCTGCAGTCTCTCCGGCCTCTACATGGTCAGCGGCCCTAACCAGCTCGACCTCCTGGAGTGTCTCGAGGTTGACGGTTTAGCCACCACGATCAAGGGCCTGAACACGATCAGCGATGCGTCCGGAGTGCTCTATCTCTACGCCGCCGAACGGGCCGGCCCGGTCCACGTTTTCCGCGCCGACGGCGCCGGCGCTGCCCTGACGTTGGCGTATGAGACCTCCCCCGCCGGAATGTTCGGCCGGAGCTTCGAGCTGTCGATCGACACCAAAAACAAACGTGCGGCGTCCGCCGACTTCTACGGCGAAGTCGTCCATATCTGGGATCTCTCGTTTCCTGATGACCCGGACTGGCTCTACGACGTTCCGGTCCAGGCAGAGACCGTGTCGCTGCGCTCCCCCTCCGCCAACGCACCGTCCACTCTCTTCACCGCGATTGTCGGCTGGCCGGCCTCGACCAACACCTTTACGGTCGAGGCCACCGGCTGGGAAGAGGTGGTGGACCCGAACTTCTGGGCTGACGACTCGCTGCCCCACAACCCGCCACAGGTGTGCGTATTCGAGTCCGGCGGCGCGCTGTCACGGGATGGGTCGGTTCTGTTTCTCAGCCGCTACGCCGTCCACCAGGTCTTCGATCTCTCCGAGTGCCTGACGCCAATGCCGGCAGAAGCCTTCCTCGACATCACGCCCGGAGGCCAGGCACCAATTCCGCCTGTTTTCCCCGGCGAGTCGATCGAGGTTCGCGACAAATCAACGGGGGTCATCGACGAGGGGGCACTCTGGATCACAAGGAACGGCATCCTCGATGCGGGCGACGATCAACTCAATCAAACATATGACCGCACCATCGAAGACCACCCGATTCCGCAGGACCTGTCCGCAACGGACGTGTTCGTCGCCCACGTTGAGGTCGACAGCACTGAACTGACGCCGGCCATTCCGTACTACGAGCGGACCGTCAACATCGACCGCACGCCGCAGGCGAGCTTCACAATCGCGCCTGAAGCGGTGGTTGTCGGCGACACCGTGACCCTGACCGCAACCGCGGAAGGCATCGTCGGCACCGCTGGCTATCAGTGGCAGATCACCGACCCGTCCGGATCCACAGCATCGAGGAGCGGCGAGGTCGTGACGTACACCCTGGACGAGTCGGGTGACTGGGACTTCGTGCTCACGGTCGGCTATGACCACGAGGACGAGGTTTCGTACCCGGATCTCTACACGGCCACGGACAGCATTCTCAACTATCCTGTCAGCTCGGTGGCGGCGGAGTTCTCCTGGACGCCGGCCAGCCCGCTCCACACCCTGCCGATCACCCTCGACGGGTCGGCCTCGAGGCCCTCGAGCGGTCTGACCTACGAGTGGCAGGTCAAGCTGGGCGCCACCGTCGTTCACGAATGCGGGGAATCGACGGCAAAGCAGTGCACTATTCCCGCGGACACCCTCGACCCCGACACCACCTACGACGTCACCCTGACGGTGTCGAACGGGACCGAATTCTCGACCAAGCCCGACGTTATGTTCGTGGGCAACGGCAACGTCAATCCCATCATCAGCTGGTCGCCTTCCAACCCCGAGATCGGTGAGAGCGTCGGTTTCTCGATTCTGGGCGTGCCGGCGGATCTCGACTCGGCGAGCTGGAACATGGGCGGTCCCGGCTGCGACGGCGCGGACTCGACCCCGTCCTGTACCCCGGGCTGGAACAACTGTAAATACCAGAGCTACAAATACAGCTCGAGCGGCACCAAGACCGTCACGCTCTCAGTCGTGGTCGGCGGAAACACCTTCACCGCCCCGCCGGTGCAGGTCTCCGTCCAGGCTTCCGGGAGCTGCAGCCCGACGACGCCGCCTCCCAACTGCACCTACACCCTCAGCCAGCCGAGCGTTGAGCTCGGACCGGGCGGCGGCGAGGCGGTTGTTGCGGTCAACACGCAGTCCGGGTGCTCGTGGACAGCATCGACGGCGACACAGTGGATCACGATCCTGGCGCCGACTGGATCCACCAGTGGCAGCGGCAGCCTCAGGATTCGGGCGGACCAAAACACCGGACCCTATCGTACCGGCAGCGTCATTGCCGGCGGCCAGGGTCTGGCGGTCCACCAGAGGCCGCCCGATGTGCCGGCGTATTTCGAAATGTCCAACCAACGGCCGCTTATCGGGGAGGTGGTGACCTTCTCGGTGGATCCGATACTCGAGGTCGCGAGCTGGGATTTCGGTGAGGCCGACTGCCGTGACAATGATCCTGAAATCAACTGTTACTTCCTGCCGGGCAGCGCCTGCAGCACCATTCGGTGGACGTTTCCGACCAAGGGCTCGAAGACCGTCACGATGACCCTCACCGACGGCCGCACCAAGACCAGGACCCCGCTGGTCAGCAACGACGGCCAGTGCTGTCTGGCCGACGGCCGACCGGACGCCGATTTCACGATGAGCGCCGACGAGGCATACAACGGTGAAACGATCACCTTCACGGACCTCTCGGCCAAGGTTGCCACTGACTTCACGAAGGCGATAAGTTTTGGATGGAACCCCCAGAACCCGGAGATCGGGGAGAGCGTGTCCTTCTCCCTCGACGGCGTCGTCGGGGACATTGAAAGGGCGACATGGGACTTCGGTGGGGACGGGTGCGATGGCGCCGACTCGACCCCGGTCTGTACCCCAGGCAGTTGGAACAATTGTTTGCACCAGAGCTTCGCATACAGCTCGAGCGGTACCAAATCTGTCAGCGTAACGGTCGAGCTCGAGGGTGGCGGCACGGAGTCCGTCGGACCCCTGACCCTCACGGTTGCCAACGCCGGCGAGTGTGAAACTGGCGGCGGCGGCGGTCCTGTCTGCAGCTATGTCATCAACCCGACTGTGGCCCCGACTCCATTTCCCCACACCGGCGGCAGCGGTTCCTTCGGCGTAACAACGACCCTGGACTGCGAGTGGAGCGCCATCACGTACTCCCCCTGGGTCCATATCGCAAGCGGCGGCGGCTTCGGATCGGGCGCCGTCCAGTACACGGTGGATGCCAACCCCGGCGCCTCCACCAGGACTACCACGATCTGGGTCGAAGGGAAGTCGTTCAGATTGACCCAGACCGGAGATGCGGGTGACACCGCGCCCTCCGAGTGGCGCTGGACCGTCACCCGTGTCGTCAACGAGGACGGCGAGACCGTCGACGAAGACTACTACTCCAGCACCGATCAGCACACGAGCTATCGCTTCCCCGACCCGGGCCGCTATCGGGTCAGCCTGACCGCCATCAACTGCTACGGCACCAGCACCACCCACCGATATGTGGAGATCATCGAGGCGCCGGTCGAGAATTTCGTGATCGGGGCGGCGATCAGCCAGGCCGGTGCCAACAACACCAGGTGGGAGACGGACTTCCGCTTCTTCAACCCCTGCGATGAATTCCTCGACGTGAGCCTCGTTTACCAGCCTGACAACCAGAACAACTCAGCCAAGCTACTTTCGGCATATCCGTTCACGCTCGGCCCGAACGAGACCATAGTCTTTCCCAACGCGCGGGAGGTGGTGAACGAAGAACCCATCAACGGTTCGATTCTCATCGATTCGGTGAGCGAGAGCGGGTGCAAGGTGCTATCGGTGTCGCGGACCTTCAACGACACACCGGACGGCACCCTGGGCCTCTTCGTGCCCGCAATGCCGGTCACCTCAGTTGGTGTTGAGACCCTGAACTTGACCGGGTTGATCCGCGATAACGACTACCGCTCCAACCTGCGCCTGGTCAACAACGGAGACGAAGCGGCATGGGTCAGAATCACCGTGATCGGCAAGCACGGTGAGGCTCTTACAGCAGGCAAGTCGGTATTGGTGCAAAGCCACAGCACGAAGCAGATCAACGATGTGGCGGGTTGGGCCGGTATCGATGTGAACCTGTCGCAGTTCACCGTGTTGGCGGAGGTGAGGACCGAGGACGCGATCATCGACGGTTTCGCGACGGTGATCGACAATATCAGCGGTGATTCCGTCATGAATAGCTCGTCCTATCTCGACGAGCCCGTGATCTGGCTGCCCGGCGTGGTCCACGGCCCAGGAAAAAATGACACTCTGTGGCAGACCGATATCTGGTTCCACAACCCTGAACCAACTCATGATTGGCTCGCCAGCGAAGCGACCTATCTGCACGGAAAAAACGCCGGCATCAACTATGTGTTCGAGTATCCCGATGACTGGCCGGCGGTGGAGGCGATGGGGCTGCGGAGGCGCCTCGGCATCGCTGGGAGTATTCTGGACGACCTGGGGCTCGAGAGCACCAGTGGTTATATGATCTTTGAGGGCCTCGAAGGGTTGAACGCGCCGCAGATCGCGGCCCGCACCTACACCAGCGATGAAAACCGCGGAACCTATGGGCTCCATCTTCCCGCCTTCGGCCCCAAGGATCTGCTGCAGGTGGGCGATGTCGGGTACATCGTGGGTGTCTCGAACTCGGCAGATTCAGCTTCCGGCTTCCGAACGAATTTCGGCATGCTCGCCACCGACAGGACGGCGGAGGTGGAGGTCACCTTCTTCTATCCCGACGGTACTCAAGCGCCCGAACCGTGGATTACGACGATCTGGGCTGGTCAGAGCAAGCAGGTCAACAACGTGTTCAGCAAATTCGGGCTCGGTAACGAGACGGTGACCGGATCGTTCAGAATCGAAGTTCTCAGCGGCGGTGATCTCATCATCTACGCGACCGAGATCGACAATCAGATTGGAGATTCGATCTTCATTCCAGCCCAGCAACGATATTTCGGCCTGGCGCCGTAGACGAACAGCTCATTAATATCCGGCCGGGGACGGGCAACCGCCCCCGGCCGTTTCTTTTGTCTTCGTGGCACATTTGTTGCTTTATAATGCACGGCGCTCATCAGGAAGCGCCACAATGGCATGACCCGAAGGAGATACCCATGTTCAATCGTATTCTGAGCCTTCTGCTCTCCCTGACTCTCACCGCGACGGCCGCCGCGGCAGACGAAATGCCGGACCCCCAGGAGATCCTCGACAAGATGATCGCCGCCGCCGGCGGCGAAGCCTTCGCAAATCTCGGAATCCTCGAGCTCGAGGTCACCGAGGAGGAAAGTCTCAACGATGGCACGCAGTCGGGCAAGAGCTACACGCTCATGGTGGACACCTCGAACCTCGACAACCTGCGGATGGAGCTCCCCGGAGAGGTCGTGGTCGCGGCCAACAAAGGTGGTGGGTGGTCATCGACGGCCAACGTGCTCGACGACCGGCCGCAGGTGCCGAAGATGGCGAGGCTGACCATCAACCAGACGGTCTTTCCACTCCTCCTGCCTTACAGCCTGCAAATGGAGGGAGTGTGGTTGGAGGAAGTCCGTGAAACGAAGCAGGACGGACGCGATGTGTGGGTGATCACGATGCCTTTCTCCAAGGGCTTTTTTGTAAGTCCGGTGATGGAAACTACCTGGATTCTGGTAGTGGCCAAGGACGATTACTCGATCCAGTCCCTCGAGTTCGCGCCGGCGCCGGCCTTTGCCGATGTTTCGCCGGTAGGAGTTCGATACCGGATTCTCAAGCAGAAGGAACTCGACGGCGCAACGGTCATCGAGCAGGTCTTGGCGATCGGCATCAACTCGCAGTACCAGGAGAGCGGTGCGAACAGGGTGACCAGGATCGTCTTGAAGGTTCGGCCGTGGGACCCGACTCTCTTCCTCAGCCCGGCGCAGCTCGAGGCCCTCGAAGAGGACGACTAGCCAAACCAACCAAAGGTTTGAGTTCTCAGTTTTGAGTTCCCACCCTTCCCCCCGGTATCTTGAGAGAGGGTTGGGGAAAACTAAAAACTCATAACTCAACACTCAAAACTGGTTTTCAAGAGGCGCCGCGAGTGGAGAGCACCGCGGGAATCGTCTTGAGCAGGATCTTGAGGTCGAGCCACAGCGACCACTGGTCGATGTAGGCCAGATCGAGGGCAATCCAGCGGTTGAAGTCGTCGAGGCCGGCGCGGCCGGAGACCTGCCACAAACCGGTGATCCCGGGCTTCATCGACAGCCGCCGCCGCTGCCAGCGTTCGTATCGCTCCACCTCGTCCGGGATCGGCGGCCGCGGACCGACCAGCGACATATCGCCGCGGAAGACGTT
>Ga0255054_10001467_pt1 | contig 13860 bp, 10 predicted proteins | sample JV7_2_23_MG_FD_188634 | JGI IMG/M metagenome (GOLD analysis project Ga0255054, IMG submission 188634) | Seawater microbial communities from Jervis Inlet, British Columbia, Canada - JV7_2_23 | ecosystem: Environmental > Aquatic > Marine > Inlet | place: Canada: British Columbia | collected...
GAAAATCTTTATCTCATGGCCGGCAGTCCGGAGAATATGCTGTTGGCTGAGTTCAAGAATCCCGAGCTGAAGCATCTGACCGGAAAAACGCTGGCAGAGGTGGCTGTCATGCGCGGCACATCACCCATTCACACGATGATGGATCTCGTGGTCGAAGATGGCAGCAGAGTCGGGACCATCTACTTCATCATGTCGGAAGAAAACGTCAAAAAGAAGATTGCGAAACCCTGGATGGCTTTTGGTTCTGATGCAGAGTCCCTGGCGCCAGAGGGAGCTTTTCTGCTTTCAAATACTCACCCCCGAGCCTATGGTACGTTCGCCCGATTGCTGGGCAAATACGTGCGTGACGAGAAAGTCATTTCCCTGCAAGAAGCTATCCGACGGTTGACCAGTCTCCCGGCGAAAAATCTGAGCATTCGTAATCGAGGGGCGCTCAATGTTGGTTACTTCGCCGACATTGCGATTCTTGATCCAACATTAATTCAGGATCATGCGACGTTCGCAGAACCGCACCAGTATTCGACCGGAGTTCAGCACGTGATTGTGAACGGAGTTCCCGTTTTGCTGGAGGGCGAACACACCGGCGCATTGCCCGGACGATTCGTAAAAGGACCCGGCTTTGGAGCCAAATAACCATGAAGCTGACCTCATTCAAGAAATGTCTCAACAATTGATGACAACAAGTCTACGAACATCGGGATAGCGTGCCGCGAGAACGGTGACGGAGCTTGGAACGAAATTCGCGTTTTCGAGGGCAAATCAGAACCAAAACTAACAAGCCTAAAAGCGATGGAGTTAATTCATTCGATTCACTTTTCGGTTGACCCTTAGTTTCCGACGGCGGGGGTCATTTGTGAGGCGTGCCGTACTCATACAGGTGCTTGGTCAGATTAATCAGCTCATTAGGGTCGATCTCTATGGTGAATTGCAGGATTTTTGCGTGATTTAGTTCTGCGCGGTTATGCATTGTCGTGCATTTGCAGCAACGAGCGCCCTTACGGCACTTCTTTGATTACAACAAGTTACGATTCAGCAACCTAACTTCGAACCAGGTGGTCGGGAGTTCGAATCTCTCCGGGCGCGCCATTTTTCAAGGGTGTATTCCGGTCACATGGTTTACACCTTATACCGGAGACATAGTTAACACTTTCTCCGGGGCGAAAGGGTTAGGGCCGGGTTCAATCCGGCCCTGCTCTTTATCGAAGAATCCTAAATCATAATGCATGAAGCTGACCAGCCAAATCTGGTTATCGACCTCTCTGATGCCCACCATTTGGCCGGCGAACACGGTGCTGAGGTTGATTTTAAGTCGGCCAAAACAGATACGACCACAGCGCGTGACGCGGGCAGTTCGATCATGGAACGGGTACTCGAGCTCAGTCGGTGGCTCGTAAGCTCGAGCTGAAGGTGTATACACGTCACCCGGGTAGGCGCCGTTGAGTGCCTGGTGCGGTCGCTCATGGTTGTAAACCCCGATGAACTGATCAAAGCGTTCCTGCTGCTGCAGGAAGTTGAAGGAGGCGGGCTTGGTGGCCTCTTTTTTGAGCGTCAGGTGCATGCGTTCATGGCGCCCGTTCTGTTCGGGGTGTCCGGGCTTGATGCGTTGGATGTTGATGCCGAGGCGTAACCACCAGACGGAGAGCTTCGACAATCCAAACAGGGCGTTGCCGGAGGCAAAGGGCGCACCGTTATCGGTACGGATCGCTGATGGCAGCCCGAAGTCTTTGAAAGTGCGCTCAAAAACGGCAAAGGCGAAGTCGGTCCGCGTGGACGTCAGACCTTCGCAGGTCAGCAGGTAGCGTGATCGATAGTCGGTGATGGTCAAGGGATAACAGTACTGCTTGTTGCCGAGCATGAACTCACCCTTGTAGTCGGCGCACCAGAGTCCGTTGGGATCGTGGGCGGCCACGAGCGTGGTGCCTTCGGCCTTGTGGCGTCGCGGCTTCTTGCGCTTGACGAGGCCATTACGATCAAGCACCGCGTGTATCGTGCTGATGGCCGGCGGCTTGATCATGGGGTATGCGCGGATCAGCTTGTCGCGGATCTTCGGGGCGCCCCAGGACGGGTGTTTGCGCTTGATCCCTAAGATGGTGCGTTCAACCTGGAAGGGCAGCTTGTTGGACTGGCGGTATGGCCGTCGGCTACGGTCGTTAAGGGCATCCAGACCGCAGTCCTTGTAGCGGTTGAAGATCTTGTAGCCAGTGACACGGGATATGCCGAACTCACGGCACACGGGGGCCATCTTCTCGCCTTCAAGCAGGCGTGCAATAAATCTGAGTCGTTCATCCATTGGTTTACACTCTTGCCAAGGCATCTGGGGTCTCCCCAAATGCGTCAATGTGTAAACCATGTGTCCGGAATAATCTGTAAGCTATCTGTCAGGAAGCACAAAAAAAAGGACCCCAACGGGGTCCTTTTTTTGATTAGCAGCGTCCCGGATGCAGATGAGAACTCCAGTTCGACAAATCGCATGCGATTTGGGCGGAGGAGCGATAGCGACGACGGGTCGAAGACCCCAGAATCGCTTAGGAGCGATTCTGGCCAATCTCTCCGGGCGCGCCATTCCCGCAAGATTCACGCAGACCTCATAGCCGGTGTAGCATTGAAAGGGAGGAGCATCTGGTGACGAGCCAAGTCGTCTCAGTCACGCAATAATCACGCAGCGGCCAATTGAATTAAGTGCGGAACCTCATTTGACGACATGGTTACTAACCAGGCTGTTTTGATCGAAGTCCGGATCTGCTCGGGCCCGACAACGGTGTGGATTAGCGGTAACTTGGCGGTCGAAGCTAGGTGGAAAAACACTGCCTCCCAAAGACGGTGCTCTACCAGGCTGAGCTACACCCCGAACAGGCAGGAAAGCATACACTTACACATGATAGTAGGGAATATGAGCAATTCTCTGTGGGTGACAAACGGCGCAATACGCGAAGTTGGTTATCTTGATCCAGTCGGCAAAAGCGCCGAGATCACGCGATTGATATTCTGCTATCGATGGCATCATCATCGAGTGCTCGATCGACCATCTTGTCAGTAATCAGACAGTTATCGAATGATACCTGTAGCGCGCGCTAAAACACCTGGAATCCTGACACGAAAAATTATCAGTATTTCAATATTCTGTCGATTGGTCTCGGGAAGCCTTCCCAAGACGACATTGAGGCTAAGCACGTCATCGACTGGCTTAAAGGTCTTTCAGCCGAGGCGATATTCAGGCCGTGTAGTCTGACCAGTGTGCCACCATATGCTCTGCGGAACGCAAGGCGACCGCATGGATAGTGTACGCTGGACCAGCGCCACCACTGCAGGGAAAGAGGCTGGCGCCCCCAATTACCAGGTTGGAGACGTCGTGCGTACGTCCAAAACTATCGGTCACGGATGCGGCAGGGTCGTTGCCCATGATCGTCCCGCCAACGACGTGGCCGGTATTGAGCTGGCCGCTGCTCCAGGCCTCGTAGGCGCCGGCAGCCGCGATCGCCGCTTCACCTTGCGCCTTCATGTATTGCGATAATGCGACGATGTCCCTGGGGAACCGATGAACGGTGCGTGCCAGGGGAAACCCGAAATGATCCTTCGATGAATCCAGTTCGACACGGTTTTCTCGCTCACCGATTCCGCCCCCGAATCCGATCATCATTCCGATATGGTGACTGGATGTCTGGAGAAAGTCGTGTAGAGCATCGCCGAAGATATTTGGCCGGGTCATAGCGACACCGAACAGATCGTTGGGTTTCATCGAATTACCGATCTGCCATTGATAGCCGCCGAAGGCATTCGGCCGGCGCTTATTGACGTAACCCTCGCGGTACATTAGCTGCCCGGCGTTGATACCCATGTAGGGCTCGGTCTCTTCTTCAAACAGGCCCCATGCCGGCACGGCGCATTCGGCCAGCAGGTATTTGCCTACCAGCCCGCTGGAGTTGGCCAGGCCCGTGGAATGTTTGCTTCCGCCGGAGTTCAGTAATAGTCGGATATTCTCCACAGTGGAGGCGGCAACGATGACGACGTCCGCTGCCTGCTCGCGCGGTTCACCGTCTCGATAGTACTCAACGCCGCGTGCCCGGCCGCGGTTATCCGTCAGGATACGGGTGATGGTGCTGTCGGCATGGAACTCGGCGCCCGCCCTTTGTGCGTCGCGGAAGTAACTAAAGAATGGGTTACCCAACGCCCCAGTCGGGCAGCCGGCATCGCACCAGCCATCATAAATGCAGGCGGGTCGCCCCCGGTAGGGTACGGAATTTACGATGACCGGCAGGGGCGCGGTGGGCAGGCCGAGTTTTGCAAAACCCCGGGCCAGTAACTCTCCCTGGGCGAAGCGCTTGATCCCAGGCATAGGGTAGGGATCACCTGCCGGGCGCCAGATTTCGGCTTCTGCATCACCCGCGATGCCAACCTCGGCCTGCACCCGGTCATACCATGGCCGCAGGTCACCGTAAGTGATCGGCCAATCCAAGCCACGGCCAAATCGCGAGCGGATCTCGAAGTTCTCCTCGGAAAATCGCGGCCAGGTGCCATAGTGATGAAGGGCGGCGCCACCAAATCCGGAACCGGCTCCTGCGTTGTGTCCAATCCGATGCTCGCCAGTAGCCAGTACCGATGCGCCCCGCCACTTTAATCGCCGGGCCCAAATCTGGGAGCTGACCAAATCCGCTATCGTCCATGGCGGCCCGGCTTCGAGGACCACGACTTTCTTGCCGGCTGCGGCAAGCGTTGCCGCATAAACGCTACCGGCGGCGCCTGCGCCGACGATAACTGCATCGACCTTTTGTTCAACAGTCATCGACGGAGGCCTGCTGCGCACACCACTGTGGAAGAGTAATGACCGGTGCGCCCAATAATGCGTTAGCTTCGCCCGGGTCCCCCGATTCGCCCATTTTCCTAAAGCCGGCGAAAAGCATGGCGGCAAACCTGAGATCCCGGTTACCGGTCAGAATGCCAAGCATGCGCGCCCCCCAGATCGGCATAACGCCGACTGGAACATCGGGTCGACAGCTCTCGCAATAAACCCGCAGCGCTCCGAGCATTGTGAATGCATCGGGGCCCAGAATCGTTAGCGTTTTGTTGGCCGCATCCGGCACGGAGAATGACTTCGATACCATGCGGGCAAAATCTGCCGCGGCAAGATAATGATAGCGATGGGGTTGATTCCCGATCACAGTTGCCCGTCCATGCCAGATGAATTTCGGCAATGATTCCATGAAATGGGTCGGCTTGAAAACCGTATGGCCGACGCCGCAAGCGCGAATCGCGGCCGCAGCCTCCGACTTAATCCGGCCAAGCATGGTCGAGGCAGTGACGGCTTCATCGCCTGCGCCCGATACATAACTGATTCGCTCAATGCCTGCTGCTGCGGCCGCCTGTGCAAGATTCTTGACGCCTTCTTGTTCGATTTCCCGGTAACTTGTCACGGTGTTGTGTCCGCGAAGATTGATATGGAGCCCCTCACAGCCGCTCAATGCCGGCGCGAGAGTGTCAACACGGGTGACATCGCCGGCAACGATTTCGAATGCGTTCCCGAATCGCCCGGCCACCGCGTCCGGATCACGGGCGAGGACTCGGACCTCATGTCCGTCTTGCCGAAGGCGGCGAGCGACGGGTTCACCCAACATGCCGGTCGCACCGACAACCAGAACTCTCACTGGCTTTCAGACTCGCTTGCTAACTTGGCCATAACTGTTATTTTCTTTTGATTATGGAACTCTTTTCACCGGTCTGGAGCATACACTAGTCACAATGGTCGGGCTGAGGACGAACGCGACAAGCGGCTCGCCAGGCCGCGAGACGGAAGTCGCAATAGTCGGCGCGGGCCCAGCGGGGTGTTTGTTCGCCGCAGTATTGGCCGAGGCGGGGAAAGCGGTTACCGTGCTTGAGGCCGGACCAGCGTGGACGCTAGGTGACCTCATTAGCTCTCAGATCTGGGCGCGTCGTCTGAAGTGGGGCGGTGCCCCGGTTCTGCGCGGCGGCGCCGATCCCGTCGGCTACGCATTCGCGAACGGTTGGGGTTTCGGCGGCACTGCACTGCACCACTATGGCGGATGGCCGCGGATGCGACCGGAAGATTTCCGCATGCGATCGCGTTTTGACCGCGGCGTCGATTGGCCGATCGAATATGAGATCTTGCTTCCCTACTACGATCGGATCCAGGAAGACGTCGGCGTTGCCGGCGATATCGGAGCGGAGGGTTGGCGACCGGACAACACGCCCTATCCGATGCCGCCGGTACCAGCTACAAAGCAAGCGCAAATTATTGCGCGCGGATTTGCCAGGATGGGCCGGACCGTCGGACCCACACCAGTGGCCATTAACACGGTGCCCTACAAGGGGCGGCGCGCCTGCATTTATGATGGCTGGTGCGATGCCGGATGTCCCATTGGCGCTCTTGTAATTCCCCAGGTGACCTACCTGCCTCGCGCACAGGCAGCCGGCGCCCGGTTTTTCGCTGGCATGCATGTGGCACGGGTGATGACGGATGGCCGCGGTCGAGCTACCGGCCTCGTCTATTTCGATAACGAAGGCAAAAGGCACAAGATTTTGGCGGATGTCATCGTGCTGGCCGGGGCCGCCGTCCAGAATCCGCGTTTGTTGCTCAATTCGGCGTCACCGACACACCCGGACGGGCTCGGCAATTCGAGAGGCTTAGTGGGGCGTTATTTTGTGCACCACACGATTGCCAACATATACGGATTTTTCGAGGAAGATCTCCACAATTACATTGGCTTGACGGTTCCGACGCTGGAGTCCAGCGATACCTATGAAAAAAACCGCAAGGACGGGCCTTTCGGGAGTTATATCTGGGGCATCGGCATGGCTTTCAAGCCGAACGACCTGCTGGGCTTGGCCACCAGCCGTGCCGATATTTTCGGCGAAGACCTGCATCGGTTTATGCGTCGTGCCACGAAATATCTCGGCACGATGGGCGCCATGTGCGAAACACTGCCGGATATCGACAATCGGGTGGAACTCGCAGCCGAAACGGATCGATTCGGTATGCCACTGGCGCGAATTGTCAATCGATTCTCGGCCGACACGAGCGCGCTCTGGGATCATGCATCTGCGGAGGGCCTGGAGATCATGCGCGCTGCCGGTGCCGCCGAGAGCTGGGCTGCGCCGATGATCACGACACACGCGCTCGGAGGCACGCGCATGGGTGACGATCCTGCAGAATCGGTGGCTGACAGCTACGGGCGGTTGCACGATGTGCCAAACGTATACGTTGCGGGCGGTGGCCTGTTTCCGACCATCGGAGCGGCAGCGCCGACTTTCACGCTGCACGCCCTGGCCTTGAGGGCGGCGGAACGGCTCGTTGCGGATTGGAGTGCGCACCGTGGCTGAGATTTGCCTGAGGATCCTCGTTAAACGGTTGTCATGGTGACTGGTAACCGCTGGCAACCGCGATACGTCCTCGAGCTTATGTTGGGCTGAGTTATTTTTCGATGAGTACAGACCCTGACCAGGAACGCCGTAATTGCGATTAACGCATAACAGTCGGTTATGGGATGGGTCGCAATGGAATCTGGCGAACCGTCTAGCCGTGTGTAACGATTTCATTTTGTAATTGTGGATATTCCGTGCCATCGGAACGGGCTGGATTGGTGATCATGTCCGATTGTGCCGGATTCCCTCATTTCACAATCTTGTTATAAAAAAACAGGGGGACGAAATGGTCAAGGTCATCAATCTCGCGGTTTCAATCAGCTTGCTATCTTCGATATTGCTGATAGCACTTCCCATCCCGATCGCCCACGCCCAGTCGGAATCATTTGACGGTCTTGAGGAGATTATCGTTACTGCCCTGCGACATGAGAAAAGCCTGCAGGAGACGCCGATTTCGATTGCGGTCTTTGTGGCCGACGATTTTGAAAAACTTACGGTTCGAAACGTCGCCGACGTCATCCGCTACACACCGAATGTTGTGACAACAAGTGGGCCGACGGGCCATAACGACGGTTTTTACTTCATCCGCGGCATCGGCAACGTCGACCTGAATCCGGCCACGGACCCGGGCGTTGGAACGTATATCGATGGCGTCTACCTAGGCAGGATAACCGGCGCAAACATCGATGCCTTGAATATCGAGCGGGTGGAGGTGCTGCGCGGACCTCAGGGTACATTGTTCGGTCGAAATACGATCGGTGGCGCGATCAGTATCATAACGCGTAGCCCGTCCGACGAAGCCGGCGGCAATATCAAAGTAACGGTAGGCGACGACAATCGCTTCAATGTACGCGCCAGCGTCGATATCCCGTTTTCCGAAAACTTCGGCGCAACCTTTTCCGTCATCAGCCAAAACAAGGATGGACGTGGCGTACACGTCGACACGGGCCAAACATTTGGCGATATTGAAAATCTGGCGGGCCGTGCCAAGTTTGTATGGCAACCGTCAGATTCTTTCCGCGCCGAGTTGGCTGCAGACCATTCCAAAACCGAAGGAACATCTGCGCATAATGTTCTCGTTGGCTTCAATCCTATGGCAGTGTCACCGCTTGGAGTACCGATGCCATTCGATCTCGGCGATGATCGATCAAGCGACATTGATGTTAACTTTGCTTCAATTGACCCGGTTCACGATACCGAAGGCAATGGTGTGAGCGTGACGCTTGACCTTGGTTTCGGGTCGGTAGACCTGAAGATGATCTCGGCATACAGGGATATTGAGCAATTCGACGCGAATGACTTCGACCAGAGCCGATACACGTTTTATGACCATTCCTTTTATACGGATGAGGATCAGTTCAGCCAGGAAATTCAGTTCCTGGGTACAACGGAACGGCTGGATTGGGTTTTCGGTGCGTACTATTTCGACGAAAGCGCGTTCCACAACAATGCCATTTCGATGGGTGGAAATAACGGCGTTCCACCGGGGATTCCAATGGTCCCGTACGCGACACGCGGGGTGGACCGTCAGATAAAGAACAACCAACGATTCACTATTGACATCAAGTCATACGCAGCTTTTGCCCACCTAACGTATGAGTTTTCAGAAAAGGTGTCGGGAACTTTGGGAATACGTTGGACGGATGAAGAAAAAGAGCAAAATTATGACTTCTTCATAAACAATGAAGATGATGTCTTTAACTTTGCCATGTTGCCACCGATTCCATATCTGCCAACGCTGTCGCCGGATAATCCCTTCCTCACAATACCGACGACTTACAGGAACTCGTGGTCGGAAATCACGCCCAAGCTTGGACTCGACTATAGGTTTTCGGAGGATGTATTCGGATATTTCACGTACTCGCGGGGTTTCCGTAGCGGCGGATACAATGGCCGTCCAAACCCGAATCAAATGGGCGTTTTTCCGGAAGCGCAACCATACGATCCCGAGGTTTCTGATAGCTACGAGATCGGTCTGAAAACCCAATTGAGGGACGACACTGTTCGTCTTAACGTGTCCGCGTTCTTTACCGATTACCAAGACATACAGCTGTTAGTCCTGGGTTCGTCCGGGTTCTTCGAGACCGAGAATGCTGCTGAAGCTGAGCTCAAGGGCATTGAGTTGGAATTGACCGCCCGCACAGCAAACGACTTCGAACTTATTGCTGGAATCGGCTATCTGGACACCGAGTATACGAGACTCGATCCGGGCACAATCGCCACGGGAATTACGCTTGACAAGAAACTGGCGAATGCGCCGGAGCTGACACTGAATCTCGGTCTGCAGAAAGGATGGCGCCTGTCCGGCGGATCGTCCGTGACAGTTCGTGCCGATTACATATGGCAAGACGACGTCTTTTTCAACGCGACGAATCTTCCTGGCGAATTTCAGGAATCTTATGGTGTGCTAAATGCGCGAATTGCCTACCGTACTGCCAGTGACGCGTTTGAGATTGCGGCCTACGGACTCAATATTGCCGACGAGGACTACTTCGTAAATGGTCAGGACGTCGTCGGGCCTCTGGGCGTGGCATTCATGGGCGTCGGGCCGGCCGCTGAATTTGGCATTGAAGCGTCGTACAGCTTCGGTAGCTGGTAACAATCAGTCGAATCGTTGCCACATTGATGTGGCGCCAGTGATCTGCATCAGGACCGATTGCCGTTCGCATTCGCGAATTACCTTCACTATCCGAACGGTGAATAGTATTTTTTGTACTGATCGGCTAGTTGACGGGCGTTAGCAACGGCTCGCCCTTGAAGAAGGCCTGGAGATTGTCCACCACCAGCATGCCCATTGCCCGACGGGTGTCGTGAGTGGCGCTGCCCGTGTGCGGCTGTAATACGACATTGTCGAGATCAAATAGTGCCTCCGGCACGTTTGGCTCATTGGCAAACACGTCCAGGCCGGCGCCGCCGATTTCGCCTCGCACCAGCATCTCGACCAGGATCGGCTCATCCACTATCGAACCGCGGGCCACATTAATCAGATTTCCCTGTGGACCCAGAGCCTCCAGCATCGCCCGATTGACCATGCCACAGGTTTGCTCGTTTTCCGGCACCAGCACCACCAGAACATCCACGTAGTCGGCCAGCTCCCTCGGGTCAGCGAAGTATCTATAGGGCTGGTCGCGCTGTTCGTGGCGCCCGTGATAACTGATGTCCATATCGAAAGCGGCAGCACGTTTTGCGACCGCCTTGCCGATGCGTCCCAACCCCAGAATGCCCAGTCTCTTGCCGGTAAGCTTTTTGGTCAGGGCATAGGGACCTCGCAGCCAGTGGCCGTCCCGAACGTACCGATCCGCCTGGGGAATTCGGCGGCAGACGGACAGCATCAGCGCGATGGCTAGGTCTGCCACATCGTCGTTGAGCACGTCCGGTGTGTTGGTGACCGTGACGCCATGAGCTGTAGCGTAGTCCACGTCGATGGTTTCATAGCCGACGCCTAGACTGGCCACGAGCTTTCGGTTCGGCAATGCCGCCATAAGTTCCGCGCTGACTCCCGTGAACACGTCCGTCGCAATCGCAGCAATATCGGGGCCTGTTTCCTCCAGAAAGCCTTCGAGGTCATCAACCTCCGCAGAACGGTGGACCGTAATCGCAGGATCCAGATATTGAATGACGGGCTCCAGGTGTCGGCTGATCAGAAATAGCTCTTTTTTCACCGTAGGTTCTTGTTCCATTGCGCTAAATGTATCGGGTTAAGAGTGAGATAACGAAAAAGCGATCCGCCCCTTGGAGCGCATGGTAACCATGATCGATTTGCGACATCACGTCGATGAGGAGACGCAGGACTGTCGACCCGGCGGCACTGCATCCTGGATCGCCCGTTCATAACAATCTGTTATGGGACTGCTTGATGTTTGCATTACTTACCGATTCGCATATCGTGCGACGATGATCCTTGACCGGGACAACCTATATTCATTGGGTGGATAAGTGATCAAGTTACCTGCGGACGCAAAAAAAATAATCATTCAGGAAACTATCACAAATATGATTGTCAATGCGGTGCTCGCGACGATCATCACCTGGTTGGTCTTTCGTGGCAAACAGGATGTACCGTTGATCGGCGGGCCCGAGAGCGGCGCCTTCGGCATCGTGCCCGGCACGTTTCTTTTCACGGCAGCCATCACGATCGCTTTGAGCCTGATTATGAGACGACGAATAAGTAGAGGTAATGTAGCGTTATTGCCGATGGGCAGTATGCCCGTTATACGCCGCTTCTTGCCTGAACACATACTTTTGCGTGGTCTGGCGTTGGGGGCCGCGATATGGGTGGTTCTGGTGCCTTTAACACTCACGTTGCTATCCACGATGCTTGCTGATCGAGTCTCGTTTTCGACCTTGCTGATTTTTTATATCGTCTATTTCGTGATACTCGCGGCGATCATAGTGCCTGTCATCGTCCTGCGATCGCTGTTGCCAACATCGATTGCGGTGGACTGAAGCTACCGGTCCTTACTGCGAGTATTGATATCGTGCTCATGTCATGCCCAACATGAAAAGCTGCTCCCGAGACACGGCTTTATTCGCACATGACAACCCTGTAGTCTGCGGTTTCCTTGGCAATTAGTGGCATGAGTATGCGTTTGATCATTGGGATATCCGGAGCCAGTGGCGTCATTTATGGTATCCGCCTGCTGGAAATCCTGAAAAACCACGATGACGTGGAAACGCATCTCATCCTTACTAGTCACGGTCGCCTGAACATCAGCCTCGAAACGGATTACTCCGCAAAGGAGGTCGAAGCGATGGCAAGCGAAGTTCACAGTGACCGGAATCTAGCAGCCAAACTGGCATCGGGGTCGTTCAAGACAGATGCCATGATTGTGGTTCCTTGTTCCATGAAGACGCTGTCCGGCATCGTGCACTCTTATTCCGACAACCTCCTGGTCCGGGCCGCAGATGTAGTCCTCAAGGATTGCCGGCGGTTGTTACTGGTTCCGCGTGAGTCACCGTTGCACGTCGGCCATACGAGAATGATCCATCAAGCTGCCGAGATGGGCGCGGTAATCGTGCCGCCGATGCCGGCCTTCTACAACCGTCCAGAGACTCTTGACGACATTATCAATCATACAGTCGGTAGGATCCTCGATGTGCTTGGGCTGGAGGCTGACTTCGTCAAACGGTGGGAGGGCGTTAGAAACAAATCAACCCACGGTTCCGACTAAGCATGGATACCGGGATTCGCCGGCTTATCGCCGATTTTCTGGCTGTCCGCCATACGATGAGCCTCGCGACCTGCGGCAATGGCCGGCCCTGGGCCAGCAGCGTGTTTTTCGTGAGTGACGAGGAGCTACAGCTTTATTTCTTGACCGATCCCGAAACGCTGCACGGCCACAACCTCGAGTGCGGCCGCGTCGCGGCCACCGTCAACGAGGACTGCGAGAGCTGGTCAGAGATCCAGGGCGTGCAGTTGACGGGCACGGTCAGACAGGTTCCGGAGGCCGATCGGGCAACGTTACTCGAACTCTACTTTCAAAAGTTTCCCGAGGTAGGCCGAATGGGACGGCAACCGCGTAACGACCAGGAGCGCTTGATTGGCCAGCGGCTCTTATCGACTCCGCTATACCACATCAGCCCCGATTGGCTTCGCCTTATCGACAATCGCACCCGGTTCGGCTTCAAGCAGGAGATCAGTCTGTAGCAATATCCCGGTGTCAGAGCTGGTTTCATGCAGTCAGCTCACCGATCCCCGACTAAGGCGTCCCGGCAGCGACGCCGATGGGCTACCGACAAAGCGAGCTCCAAGTTCTGCTCTACTAGGAGCATCGTCAGCCCCTCCTCACTGAGCTGCCTGATTGCCTTGCCCAAATCCCGGATGATGATCGGCGCCAGGCCTTCGGTTGGCTCATCCATGAGGATCAGACTTGGATTCGTCATCAGGGCGCGACCGATGGCCAGCATCTGCTGCTCGCCGCCGCTGAGCAGGACAGGTGTCAACTTTTCCCTCTTCTCAAGTATGGGGAATAGCGCGTACGCGCGATCCAATGTCCATCCACCGGGCCGGGCCGCAATGGTCAGGTTCTCCCGCACAGTCAGCGAGGGAAACAGGCGTTTGCCCTGAGGATCGAGGGCAATGCCCTTCGCCGCAATTCTGTGCGGCGGCTTCCCTTGAATCGCCTGGCCCCGAAACGCGATCTCGCCACTCCTGGGCGGGACGAAGCCGATGATCAAGTTGAGGCAGGTCATTTTGCCGGCACCGTTGCGACCGAGTAATGCGATGACCGAAGCCTCGGGAACGTGCAGCGACAGACCCTGCAGCACGTAGTGCTCATCGTAATAGGTGTGGACATCAGTCAGCCGCAGCATGGTCATTGCCTTCGGGTGTACCCAGGTAAATCTCTTTTACCTTTTCGTTGTTACGTATGGCCTCCGGCGAGCCCGAGGCACTGACCGCTTTGCCTAGCACAATACACCGATCAATGCGGTTGCGACCATTTACTATTCGTTATGGGTTCGACCCTAGCTGTTAAGTGGATGCGG